>Ga0247760_1000471_pt1 | contig 44077 bp, 46 predicted proteins | sample UWRJL171409R4_FD_179936 | JGI IMG/M metagenome (GOLD analysis project Ga0247760, IMG submission 179936) | Plant litter microbial communities from Arlington Agricultural Research Station in Wisconsin, United States - UWRJ-L171-409R-4 | ecosystem: Environmental > Terrestrial > Plant litter >...
ACCTTCGCAATCTACCAACCGAGACGCAAAAGGCCATGTTAAAAGCGACGCTGAGGATCTGCGACACAAGTTCACAACGTTTTCTAACCTGGTTCAGGGTCTATTGGACCAGCATAACGACCGATTTCCCTACGGGATTCACTACCCTTATGGCTACATCCTATTTCGGGCTAGCGGTAGCGGTAAAGCATTTGCTTCGAACGGATGGCGGTGGCAACTTGGATTCTCTCGATGATACGCACCAACGGTCAGCACTATCATGGGCTGCAGGGAACGGATTCGACGTTGTTACCAAATTGCTAATCAAAGGCGTTCGGACTGCCCCGATGCGCTTCATACAGCCGTTCTGGAGGAAATCTAGAGTCAACTCGGTGGATAGATATGGCCGGACGCCATTATCGTATGCTGTTTGGAGTGGCAACACGGAATCCATCAAGCTGCTCGTCAAAGAGAGCGCTCGGGTGGACTTGAAAGACAAGATTGGAGGAACGCCACTATCCTACGCCGTTTGTAGCGGACGCCCAGACGTGATGAAGCTGCTGCTCACAACAGGGATCAAAGTTGGCTCGGTGGATGAGATCAGCAATGCGCTCCTGCTTTCCGCCGCGAAAAATGGCCATCAGGACGTCATCGCGATGTTGCTCGAGACGGGCAAAGTAGATCCTAACACGAAGGGTGGTGATGGAATGGCGGCATTACACTTGGCGGCCTTTGGGGGGCACACGCCGGTGATGTCGCTTTTGTTGGAGAGTTCTGCGGATATTGAGGCCAAAGATATTCACGGTTGCACACCGTTGACCTTAGCGATCAGAAAGAGCCATAAAGCTTGTGTTGAGGTACTGCTTGAGAAGAACTCGGATGTGAACTACGAGTTTTTCCCCGTAAGTCTACAAAACCCGAAGTTAAGATGTTATTTGACTAAGCTAATAACTAATATTATCGTCTTTGTTATTATAGAAAGTAAGTGAATCCAAGCGATATCTCTAAGATGTATTAATTACTAATATTATCTTCTTTATTATTATAGGAAGTAAGTAAATCCAAGCGTTATCTTTAAGCTATATTAATTACTAATATTATCTTCTTTGTTATTATAGCTTGTAAGTAAATCCAAGCGTTATTTCCTAGCTGTATTAATTATTAATATTATCTTCTTTATTATTATAGCATGTAAGTAAATCTAAGCGTTATCTCCAAGCTGTATTAATTACTAATAATATCTTCTTTGTTATTATAGCTTGTAAGTAAATCCAAGCGTTATCTTTAAGCTATATTAATTACTAATATTATCTTCTTTGTTATTATAGCTTGTAAGTAAATCTAAGCGTTATTTCCAAGCTGTATTAATTATTAATATTATCTTCTTTGTTATTATAGCATGTAAGTAAATCTAAGCATTATTTCCAAGCTGTATTAACTACTAATATCATCTTCTTTATTATTATAGCATGTAAGTAAATCTAAGCGTTATCTCTAAGCTGTATTAATTACTAATAATATCTTCTTTATTATTATAGCTTGTAAGTAAATCTAAGCGCTATCTCTAACCTGTATTAATTACTAATATTATCTCTTTATCATTATAGCTTGTTAGTAAATCTAAGCGTTATCTCCAAGCTGTATTAGTTACTAATAATATCTTCTTTATTATTATAGGATGTAAGTAAATCCAAGCGTAATTTCCAAGCTGTATTAATTACTAATATTATCTTCTTTATTATTATAGAATGTAAGTAAATCCAAGCGTAATCTTCAAGCTATATTAATTACTAATATTATCTTCTTTATTATTATAGGATGTAAGTAAGTCTAAGCGTTATTTCCTAGTTGTATTAATTACTAATATTATCTTCTTTATTATTATAGCATGTAAGTAAATCTAAGCGTTATCTTCAAGCTGTATTAACTACTAATATTATCTTCTTTATTATTATAGGGAGTAAGTAAATCCAAGCGCTATCTCCAAGCTGTATTAATTACTAATATTATCTTCTTTGTTATTATAGCTTGTAAGTAAATCCAAGCGTTATTTTCAAGCTGTATTAATTACTAATATTATCTTCTTTGTTATTATAGTGGGTAAGTGAACTTAAATTATAGCTAGCAAGAGCGCTTATTTAATAAATCTAGTCACCGCTTAAACTAGCTGTGGGGATGGCAGATGAGGCTATCATCGAGCTATTACTCCAGAAGGGCGCTGCGCTGAACTTTTCGAATAACGATCAATCGCCTCTGTCGTTAGCTAGGGAACTCAGAAACAAGGCCATTATCAGACTGCTAGAATCGTATGGGAAATTTTGATAGTTCTGCTCTCATACGTCACCAAAGTTGAAGTTGGGCTATAAACTATTAAAGAGTACTAAAGAGAATGGAACGTGACTGTGGCTAGTTTAATTTATGTCATAGGCCAGAATGTTTTTCACTCTCAGCCTTATGACCTGTTAACTTGGAGATGCTCATCTATGCTAGTGGTAATGGTAAGAATGTTCCGTTTTTAAGATCTTCCTACAAATGAAGGGTTTGGGCTAATAGAGAGTGCTAAAAATATAAATAAACATAATGAAAACAACTGTGCGAAGACTAAAAAAAGTAATGAAAACAACTTGAACCGCTCAAAAAGTATAAAGGGGAGCGAAGGAGGTGCAGTCCAAAATGCACTGAGGTGGGCAAAAAGAAAACTTGCGGTTTATGTGGATCGAACACATGACCTTCAGATGTACAGATTGTATTTTGGAATGAAGTGGAAACTTCAGTCTGACGCTCTCCCAACTGAGCTAAACCCGCTGTTGATATTCGGTTAGGGTTCTAATGCCCGTTACGGAGTGCGCGGCCGGGTTCCCAGTAGCATCTTGCCCCACGCCCGACACTCCAAACACCTCGAATAGACGGCGAGTGCTCATTTCCATGAGGCTCCGGCTGAGAAATGTCACATTGAGGTACTGGGTCCAATTCTACGCTCCATACTGCATGTTGGTTGCCATGATGCCATGATAGTTCACAACATCGAGTTGGACAACTTTGCTCGCCTTTAGTGGGGCCGGGATTCACTATCGTTATATCGAGTTTCAATCTGCGGCGCCGAGCTTTGCCGCCCGCGTCTTCCGTCATAGGCCGCTCTCGATAAGATTCACTTTTTCGCAACCAACACAATTGTCTCGACGCTCGCAATTCCGATCCCCACTACGAATCCGTCACCCGCTGGACCCTGGCGATATTTTCAACTTCGAGCAAAAGAACGGACAGAAGGACGGGATAAACGCAGTCTAAGGACGGGCAAAAGATGTCGGTCGCAGCCGTCGCCGGAAAGGGCGAGTCGGCGCAGAAGGTGTTGTCGCTGGTATGCCCACTCCTCGTAATCCGACCCTATACCTGCAGTTGGCAGTATTATGGGACAAGCGGGATACAGAGCACAATGGCTGACAAGCTTCTCCTACCAACAGTATCGGCAACTCCTCCGCCAGGGAAATCAGTTCGCCGCCTACAACTTCAGAGAGTATGCGAAGCGCCGCACAAGGGACACATTCCGAGAGAATAAGAACGTTGAGGACCAGAGGCAGGTGCAGGAACTAGTGCAGAAGGGGCTCAAGGAGCTTCAACTGTTGAAAGTAAGGAGGCACTGTGTTCCATCAATACGGGCGCTGTGGCTGACGTTGGGTTTCTCTATCGCAGCGACAAACGGTGATCAGCCAGTTCTACCAGCAGGACAGGCTTGTAGTTGAAGGGGGACTGTCGGTACGTTGTCCTCGTTGACTGCGGAGGGCTCTGCGGCGCTGACACAATTTACAGGGTAAGGACCAGGGTGGGAAAATGAGACAGAAGGATACTGGGTAAGCCACATGCGCTGTTGATGCTGGAGATGTGTGCTAACTACAAAACAGCTGGGATTGATTGCGCGGTGCACACCAAGGGGCGGCCGACGAGCATGCCTGTCTGAACAGGCACAGGGCATATAGTTGAGATCTGTTAGCCACGGGTATTTGTAGGATACGGAAACTTTGGGCGCATAGATTATATACCAGGAACGCATGCAGCATCACGAGCGCTGAGAGGCGAGTGCTGAGGGCGGTTGTGAAGAACAGGATTGCCTCATCGCTCAATCAACGACTTGCTAGCCATCAATAGCAAAACCATGAATATGAATTGATGCTTTGACCGTACTTATCATTCTGCCGAGCTCAAAACCTTGACCAGATAACTGCGTTCCTCGTATGTCCGACTTCATGCTGTTTAATTTATGCACTATTTGAATATCGCTATATGCAGAATGTGCAGCATGGCCCGCCCGCTTTGCAGCTGAACAAACATCTTGTCGCGCGACGAGGCCAGCTCCAATTGCGCGACCAAACACATGTGGCGCATCCACATTTTGGCCACCATTACCCCGGAGCGACCATGATACAGGATACAAGGTGGATTTCTTGGTGACAGCAACATTTTTCTCACGCAATTGGGAGGCATCCCACTTTTAGTAGTCGCCAAAGCTTCCCCAAACAGGCGCCACTCGTCAACGATTGGCCACCTCTCGACGGAAAGGTTCCCGAGCCCTCACCACCCTGCGATTCGCCGTTCAGGGCAGGATCCTGAGCGCTCTCCATCCGCATCGAGTCCTCCGGGTCACCCAATCCAGCACCGAGACTTGGGGTTGACGCTCAGCCGTGATGTCTAAACAGTTCCGCACGGCGACGCAGACTCGTCGCGGCGCTCGCGGCGGCTACCCCGAACATGACGACTTTGAGGGTGTGTACCCTGTGTTGTGCTCGCGCAAACACGCTGCTCGCGCTATCCAGTTTTGCTGACATGCCCTTCTACTAGGTCTCCCCGTGCGACAATGGCGACAAGAGTGGGTGAATGTCGCGCCGGTCGCGCCGCCCGATACATCGCAGCAAAACGATCGATGGGCCCCCGAGCTTCCTTTTGGCATGCCTAAGGAATACCCATTGCTACAACCTCACAGCCAGGAGCTGCTCCGCGCAGCGCGATCCGGACGGCTGTATAAGCGCCCCGCTCCGGCCGAGGAGGATGACGCCGAGGCAGACGCCCCTGATGCGAAGGGCGAAAAGAAAGAGTCGGAGCCCGCTGCTGGCGGGTACATGGTGAAGGTGTGGAAGCAGTCATCACGCAATGTCGAGGACATTACACATCTAGCGAAGCGCCATAAGAATACCACCGTGCTGGTCTCCAAGGCATCAGCGCCGCTGATCATGGGGCCGACGGTTCGGAGGGTCACCGTACGCCGGACAGATGCGACAGGCAATCCCTACGAGCAGACTGTTACGCTGGCAGATGGGCAGACAGTTGATGGTGATATTGTCTCGGAATCCGTCGTCCCAGCACCGGCTGCTTCGAATATGGATATGTCATCCCAGCAACCGACACCAGTCAGGAGAAGACCCCCGCCACCCAAGCGGAAGGCCAAAGGTCCTGGACGAGGGCGAAAGAAGGGGAAGCTCCCTATTCCTGTCCCGTTACCCCGACCGCAACCAACCGGCGAAGGTACTGAAGGTTCGGCGGAGATCAAGCCCGAGACGACCGAAACTGATGTGAGTTCTCCACACGTATATGAAGAAATACCGGATGGAATTCTAACTGCCCCGCGAACAGAGAGTCAAGATTGAGGAGGCCGACAGTAGCACGGGTCAAGATACTGAGATGGCTGATGCTTCTGTCATTCCATCCGATGAAGAGGAGGGCGATGATGGGGATGAAGGCGACGAGGAGGGCGAGGGTGACGACGGCGGCGAGGACGACGGCGGTCGAACACCCGACGTTGCCAGCAGCATTCCTCAGGATCAGGATCAGGATCAGGATCAGGACCAAGAAATGGGTGACTCAGAAGCGTCCGAAGTCATCCGACCCAGCTCAATCGAGGAGCCCGAGGACAACCCCCGCGCACCACCCTCCGAGGAAGAAGATATCACGATACCTAGACCCCGCTTTCCCCCTCCAGCCCTCGGCGGCCTTGGGCCCTTGCATCCTCCGACCCACCTGGCATCACCAAGAATTGAAGGCAGCCCGCTGAAAAACGTCATTTTACAGTCACCAACGGATGCCTCACCGATGATCTCGCCCCGGATAGCGTCTACGGCCGGATCGTTCTCTGCGTCTGGTTATATGGAAGCGAGCATGTCGATGGATATCACTGGCTCAGGGGCCGTTGTCAGCGAAACCTTTGTCTCTGAGACAGCCTTTTCAACCGGCGGTGTAGTCACGGAACAGGTCTCATCTACCACAGTGGACTATGCGGGCGAGTTGGAGCCAATGCCGGCAGGTCTGGCAGGCAATGTCCCTGGCAGTGTAGAGACCCTCAGCCGTGTCGAGGAGTTGCCAGATACAGTCGACGAATCACATGATACCCCCGCTATTCCCCATGCAGAGGAAGTCCCGGTCGAGAAGCAACCTGAAATCCCTCCTCCAACCTTTGAGTTTACAGAACCGCCACCGGAATCCCAGGTGTCAGCCCTAGCAGAGCGAACTCCGCCCACGCTGGAACAGGAAGAGCCGCAGCCAAGCGTGCCTGAACCGCCCAGGTCGCCGACCCTGCTCCCCGCTGATACTGCGGATGAGACTGACGGGATCAACCTACTCAGCAGCCTCGAGATGGAGCTTAATAGACAAGAAGCATTGAGCAGCGCGGCGAGCAGTGTGGGCGGCCAAAAGACGCCAACGCCACCGCTTCCAGCCGCAGCTAATGCAGCTCCCGCCGACGTCGGCGCTGCCGTTAGCGAGGACAGTTCTGCCGCTGCAGAAATCCCCAAGGCTGTAGAAACTACGGAGCCTCTTCCATAGTATGGGAGACGCAGGCTTGGTCGTAGATAGATTGTGCGGCGGGATCAAGATGGGTTTGGAAAGTGTTCTGGAGTTCTGCGGATGTGTTTAGCTTAGTTTTGATGTGGGCAACGTTGGATACTACTCCTGGAAAACGAAATGGATGTCAAAATAGGCGGGGGCGGAGAGATAGATAACTTGTATTTTGTAGCGATTATGAATGCAGCGTCAATCGGACTGTTTTATTTCTGGCCAAGTGGGCCTATTTTGTGATTTGGCGAGTGAGATGAGCGTTGGGCGGCTGGGCTGAACCAGGTTTCTGGATGTGTGGTTGTTTTTTTTGGCGAGGCCTAGAAAGCTTGTTTTGATGTTTTTGTTTGTTTTTTTGGCGGAAAGGGGGTGGTGGGTGCGGTGCTTGGATCACTCGCGTGAGAAACTCGAACTTTTAATCCAGACTAGGAAGCATCTGGAAACGGTCTGGAGTTTTGCTATTCTTGTTTTTTTCTCGTCTAAGAACATGGACTAGACTTGGAATTGGCCTGTCATTGCGACGACTTGTCTGCACGGAGGGTTATTGTGTGTGGGTTGTAGGTAAGCAAGGAGTTATGATGTGAGTGGTACGCTAGTTTGACAGGTGTGACGAGGCTGTTGGTGTTCGGCGTGGATGACAGTGTGTCTATGAAGCTCGGGGCCTCGCAAGATCAGACAGGTTGACCGTTGTGGTGTACCCGGTTGTGGAGTTGGGGGGCGTATGGCGAATGGCTGTTGACGCACGCCGAATGGGGCTGGACTGTTGGATATCAACACATCCAGGTAGAAGACGGCGGCCCGTAGATACGCCGCTTCCCGTGGTTTGGCAATCCCTTTGGAATGGACGGGGGAACACACAGTTCGCCGAAAAAACTTAATTTAATTGACACTGAGATGTTTTGAAACACGACCGAGAGCTTCTAGCTCTCCTGGCGGGATCCTGGCTAGTCTCTTGGAAGCTGTTGTCCTTTGATATGACTGGGATGTCGGGATGCCGGCCTCTCTGGGGCGGCATCCAAACCTTAATGCGCGCAAGCAACAAGAACCTAGCCCCTTTTCGCGCGTACTACCACACTGGCTGAGGGGATCCTTTCTTTTAGCCGGAGCCTTCGTATACACAGTATGCCCTGTCACACCGTTACACTCCAGATATGCGAGGGCCATGGTTGTGCGACCCCTCGGTCCTGAATACACACCGAAAGATGAGAACTCTTGTGAGCCTGCCCCGACGTCAACTCAGATTTTGTGCTCGCTCGGCCTGGTAGCTCCTGTGGTCTCGAGAAACCCCGTCAGGCAACACGTGGGAAATGGGACTTGGAGAAGAGGGCGTACCGTGCCTGGTAGGGTACCCGTCCTGTCTCTGGGTCGAAAACTGATGGGTAGTAGGGCCAGTGGGCCTTGATCGATGGGCTCGTTTCATACCTATGCAAAGCCAGAGGTAACGGCGTCTGTCTGCTTTGCAAGCGCCCGTTACTGGCGTGTGCCTTGCACCCGATCGCCCAAGTGCCGATGAGGGTGAGGATGGCCGACACACCTTTGCTGGCGTCCTCCCGGATTGTCTCACCTCACGAATTGGAACTTCTGCGTGACAGAGCGTGGATGCGCAGCTGGTTGGCCGTCCCTTTTCCGTCCCTTTGCCGTGCCTGGGCATCCTTCCCCACTCCCCCATATGGGCCAACATCGCACCGTCAAGACCGGCGGCAGAAGCTTTGGTCCTCGCTCCTTCTTCCTTTGATCACCTCATATGGCCTAACCTTCACTTGGGTGAGCTTTGAAGTTGGCGCTATGTTCTGAGCCCAGATGCCTCTGTCGTGTCCTAGACTCCACCGCCGTTGTTGGCATTTGATCTATCAGAGGCGTCTGAGCTCGCAGTACGCGTTCCGAGATATAAAAAATAATAATAAAAAAAACAGCAACACTCCTTCTGGCTTCTCTCTTCCCTTCTGCCGGTCTCAGACACACGACATCAGTCTTCGCACAGCATATCGGAGATTTCCGTACCAGATATTGCCTATCACGACATCCCACACACGGCCTTCCGGGGAGAATATTTAATTTACACAAAATGGCTGCCCTCGAGAAGGATACCGTAAACACCGCGCACCTCGTCCAACACGATTCTCCCGGCCGCGACCCCGGCGGCACCATCCATCCTACTCTCGAAAACTCTGCTGCTCCGGTGGTGGCTGAGCTTGTTTGGGAGAGGAATGCCGACATGCCTCACAGCGCTGACGATGAGCGTGGTATTCCTGCGGGAGCTGGAGCCGGAGCCAAGATAGGCCTCAGGCGTGTACTCGCCCTCGCCGCGCTCGCCTGCATGTGGACGAGCGCCCAGTGTCCTCTGTTCTTGTTCGGTATGGTGCTTCGGCTCCCGTTCTCATCATGTTGCTGACTGACCGTTGCAGCTGGTGCTCCGGCATACATATACAAGGACATTGGCGGCGTCGAATACTGGGTGTGGTTTGTCACGGCCCATCTGCTTGCCACGGCTGCCATCTCCCCATTCGTAGGGGCGCTTTCGGATCTAGTGGGCCGTCGCTATGTTGCTCTCGCCGGAAGCCTTTTCATAATGGTGGGCCAGGCGATTTGCGGCTTCACTCATACTATGGATGTTTTCATCGGTAGGGAGGACTCATGTCAACAAGTACAAACAGATAATTGCTGACTGGGAGTTTAGGTGGGATGGCCATGACAGGAATCGGTAGCGGTATCAACGAGCTCACCGTTCTAGCGGGCACCTCGGAGCTTGTCCCTATCTCACAAAGAGGATACTACCTGGCTGCCGTAACTTTGACAATCACTCCGTATATCCCATCGGTTATGTACGCCCAGCTTATCTCTTCCACATCTTCGTGGCGATTTATCGCTGTCTTAACCTCAGGGTCAGCCTTCATTGCGTTCGCCATGACCTTCATGTTTTACTCTCCTCCTCCTCCTCCACCGGTTGCACGACGACATAGCACCCTATCAGAGAAAATGCAGCTGGTGAAAAAGATGGACCTTGTTGGAGGACTGCTATCCGTTACTGGCCTGGCCGCAGTCGAAATTGGTATTCTCGGAGGAGGTTACAGGGTGAGCTGTGATGCCACTTTACATCACACATCCAATTGACTAATCCCTGAACTTAGCATCCGTGGGCGAGCGCAGAAGTGCTCGCACCATTGGTGGTTGGCATCGTTTCCATTATTCTATTCTTCTTGTGGGAGTTTCGTGGAGCCAAATACCCAATGATACCTAAACGACTTGGCAAGGCACCCCAAACCCTTCTCTTGACAATGATTATTACTTTCATATCAGGAGCCAACTTCTTTTCGGTATTGATGATTTGGCCGAGCGAGGCCTACAACGTGTATGGACATGAGTGAGTTCTCCTTTTGGCTACCAGGGTTATCACATCACAGGCTTTTTTTTTTACATGCAGGAAGGCCTTTCCAACATATAGAAAGGCCTTTATCCCCCCCCCCCCAGAAAGAAAACCATATGCTAATAGTCTATCAGCCCCATCGGTGTCAGTATCCGCGGCTTGCCGTTCGCCTTTGGTACACTCGCCGGGTGCTTGATCTCGCTGGTACTTCTCTCAGTTCTCCGCGGAAACATCAGGTGGCTACTACTTGGATCTTCGATCGGTGAGTACCCAACCAGAGAAGATTTCTTCTTCTCGTCTTGTTATTTTGTCTCGTCCGGGGAGTCCTGAGACAACCATGAGGCTGTTGGAGGATGTAGGAAGGCATCTTTAGAATGCAAAGAAGGCCCTCTTGAGAAATATCCTCAGACATAAGGAAGTATCCCAAAAATGGGGAACGCCAGCTAATACCCTCCACAGTAATGACGGCCGGTTGTGGTGGCCTCGCCGCCGCCCGAGTCGACAACATCCAGTCCGTATACGGCATCCTCTTCGTTGCCGGGCTAGGAGTAGGAGGGATCGTAGTCCCTGCGTCGACTGTCACGACGTATATCTGCCCGACCGACTTGATCGCAACGATGACATCACTCACTATTGCGGTTCGCATTGTGGGAGGAGCCGTCGGCTACGCCGTCTACTTCAACGTCTTTGCGAACAAGCTTATCCCGGCACTCGAGACCTTTGTGGGCGAAGCGTGCTTCAAAGCTGGCATTTCAAACCCTCAAGATATTGGGCAGATAATCGAGATGACGGCCGAGTCATTGGTGAATGAGATCCGACACCTGCCTGCGGTGAAGGATGAGGCGACGTGGCAGTCTATTGTCACAGCAGGACAGATCGCGTATGCCGATGCGTACCCGTGGGTGTACTATTGCAGCATTGCTTTTGGAGGCGTGGCAATCCTGGCTAGCTTGTTTCTGGTGGAGGACATCTCGGAATTTGTCGGCGATGAGGTGGTGGTTATCATCTAGGGGTCAAGGGGTTTAAGGGGTTTGCATATTCGAGAGGGTTGCATATTGAGATGGGATATGATGAGAAACGGCGAACGACGAACAATGCGATGAAGAGTTCGTGGTACGTCGGGAGACACATAGCGTACTGTGTTTGTAATTTTTAACTTCGAGGGATTCTTTTATACAAGTATTGGATTGCTTGGTCTGTTAGGAAAAATACCACGGGAGCCCTGTATGATAATCTCCCTCCCAGCAATGGCATAACAGATGGACATACGATTCGATTACCAGGCATCTGTGAGCTGAGTCCACTCGCCCATATTTTATTTACATCGACGCAGCTATGCGCATTCACCCTGGTCCCGCTTCTCCCCACGAGGGCTGCACCTCGCTCTGATTTGGTCCCTAATAGACTGGTTTCACTCAGATTTGACATGGCCAAAGCGATACTGTGCCCATGCAAAGCTCCCTTCATGCTTTGTCCAAGTCTGCTTCCCGAGGTCCTCCCCAGCGGCGCCCGCCGCAATGTATAGCGGCATCAAGTGATCCATCCACGGATGTGCTTCTCGCGCATCGGGTCGCCCAGCGACAATGCGCATTTTCTCCTGTCGTTCACTTGGCGGGGCCTCCGTGGCTTCCTTGAGCGCGTTGTCGAAGGAGACTACATAGGGTAATGGCTGGGAGTTGCCCCATGTGCGTCGCAAATCGCGGAGGTTGTGCACGGTCATTCCGGTGCAGATGATTACTACCCCTTCATCGCGGAGCGAGGCGACTGCTTGCCCGAGGCGGTAGTGTGCGTCGGGGTCTTCGTTCTCGAAGAGGGAGACTTGGACTAGGGGGACGCCGAGGCTTTGAGGGATGTGAGTGAGCTGTTGGTATCGATACTGAAAGGGAGCGTAGGGGTTCAGGGACTAGTGGTCGGTTGTGGTGTGGAAAAGGGTCGAGAAGATGGAAACGGGGGGAGGCGAGAAGATGGCGGAAGGGGATATGAAGGGGACACTCACGGGTTGGAATCGGGCGCGAAGGCTACGTTGAATCCGGAGAAAACGCCATCTATATGTGGTGGGAAATGTCAGTTGGTCATTTCCCCTTAGGGCAAACACAGGAGGTAACGGAACGTCTCGGGCGTGAGGACCTCCTCCTGAGACATCCAGGACGGCCGTGAATGATCAGAAGCCAAAAAAGGGGGGGCTCAAAGTAGTCATTCTACATACGATCAAGACCGCGGCTGAGTCCCTTGGCAGGAATTCCGGCGTTGCTGAGGAGGGATTGGATCTGAGAGGCGAGTTGGGGGGAGCCAGTGCTGGGGAACTAGACGGGGCGTTAGTTCAGTGGTTGTGCGCTGGGGATGCTTTGAACTCACAGTGACTTTGTAGAACTCGGGAGGGAAGCCGTAAAAGTCGTAGATTAAGGGGGTCGTCACGGCGTTGTTGAGGTGGATTTCGGAGGGGGTGGATTGCCAGTGAGCAGAGAAGACCACAACAGCTTTTGGCTTGACCTTTTGCGTGATTTCGCGCCCGATGGATTGCAGGATGGGGTAGACGCTGCGTGGGCGATCGTTAGTTCTGGTAAATTGGGGGTTTGTGCTGTGATGTATAAGGATTCATACGCATGTTTGGTGTTGTATTGCACGTCTGGCTGGGGTGTGTTAGTGCTTATTGTGAGGGTGAGGTCTGATAGGGAAGACTTGCGCCGCCATGGCTGAGGAAGTATACTGGCGTTTTCGTCATGATGGATTTGGTGTTTGTTTGAGTGGTGAGTGTGGTGGTTGAGAGGCTCCGCTTTGCGAATAGGGGGACCAAGTCCCGAAGCTGTGTCAACGACGGGAGGTTGCGTAACGTGGAGGTCTGTAGGATCGCCACGATGAGAACTGCAATGGGCAGGGTGAGGAATAGGTATCTCCACATCAGCTCGAGAAGAACAGAAAGCATACAGCAAAGCGGGATCGGATTGTAATGTAAATTGTGAAGTTGTACGTCTAAAGGTTCTATATATGTGTTTCGGTCTTTCGTCCGCTGTTCGACCGTTCGGCGGCCGAGTCTCCGCATTGAGGGGTTTGGTCAGGCCTGAATAATGCGGAACAGGGACCTAACGGCGGGTGGCCAGGGGATTCGTTTGGCCAATCAGCGAGCACGCCACTAATGGGATTCGGCACTAACGTGCCAGTGGATGGACGGAACTGCTGCCGTTTGACCGAATGGCATTGGAGACCGATCGTACTATACATCCCAGAGACGACGTTTTGCTGTTGAATTCTGCGGGGGCAAGATGCGTTGCCCTAGAAATTTGCTAGACCCTGCAGTGTCAGGAGGCGGGGTGGAAGATGGAATCCGATTGACCGCTCTCTGCTCTCCGTGCGAAAATACGCCGGAGGACCCCTCACAGTTTTGTGTTGGACAGCAAGACCCGGCTTATCAAATCGCATAGTTTATTTGCATCGTAAGAGGCATTGGATACATGGGAATATGTAATTGAATGATAGATCAAGGTTTTTTTGAGAATGCGATACAGCTACATTGAAACATTGAAACCCGGTCTCCACTGTCTTGACAGTAAGAAGGCATCTTCCACACTGGCTCGGGGGACCCTTTATTTTGGCCGGAGACTTCGTACTTAAAACAGCATTGTTGTATTATAAAGACAAAATTTAGATTGATGCTATTATGGTGGCCTAAGTAACCTACAACGTATGGGACCTCTTAAATAGGCACTGTTGACGCCATTTCGTCGTTTGGCAGCGTTCTGTTTGTGGCGGGGCACTCGGTACTTCGCACCCCCTGGCAATATTAAGCGGCATCGATCCGCTTTGCATGCAGGTCATTTATGCGCCTCAGCCTTCTCACTTCACCAACGACATCAAACGGACGAAAATAGCACGACCTCACGACTTCTTTAAAAGTCGCTCGACATCGTCTCTGACCATCACTAAGACCTCATATTCATTCATCAATGGACGGGGCTGCTTAGAATCAACACAACACAACCCTATTTCAGACGTCCCGCTAAATCAAGATGTCAATTGTCTACAGACAACCCCTGGTTTTCCCGGCAAGAGCCGCACACACAGCAACCGTCATCTTCCTGCACGGGCTAGGCGATGATGGAAATGGTTGGGAGTTTGCGGTCGAAAACTGGAGGCGCCGCCAGCGTTTGGATGAGGTCAAGTTCATCTTGCCGCACGCCCCCAGAATTCCGATCACCATCAACCGGGGCATGCGAATGCCGGGGTGGTATGACATTGTGAGTCGTTTTCTTTCCCAGCGCTACCGACGGTAGAAAGGAGACTAATCCAGCCACAGGTCGAGATGGGCGGTGACCCGGACTCCCTGCGCAAGAGTGAAGATCGGGAGGGGATTCTTCGCTCTCAGAAGCACGTGCACGAGCTCATTCAGAAGGAGATTGACGCCGGTATTCCGGCCGACCGAATTGTCCTTGGCGGCTTCTCCCAGGGTGGTGCTGTAGGCATCTTCGCAGGGCTGACGGCCAAGGTGAAGCTGGCGGGTATCGTGGCACTGTCGGCGTATCTGTTGCTGAGCCAGCAGTTTGCGTCGTTTGTGCCCAAGCCTGAGTTCAACAAGGACACCCCCATTTTCATCGGCCACGGCGACTCGGACGAAGTTGTGCACACTCAACTCGGCCAGCTGACGAATAGCATGCTCAAGACGCAGGGGTATAATGTTACTATGAAGGTCTACGAGGACTTGGCGCATTCGGCTACTCCCGAGGAGCTCGATGATGTCGAGGCGTTCTTGAACAAAGTCTTGCCGGCAAAGGGGAAGAAGGGGGATGAGAAATCAGAGCTGTAACCGGACTGTCTCTGGGTATTGGGTGTGTTTGTGGGATAGATAAGCGTTTTGTGTGTTCTCTAGGTACACTTGGATGTTTTTTGACATCCATATCGACGCTCTTGCGCCAAGTCCCAGACGAGAAAGGTCTCAAATGAGAATACGATTTAGAGCGGCTACTACTACGAACTCAAACTGATAGAAAGAGTTTGGGAATATGACGACCATCATGTCATCGGGCTCTCGTGTTTGTTCCTCTTGCTGTGTAAACGCACGTGCCACATGTACCCTGTCGCACCTTATCGAACCCTGGCTCGCTTGTGACCCTGTCGCGTGAAGCCGCATCGGAACGAGTCCACTTTGGACAGGCACAAGCCACTTCAATCTCAAGGGCGGGCCTGTTGCCTTTGCACCATCGCCTTTCAGAAGCCCGACTTTCAGCGGGCAGGCAACACATCAGTCTTTTTTATTTATTTTAAATTCTTTTTATTACACCTACCGTGCGAGCGATGCCATCTTCGATCCCACATTCCTGAGTTCGAATCCTCTCCAAAAGGACCTATGTACCGCCGAAAAGAACACCAGAAACAATACGTCACTAGGCCTGCGGCATCTCCCGTCGTTATCACCGAGGCTTCGACCCAACTCGGCACCGAGTAAACAAACCTCACCATTGCATCACACAGCCCACCATGGCGCCTAACAATTCTTCCCCGCCGCCCTCACCGACCCTCTCCCAGCTCCCTCCCGTCCCGGCAAGTCCAACCTACTCGTACGCCTCAACCGCCGCAAACCCGTTGTCGCAATACAACCTCCCCCTCCCTCCACCCCCGCGGCCCGCCCACGCAGTCCTCACCAAAGCCGACCTCGAGCACTCCCAAACCGCCTACACCGACCTCCTCACAAGTGCTAAATCCTACCGCCTCGCACTCGCCGCCCTCTCAACCTCTGCCTCGGCCTTCGGCTCCGCGCTCGAATCCTGCGCGCGCCTCAAAGAAGCGCGCGCCTCCGCCCTACAATCACAAAGCCCTCACGGTGGCGGGAATAGAGATAACATCCCTTTCTCGCTGAGCAGTAGCTTCCACGCCAACAAAGCCAGCACATGTACTGCCGACGCACTCCTCACCGTCGCGGGACTGCAGCACCTGGTCGCGAACCACCAGCACATTCTCAGCGAGACGGTATACCGCTCGTTTGAGGTGCCCCTACTACATGAGCTAGACAAATGGCGGGGCGCGGTAGATGATGAAGAGGATGGTTATGCGCGCGCTATTGCCGCGCAAAGCAAAGAGATCCGAAGACTGGAGAAGGAGGGGCTGAAGCTGCATCGCCAGCGGAGGAGGGATGTGGCGAAATTTCGGGAGCATTTGGTCGAGTTGACGACGAAGTTGGATGGGCTGACGGCACTACACGGGGAACATGCGAGGACACTGTTGAGGGAGAGTCAGGAGACGAGCGTGAGGATTGTGGATGCCAGCTGTAGTCTCGTGCGCGCCGAGGTGGATATCTTTGAGAGCTTGGCGAGGAAGGGGTGGACGGGCGGTGGGCTGGAGGATGTTTTAGAGAAGGGGGTGGATTTGTTTGCGAGCGAGGAGCCCGTCAGTGTGGGAGGTAGGGGGGTGACGTCTGCGGATGCCCATGGTGGTGTCGCGGCCGGTGGTGTCGGCTCTGGTGAGGGGAGTAAGTTGTTCAGCATCCTGCCGCCCAAGAGCATCCTCGCCGACTCGGCATCTGATGGTGGATCGCACAACCGCGCCGACAGTCTACATGTCGATACGGATCGGTATCAAAGTCTTGCAGGCGCTATCTCCGACCCATCGTCACTCGTCGCACGGGAGAGAGACAGGGGGGAGCGGGACCGCGACACCGACAGTGTGTTCTCAGAGTTTAACCGGCCTAGGGGCGTGAGGCCGTTCTCGCCTCAGCCGCAGCCTCTACGGTTAAACCCAGAGGCGCTGCTCGGTGGTGTGGAGAGCGATGAAACAGCAGAAGACGGTGCGGATACGCCACCAGAGGAGAAGCCCATCTCTCAGCAACAAAGGAGGCCTCAAGGAGAAGAAGAAGAGATAGAAGGGTGCGGTATCGAGGAAGGGACTGACGACGAGGAAGCGCATCCATGGCGGAACGAGGGGCTACAGGAAGAAGACGAAGAAGAAGAGAACACAGTGGGCGCGAGCCTAAACGACCTAGAGGATGTGAGACAAAGAGAAGATGGGAGTTGGAGTATGGCGGAACGGCCATGTTGAAAGGAGCTTGTTTATCCCGCATCAGGTTTGCCAGTATTGTAGGAGAAGAAGTGTTGGTTTCACCTTTTTATCCCTCTGGGTTGTTTCTTTCGTCTCTTGGTTATCATTGCGTGGAACGGCTGCATCAGGCTTTCCTTGCTCTCCTGGGACGGCAAGCTTCGGTAGATTCCGAGGCTTGCTTCTGTTTCTTCTGTGGCATATTTCTGTACAGATTTTTTTTAGTCTTTGCTTCGCATGGGAGAGGTAGGCAGAAGTCCTAGGTCCATCCCTTATTAATATAATGTATCATGTTGTGTCTAATGTTTGATTTTGTCGCGAGAACAAAACTCATACTTTGCCCCCGTGCCTGGACTCTTTTAACACAAAACTCCCGACCATGCGCCGACCGTCATAAAGGGCCTATTAACAAATCATATGTATAGCTACAGCTTTCTGGTATGCAAATACCACGTTCGTGCGTTTCTCGCCTACCGCCTGTCGGTCAGGATGTGCGCTCAGTCGTCCCTATCGGCCGAGACGATCTCCTTTCCAAACAGCCCAAAGACGTTGTCTAACCACCATATGATCTTCCAGTACAGGCTTGCGCGATCCCAGTCAAACTCGCCCATATCAGTACGTGGCACCTCGTTTCCTATCATGGAGCCACTGAACCACTTGAGCATGGGAACGTTGTTGAGGATGCGCTGCGTTACGGACGGCGCTGGAAGCAGGGCCTGCTCGGCAGGAAGGAGCTTAGCCTTCCTTGCCGTGGGGATGCGCTGGCAAAAGCCGTCGTCCTCCGCCTGTTTCTGCTGGGTGCGGTTCTGAAGGGGGATTCCGTTATCGATTCCTGTTGAGTTCCCGGTTACTGTGCCCGATGAGACGGTGTTTGTGTCCATCGTCGAGGCGACGGTAGTAGTGTCGGCCGTGCGCGATGAGGCCTGCGACCGTGGTGGCGGAGAGAAGCCGAAGCTATCGGGATTCATCATAGCTTTAGTGAATCCATAAGCGTCAACACGGCGCGCCGGGGCGCGTGCTTCTTCGTCGTTTATTAGTGCCGAGGTATCAATGATGGCCTCGTCGCGGGACGGGGGGATGCCGTGATACGGCTCGGCGTAGACGATGTGGCCAAGGATGCTCTGTGGCGATGCGAAGATGGCGGCATCGGCAGCCTCCGAGGATTCAAACGTCACCTTCACCCAGTGCTCGCCACTGTCGGAACGGTTGACCTTTGTGCGCTCCTCAGTGGTGAGAGCCCGCCGTTTTGTGAATGCCGGGTCACGCAGCTCCGATTTGTATCGGCGCATCTCGGCTGGTGGCTCTCGAGGGTAGTCTTCGCATATCCTGCCCGCCAGTTGTTCGAAGTGGTTGATGGCAGCATATTGCTGTTGCTGCGAGCGGTATCCTCGAAGTATCACCTCGGTGGGCTCTTGTGTCGCGACGAAGCGGGCTTGGGCGGTGGCTGGAGCGGTACCGTCGTCTAGCCCTTGACCGAGTGATGGCGCAGAAGATGAGGGGAGAAGCCCGGATTTGCGCTGGGATGTGCTTCCAGTGCCCGAAGACGCGGGGCCCTGAGTCTGTGTGGCCGCCCAGTTTGAGAAGACTTTGTCTGCTGCTGCTATTGTGGGGTCCTCTCGCCTTGCAGGCGTGCCGGTTTTGGATCTTGATCTCCGTGTCGACTTGCCAAACGAACCGGACTCGTGTGCTGCTCTTCTTGACCTGCCGGGGCCGGCTCCATCTTGCCTGTAGATTCCAGGGTCAGCAGGGGGATATGGTAGAACGGGAAGGGAACAAACTGTGGGAACATGATTGCATATGGTCTCTTGATGCCGTCGTCGCCAATGTACAGTTCCTCGTCGGGGACGTTGTGAAGGATAAGGGGTGCCATTATTCGAGCCTTGCTCTCGAATAATAGCAGGCAATTTTGCAGAGCACCAATGGCAGGGATGCGTTGAAATGCGCCAGGCAAAGAGTCTGGGAATCCGCTTGACCAGCAGGGTGAACGCCTGCGTGAATCGCAAAGTGTGACGCGAATTTCGGAGAACTTCCCAGGCGCGGCTCCAGCAAATCGTCTACCACAGCAACAAGCCAGCCTAGTGCCTGGGCCGGGAAGTGGGTCCCAGGCCCTGCCCAACCACAATGGGATGGGTCTATCTTCGGTTCAATGCATATACGCTCTAAACACCCTGATCAAAACAGCTAGCGCCTCGATAACACGATAGCGGCCGTGCACTCGCGCTATCCAACCCTTGCCTTCACCGATAAGATGGATCCGTCCAAGCAGCCTCGAGCTCCTAGCACCGTTGAGGAGCTGCCTCTTCCAGCATCACCACACCAGTTTCTCCACGAGGTACAAAGCCGTCAGAGGCGCTCTGCCATGGCCTCCAAAGAGAAGGAAAAAGACAAACAGGAGGAAGACATCCAGTATGTTGTGTATGTCCGACTGCCCTTCAACCGTGGTGATTTTGTTGATCCCCCGCCTGTAAGTCTTCGCACTGTCCTGCCTCCTTCTCTCCGTACCTAGGCAGCGAACCCTCTGACGTTGCCCACCCTAGGTAAAATGGGACGAGACCAAATCTGAGCGCCTTTGGGGCATCATCTCAGAGTCAAAGGTCGAAATCAACTGTAAGTTTGCCCCTCGCAGGGATTTGGCGGATTAGAACTGACAGTACGTGGTAGGGAATGACCTGTAAGTGCGGGTGGTCCAAGGCTGCCATACAGTGATACTAACACTGTGCTTCAAGTGCCGCCCAGTTCAATGTCACAGTTGAGTTCCTGCTCCAGATGGTCGCCTATCTCACGGAGCGTCATACGTCGCAGCTTAAGGCGCAGATGCGCAGGGCCACTACGGCCCATGGCTCCAATTCGAATGCTCCCTCCCCTGTGCCTGGTGCCGAGCCGGGCCCGTTCCTCGCCGAAGCTCTTCGACGGACCGGTTCGGCTGCCGGTCGCGCTCCCTCTGCGCTCTCGGTTCGCAGAGACTCTCCGCTGCCGCATAACGATCCAGCGACTGCTGCCGGGTCTTCCGGCAAGACCGCGCTTCCCATGCGACCTCAGGTCTCACGCAACTCGTCGGCCGGTACAGCCGTCCTCACCCAGAACCAGCTCGCGGCTAAGGCAGCGGCCCGCACTAGCGACGGGCCGCGTCGTAGACTTCCTTCGCTCGGAATATCCACTACCCAGCCCACCACTGGCCACGCTCGCGAGGGGAATGAGACACAGCTTTCTAGTCCAGTAGCGTCGACCTCTCCCAGCTCCTCATCCGACGAGAACCCCGTCCAAAGCCGCATCATCCGCCGTCCCCCGCGCTTCCAGCCGGCCGATGGAGCCGGTGACGACGACGGTGATGACGAAGCAGAAGCCGCTTTCCTACCGTTCAAGCCTCAGCAGGAATCCACCATCACGAGAGGCAGCAGCGGCCACGACATGGGTGCTACGCTTCGGGGCGACGTTCGTGATTTTGGCCGCCGTCTGCCTCGTGACGGTAAAGTTAAGGACCAAATTCACCAGTCGCAGACTTCGGACTCTTCCACCAGCTCCGCTGCAATGGTGCCTCGTCATCCCGCTAGCGGCGACCGCGCTCCTCAGGGTCCGCTCTCGCCTCGCCGTGCGGCCGAGCTGGCTGGCCGCAGCCCCGCCGGTAAGGGCAAGGGCATCTCGCGTGAGGGAAGCGATGGCACCCCCAGTATGGGTAGTAGCTTCAGCGATCTTGATGGTGAGTTTCCCACTGGTTTTCACCAGAGGGACATGTGCGCTTACAATATATGTCTACAGATGCCTCGGTCACTCAGTCGGCCCTTGAGGAGGCACTAGCTAGTCGTATGAATGATGGCGGTATCGGTAGCCGTATGAGTACTATAGGACAGGCGATCCGCAGCCGATATGCCAGCAGACCTAATGAGAACTAAGCAGCGGTGTCATTGCAGTACATTTCGGGCGTTTAGGCGGACGGTCAGGGGCCATTTCATGACGACACGAAGCACTGGATGTATGATGGCGCATTGGCTTGTCAGCAGGGGAATTAGGGTATCTTTGTGACAATCTCCGGAAACAGCCCGACAGCATTAGATAAAATCAACGACGCAAGTCGAATATCGGAAACGGAACGGAAAACACCCCACGGGCCCCTGGTTGGTATACCATCCAACCATGGCTCACACTCAGAATCCCCTCCATTTCACCAGTGGAACTCTTCTTTCATTATCATCAACATCGTGCTTTTCTCCCCGCTGTCCTTTCTGCAGTCTCCATATTTCTCATTACCCTTGACTAATCGGCTTTCGCTCTCCTAATTATCTTGGTCATCTGAGCCTTCATTCAGTGTTATCAAAACCCCCCACACCGTGTGTCCAGGTCACCTAAAGGGCACTCTTCGGGACCGAGCCGGCAGTTCACAAACAAGAGGAAGCGACCGCAACGCGATGATACGACACATCAGAGGGATATCAACAGTGTTTTATTCACCAGATTAGAGCTGTTTGCTGAGAACTGTGCTTGCTAGTCAAATCCTTCCTTCACGCGAGATTGCCATGACAAAAGTCAGCCTATATGACAGACGGACAGGCCCAAACCATTCAAATCATGCACCAATCCCCAAACTCCCGAGTTTTGAGAAATCCGTTCATACCAGCACTGAGGTCAGAGAGGGAATTTTACGGAATATCTCAAATAAACGCTCTTGTTTCCATCTCGAAGCTACATTCCCTAGTACGGATTCGAGTTGAACTGATTGTCTTTGGTCTGTTAGTTAGCTGTCGTCTGACGATTGGCGGGGAAAAAAATCGACATCCTCAAGAGAATTGAAAACTAGCGCGTACCTTCGGGTGCAGGTCGGGGTTTGACCCGCGGCTTGGGGTTATTGCAAGGGTCCTTCCAGTGGATATAATGCCAAAGGGGTTTCTTGACCAGACCAGACTCGAGATCGGTGCGACTAGTACGGTCACTTCGAGCCTCTCCTGGCGCAAAGAAGCCGACCTCGCTGCCTGCAGGTCTGAAGTCCGTGATATCGTTCTCAGCCGTGTTCTTTGTCGTGTTTCCAGCCGTGGTATCAGCCGTGTTTCCACCGCTGAGCTCGATAGCGTCTCCTTCTACTGTTGCTTGTGCCTTCCTCTCCCGATCCTGATTGATCATGTCGATCTTGCGGCGCATCTGCAACGCGCGGCAATAGAAGGTCACGAACATGGCAAGAGCGAAAAGCGAGATGGTCACAATGATGACGGCAATCTCTGGGCCTTTCGGGGTGTTTGTGCCATTGCCGTTTCCCAGCCGGGCTCCCTGGTTCAGGGCCGTCTGGTTAACGTTCGCGTCGGCGCCATTGCTATATGGTACATCGCTCATCTTGACAGCCGACCTTCATCTATTTGCCTAGAGCTATCTGCTGTGTTAGTCCGCATGCAAACTTAAGTAGTGGATGTACGAGTGATGTGAGAGAGGCAAGGAAATCGGGAACGGGAAACTGGACTTGCTGGTCAAGAGTTCGGGCGGTCGAGAATGACCTCGGTGATTTCCGAGCGGTCAAGCTTCGCGGAAAGGGGAGGACGTTTTCTGTCTTTCTAAACAGCGAGGAAGGTGAGCCAGTGGCCTTTGCCGATTCTTTGATTAGATTGGGCAGGAAGCAGCGCACCTCTTCTCAGGTCGTCTATGCCGAGATCCAGACGAATACTTGGAGAGGTATATGGTACCGAGCTCGGCTGATGGCAGGAGCTCGGTGTATTTAAGGACAATAGGTAGCAGGCCTCCGAATATTTCTGCTGCGGACAATGCCGGACTTATCCTCAGGCACTGCAGAACAGAGTGGGGGGAGGTTGGAGACGAACGTCGGTTTATTGAAGTGCAGGGCTCACCGAAGTCCGTCGCAGTGGAAGAAGTTCGGCCTACCGAAGCAGCACTCCTACAGCTGTGTTGTGGTTCTCAGGAGGAAGGAGCGAGACGGGCTGGGATTGTACGATATGGCAGGCCACAATAGGTACCGTCCTCCTCTCCCGGGACCTTCCACAACGCCTGGGACCCGACGCGGCTTCAATGACCGTCCATATGGTCAACTCACTGGGTTAGAATAGTAGAGCGTCCGATGTTTGCTCTCATATGGCGAGTTCCAGTCCCAGCGGAGAACCTCCAACCTCTGGTGTCACTCGTCATCTTGACATCCTCAGTGGGAACACGTTGCACAACCTCTGTCAGCCCGTAACTCCATCTTAATATCACCATGTTATGATAACATCTTCAGATTCCAATGCCAAAAAAAACAAAGTGTAAGCTTTGGAGGGTCGTCCACTTCGACACCACAAAATGACAGAGCGCCGGCAGCGCTAGCCCATGCATGGCGTGCAACGCACTGTCAAACTGTCAAGTGCACGATGGGAAAGCAAGCCGGGATTCCTAGCTAGAGATTTGGGGTAGGTTCGGAAGCCCGCAGTTACTAACTTCGTCACAGGACAATATGTGTATCGAGCACTGACTCCAATCAACTTCCCGAGACACGGGGCACCAGGAATCCCACCGTTCACCACTTCCTAGTCGCGGAAGAGCACCCAGCAAGCACTGCCCTCGAAGGGCGAGACATCTCGTCTATGGAACCGCCTCTGACACCTCGAAGCCATTGGCGGTTCTGTCCCAACGGTCATGGCCGCACACCGACAGAGACCAGGAGGCGTTGCACAGGAGCACAAATACGCCGTCATCCCTCTCACAAGATCTAACGATCTCCTCACCGTCATCTCCTGTTCGGCTGTACCACCACCAAAAGGCGGAGAGAAGAAAGCCCTAGATCCAGTTCTCGCTGCTAACCTGGCGGCGTCAAGCTGGGCCGGGTGCCGAGGGCACTTGTAAATTGCCATTCCCGGAGAGCGCTGGACGCCGCGACGGATATAAAATACCGATCCTATCTCCGCAGAGTGACACTGCGCGAAATGAGATCGATCCATAGGGCACAAGGATAGTCTGAATTGTCCCTCGGCGACTTCATCGAGTCCTCTACCGATGGATAAGCAGAATAAGCGGCATTGTACAATAGTAACGGTTGGAATGCTGATACAGGTAGCCGCTCGCATATGGTACCGCCCCCCCAGCGATAAGTGAAAAAAGTGATGAATATTCATGTCTATTCAACAACCACATTCAGTGCGCCTAACACAAACCTAGGGCTTCACAGCAACCAAACACCCATGTGCAAAAGAAAAGGTGATACTCGCCCTAAGCAGCGGAGGTCCTTCCTCGCGCGCCTCAATACCTTCAAAAACTCTGAAAAATTTATACAGCAGGTACGACATCTGGCTCAGCGCAAACTGTTGTCCAAGGCAGATTCTCGGTCCACCGTGGAACGGAATATAATCCCAACCAACTCGCAGATCCTCCCACCGTTCTGGGCGAAACTCCTCTGCGTCTTGGCCGTATACGTCCTTGTTTCGATGTAGACTGTAGAGCGACCATCGGACCGGCATCCCAGCGGGTACCAGGACAGGCTTGGTCCCGTCTGGGCCACCGCCGCGCGGGAGGACAGTCTCTTTATTCGACTGGCGAGAGTTTGTCGAGATTGGGGGAAATAGGCGCAGGGCTACGGCGCGTTATCAGTATCGCTCACGATTTCAACAACCGAGCTGAACAGGGGTTTCTACCTTCACGGACAACATTGTTCAGGAACTTCAGCTGCCTCAACTCCTCCAACGTTGGGCTCTCAACTCCGAGATCCGCAATCTCCTTTCTCAACTTCCTCACTGATTCTGGATCTCTTGCAAGACAGTAAAATACCGAAGCGGCGGCAGCCGCCGTGGTATCTCGCCCTGCAACAATGATGGATAGAATTTGATCGACGACATGTTCCTCCGGTGCGTTGGCTTTGAGCAGCTCGTCAAGGAAGACGTAGCTCCTGTCAGAGCCGCTTGTCTTTGTTTTTTTCTCAATGGCCCTACCCATGGAGAACCGAACATAGGCTCGCAGCCGAGCGATGGCGACGGATAGCTTGCGGTGCGGTAAGTGATAAAGAATAGGCCCCAGACGCGCGCGACGGGTGGATTCCGCGCTGGCGTACTCGAAGTCCTCGAGAAACTGCGTAGCGTCTGGTGATGCCTTCACAAGGGAGTTGGTTGAGTAGCCGAGCATGAAATCTGTGCTTGAGTCCATGGTCATCTTGAGCAGGAGCCCCTGAATGTCAAAGGTGGTGCCATCTCTGGGGATAACGGCGAGAAAATTCTGGATATGCTTGTCGAAGTACTGCAGGTCGGCGACCTGATCACGCACGAACGAGGGCCGAATCATGGCGCGCGCATCATGCCAAATGGGGCCGTTGGAGGTGAAGATACTCCGTGGACCTAGGACAGGGAGTGCGGCGTACAAGCGTGGGCCTGCGATGGGCCAGTCCTCCATCTTATTGGCTAGGATGGTCTTGATATTGTCGCGCTCGCTGGTTATCAGCATCTTTTGGCCGAGCGCGAGGGTGTAATGCGTGTTTCCGTAGATGGCAAAACGCTCGGCGTAATACTCCATGAGCCTAAATGCCTTCAGGGCTCGGAGGGTGTGATAAAAGGTGTCTAGGCCGAGGACGGGGTCCTTATGTGGAATCGTGGGCACGGTTCCGCAACCCTGAGCTCCGGCTCGCCGCTCGAACAGGTGACTGCGGATGAGGGAGACATTTGTCTTGATGGTGAGGGCCGTGAGCAACACGGCAAGGACTTTGCTAGATATGGAGGCGCTCAGCGACAAGATTGTTGGATACGACGTGAAGAAGATCCAGAACGACAACGGTGCGCTGAGCACCGTGAGGGCGAGATACTTCATTTTCGATGAGTTGACCAAGAGCGCTTGCCAAACCTTATGACTGCCTTGGTAGCCGCTCTCGTAGTTCGAGCAGCGTTGAGAATAAACGAAGATGTCGAACGTGAGAGCTATTTCTGAAGGCGTTTCTTGTGGCTGGCTGCTGCATGTGACGTTCGACTACCCCACTTCCTTTTATGTTCATCGGGCGAGCCGTCAAGAACCAGACAGGAGGATTCGACGCTTGTCTGAATAGGAGGTAGGCTAACCTTCCAGGTCAGGCCTTCGCTCGTTTATTTACCTCAAAACCGCGATGCGACAGCCCGTCTCACTGCCAAGGGTCTTGAAATGTGAGAGGGGGGTCAGCCAGCTGACGCTATCATCTCACACCATCGCTCTTTCTTGGCTTGCAACTGAACGCTCCTCACCCCGCAGATCAGACCGCCACTTCGGCAACCACGAACGAAGCACCCAGGCCGGAGAACAAAGAACAGTCATCGCGTACGAAGGCTCAGGCCAAAAGCAAGGGTCCCTTTAACCAGTGCGAAAATGTCTTCTCACTGTAAAGACCACCCGAAGCTTTCGTTATTACAGGCCATCTCCCATTCTGAAAAGGCCTTCCTGCATGTTGAAAAGGCCTGTGATGTGATAAGCCAAGGCCTTACCGTCCTAGAACAAGACTGTGCGAGGATTCTAAAAACGCATGTTAACACGGAGATGAGAGGCCCTTTCTTTTGGCCTGAGCCTTCGCACAGGACGACGAACGCTCTCCTCTGGGCTACCAATACGACCCCGGAGTTACAACGCCAATGGTTCCCGTCATCAGAAAACCTGCTTGCGGGAGGAATTGATTACCTCGAGCACATCCGTGGATTGTTGGTCCTGTCCGAGGGCACGAGGTGTGAATAAGGTTTAGCTCTGACAACCTTACTTGCGACGTGGGAACAAGCGCTGTTGATTGGGGCTAAAACAGCGCCTACAAGATATCTACCCACCTACGGCGCCACCCCTCCTGTTCCCCCAAGCAAACAACAGGGGTACTATCGTCCGAGCAGCAGACGTCAAGGCCCACCACAACATACCCGATGGAAAATGACCAAACCATTCAATGCTGGTTTCCCTTGAAATTCCACTAATCTTGACTCTCGGCCTTTCTCGGGTCATCAAACTTACTCCCGGTAACCCGGACCGTTGACTTGAACCAATCAACAGCGACCCCCGTATCCCGGTGTGTGAATTCGGTAGTATTTTCCGCTCGGCGGGGAGCGCCTCTGCATGGCATAAGCTTACCTACATATTGGATGCGAGCAGATATCTCCCAACCTATCCATATAAGCCCTTCATACCAAACCATGAAGGACAACTATATGCATCAACAGTGCCATTTGGCCAGATAGATTTGAGAGCTGATCTGCCTTGCAAAACCATATTCTCCTTCTAGTACATTCTCCTTAATACCTATGACGGCTCGGGTTAAAAGAAAGGGTCCCCTCAGCCAGTGCGAAAGATGCTTTCCCACTGCTAAGACCGCCCTGGTTTTGCCTATCGCAGGCTATCTCCCATTCCGAAAGGGCCTACCTGTGTTCTTAAAAGGCCATCCTGCGCTCCAAAGAGGCCTTTTACAATGCCGTCAAGGCCTGTAATGTGGTCAACCCAGGCCTTGCTGTTTCGGTATAGGACTATGCAACGTGTTTTCGCACGGAGAAGAGAGACCCTTTCTTTTGGCCCAAGCCTTCGTACAGTGGGAGAGTTGCTTTGGTACAAAGTCCCCGGAGACAACCCGCAACTCCGATTCCCAATCAAAGTTTTCCTGCCGAGTCCTCATCAGAGCCGATTCTTCTTGAATGTTTGTATCCCCTAGCCATTTCCAAAACTCCATTCTGTCCATAAACCACCAGTATTCCCAAGAGAATGAACGAAAAAAGTACAGCACAATGAATTCCTCTCCCTTGAATGCCAAAAAGGTTTGTCTACTCCTCTTCGCTCATGGAGCTATCGCTATCGTGACCCGGAACCTCATTGCCCACCCTCATGAGCTCTTTCTCGAACTCTGCCTCCAGATCACCCAGATCGCCCAGATCACCCACGTCAGCCTCGTCAAACTCGTCTACATCGGCATCGAGATCACCGGTTTCGAATTGGAATTCTTCCGGTGTTGCTATTACGGGCCTGTTGATCGGGCTCGGCAGCTTCACGTCCTCCATCTCCTCCTCCTCGTCTTCAATCATCTCGTCCTCTCCCTCGGCGTCAGCATCCTCGTCCTCTTCTTCTTCTTGTCCCCCGCTGCGCACGAATTCAGAGAAGCGACGCGTCGTGCCGAAGGCCGGGCTAAAGGCGTTGCTTGGCGGGAAACTTGGTTTGAATGATGATGGTGGATCGCCGTCTGGGAACTCGAGAATCAGGCCTCCATCATCGTCATCGTCCTCTTCCTCTTCCGATTCGACGGGCGAGCGGGCGCGGCGCTTGGGCTTCGTCTCCTCTGCTGCTGGTGGCGGTGGCGGCGACGGTGCTTTCCGCGGAGGCGCCGCGGTGGGGAGTGTCAGCTCCATCGGTTTGGGGGCCGGTTTCTCTGGCTTGGTTTTCTTTCCCTTGGCCGTCGTCTCCCTGGGCGCGGCCTTGGGTTCCTTGCCCTTCCCCTTTCCGGATGCTGGGGGCTTCGCCTTATCGGCTGTTGCTGGTGTGTCTTTGACCTTCTGCTGCTGTTTGCCAGTACTACTCGTGCTGCCGGCGTTGTTAACCTCTAGTTGAGGGAACTTCTTTCGTAAGCTCTCAACACCATCAGTCGGCGTCTTAGTTATATTCATGTGGAACATGGAGTCAACCCGATGCAGCACGAAGGCCTTGCGGGCAGGGTCGAAAATGAGGACATAATTGCCGTCCTCGCTCGTGCGTGTGCCATTGTACTGATACTTGTCGCCCTGGTCCTCAAACCCGAGATTGAAGGAACCGCCGTCCTTGGCTGACTTCTTCAATCGCGCCGTGCTCGGAGCGGCGTCCGAAGAGAGCGCAGGTCTGTGGTTGTCTACAAAAAAAGGGGCTCAATCAGTCTCTGGCCGCTGCGTTGGAGGGCTGCGCTTTGCTTACATCTGACGCCTGTGTATGTCTCTTTGGATGTCTTGCCCAGCAGGGCGTCGCTCAAGATTATGGGGTACTTTGCAGGCTTCGTGGGGTCGATTGGCCCCGGAGCGGCCATTGCGAGCGGCAGCGGAGGTTACTTCCCTTCGCTGCACCTAGTATGTGGGTTGCCGGAAGGATCGAGATCGGATCGGCGTCGGCGGTGGGGGACTGGAGACGTGACAGCTGAAAGCGACGGCGGAGCCAATTTTCCGTGTTCGGGCGTTGCGCTTGCTTGCTGTGTGTTGTCGGGAAGCGGCAGGTGGAGTGCTGTCGTGGGGAAGAACAAGAATATGGGAAAGGAAGAGGACAAGCGACAACAAAGAATCGGGGGCGGTGCCCGCCAAAAAGCGGCGTGAGGTGAGGTTGGAGGTGGTCTGCGGATTCCACGTGCCGCAGGCTATTCTTGTCACCCGATTTGGCGACCCACTCGCTAGAGCAAATATCCCTGCAGCAACCTGGAAACTTCCCCAGATCTAGATTCACTTGGCAAGGAGCAGGCGTCAGTGGTTTGACACCAGCTTTGTGTTCCTCCTTCTATCCACGCAATCTCCAGCTCGCTGGGGTTATGTGTTGGCATCGTTTGGCCTAGGTGGCGACACTTCGTGGCATGGGAAGTCTGGCCGGCCTTCTGCTCTCGGTGAGACTCCTTGGTTTCAATGGCTCGCTACACAGCGCCCCAGCAGTCCAAATCGTATCACGTCCCGCTCTCAAAGCAATGTGCTCTTCCAATTTCCTCCAGAACACCAATCAGGGAGACTTGAGTCTTGTAGCTCTCCGCTCTATTCGATAAAGGACCGAGAATGTGTGCCGGTGGTTAGCGGCGGATTTTCCTGTCGGCCTTAATAAGGTTCGACACCACCCCCGATAGGATCCCTGCATGGAAGATGAAGTACAACGCGCTCCCTCAGGTCACCGAGCTCGGAGCTCACTTCCAGTTATGGCGACGGTGATCGTAGGAACTACGCGTGGTATCAATCCTGCCGAGCATTTATTCCGTCGCAGCTTACCGATTCAACACCCAGCTGGAAGACTGGCTTCCTCCTCCAAGAGTCACGATCACCCGATCTCCTTGCCGTTGCCGGCAAGTGCAATCAGGCATGGTAGCCCCCCCTTTATTCGAAGAGCCTGCCTGCGAAGAGTCATGGCCTGCCGGCCTACCTGTGTCTAGTTGCGCAGCTCCCATGTCATCAGGCCAACGTCTCTTCTTCACATGCACTCCCGTTACGTCTTGGACGAGGGCCCTATCCGTCCTTCACTTTGCCTGTAGCTTTGAGGCCCCATTGTCCAGCTGCAGAACGCATCAATGCTTCCCGTCATTTGGCGTCGACACGAAGCACGACGCGTATCCCGATCGACATCTTGCAGGGAAATGACCGATAAAAGAGCTTCGTGCGCTGCCGTGCTGGCAGTTGGCCTGCTGGCTACGACCCAGCTCTCTGCAGCTTACACGCTCGACCTGGGCTCGACGGGTGAGACCATCCGCCCGGAGCTTGATGACAACTTCAGAGTGGCTTGCATTGACTGCTCGCTTCGCAGACTCCGTGAAAACCGTTGCTGCCTCCATGGCCGATGACATGATGTCATTCTACCATGGTGATGAGCCTGGAGGAACCCCCGGACTTCTGCCAGAACCATACTATTGTGAATGATTTCAGATCGCCATCAGCGGCCGTTATACTAACGGTACCGCACTGCAGGGTGGGAAGCCGGTGCCCTCATGGGCGCCCTCATAGACTACTGGTACTACACCGGCGATACGAAATGGAACAACCTCACTGAGCAAGGCCTACTCTTCCAGGTCGGCCCCAACAGCGACTATATGCCCCCAAACCAAACCAGGACCGAAGGCAACGACGATCAGGGGTTCTGGGCGATGGCAGTCATGTCAGCGGCCGAATACAAGTTTCAGAACCCGCCCGATGACAAACCACAGTGGCTGGCATTGGCACAGGCGGTCTTCAACACGCAAGCGCCACGCTGGGATACTGAGGAGTGTGGCGGCGGCTTGCGCTGGCAGATCTTCACATGGAACAACGGTTACGACTATAAGAACTCCATCTCGCAGGCCTGCTTTTTCAACATCGCCGCCCGCTTGGCCCGCTACACAGGCAATCAATCGTACGCAGATTGGGCTGACAAGACGTGGGACTGGATGACTTCCGTTGAGCTCATCTACCCCAACACCTACTACATCTACGACGGCATACACACCAACGACTGCCGCAACGCAACGCCTTACCAGTGGACCTACAATGCCGGTGCCTTTCTTTTAGGCGCCGCCGCCATGTACAACTTCACCACCGGCGATGCTCAGGTCAAGTGGCGCGAGCGCCTCGATGGTCTCCTAAACGGAACCATGGTATTTTTTACTGGCAAGGACGCCAATATCATGACTGAGGTCGCTTGTGAACCCGTCAACATGTGCGATCTCGACCAGCAGAGCTTCAAGGCGTATCTTTCCCGGTGGATGGCTGCCACAACTAAATGGGCGCCCTGGACCTACGACCGCATCAAGCCTCTGCTTGCCGCGTCTGCCACAGCTGCCGCCTCGACCTGCAAAGGAGGAAAAAACAGCCGGATGTGCGGTCTCAAATGGACGGAGCCCGGGAAATGGGACGGTACACATGGGGTTGGGCAGCAGATGGCAGCGATGGAGGTAGTGCTGGCCAATATGATTGAGGACGTCGCCGCACCCGTCACTAATAAAACGGGCGGGATAAGCTCAGGAGATCCAGGGGCCGGCGGAATGGACATTGATCCGTTCAGTCTTGTCTTTCATGGGAAGCCCATTACTGTTGGCGACCGAGCTGGCGCGGGTATTTTGACAATTTTGATTGCCCTTGGACTATTGGCTGGGTGCATTTTCATTCTCATGGGAGAGGGCGACCCGGAAACGATGGGACCTGAATTCTGCTGGGCGATGGTAAAGAGCCGACGTCGCGACGGAGCCTATGATAGGGGGAGAATTCAGGGGTTGGACCGCTTCCGTGGCAGCGGTACTCGGGCGTCACCAAGACCGGGAGGAGGGCCAACTATGGAGAAAGATGATCTCGTGATTAAGACGCACGAGGAACTCATCCCGAAGGACGCCCAGAGGCACCGGAATCGGCATCTTCCTGTTGGTGCCAGGACGGCACGCCCGAGAAGCACTCAGTCCGACACGAGCTCATACTGGTCGGCTGAATACCAAGAGTCGCCTTCGGCGGGCCGAGAGAAGCGACGCCAAGGGGAGCAGAGACTGTCCTATCCCGGGCCGACTGAGAGACCGTCCGAGACGTTGCGAAAGAGAGCGATGCAAAACCACGGGAGGGCGGTCAGATGGAGGGAAACGAAGCAGTTTGTGTAGGAGACTTACTGGCAGCGGGCTTGAGCCGGTGCCTCTCGAGATATGACACGATATGGGGTTCGGGAATGATACATACGGTATTGGTTCTAGGATTATGTTTTGGGTCTACGTCTTCGGTATTATGACAGTGATTAGGAGTTGGAAGATGGCGCTGTCACGAATAGCTTGGTCATAGGTAACACAGCTGGGTATGTCAACGGCTGTTTGCAGGTTCCTTTTCATCGGCAGTCCATCTTCGAGTTGTGACATGTGATAGCAAGTAAAATGCGTGGTGCATCCAAACTCACAGTATCGAGAACGATAGCTTCTTGCACTGTTCGTACCATTATCCCAGCCATTCTCTTCGGACACCCAACTAGTCATTCTGTTGGGCAACACATGCGATGATGGTCATCAGGACATGGCGATGTGAAGGACATTTACCACTGTGCATTCTTGCATAATCTAATGTATTTCCCCGGTAATGATACATACAATGAAGCATATCTGTCTTTGCTCCAGGCTAAAAATAAAAACCCTGCGCAAAATCCTGTGCTTCGCGAAGGCCTGTCCATCCGTCGCAGCAAACCCTAACCCCGAGGCCAGCATGTACCCCTTTTAAGACATAACAAACCAACCCAGGGTTATCCACTCGCCCTAATTCTGAAAAATGAACGGCCATCCATTGGCACGCAAAGAAAATGCCTCGCAGTACAATACTGAGAATACGCAACCCAGGCAGAAATCAATACCACCAGGCCCGCCGACCGCTTCATGCCATCCACCGCCCGCCCTACTCCACGATCATAGGATCAACCTCTGATCCCGTTCCCTTCTCAAAATCCTTCTTGAGAGTTTTGGCAATCACCGTCGGTGGAGGTGCCCGAAACCAAAATGGCGACGGCGTACGAGGACTATCCGGCTCCAGTGATGAGCCGGCAACGGTCCCGGTCTCGGCGTCGGAGAAAAACGGCTCATCCTCATCGTCCAGCGAGATAGCCCTGTCTCGCCTCTGTGGTGTGCGGCGGTAGAATGACGGTGTCCATCTGGGGAATCCCAGGGAAACTGCACGCCGCTTGGGTCGCGTGGGGAGAGGTGCATTTCTGGAGCTATTGGCAGGCTCGTCGCTGTCCGTGTCGCTGTCGATGTTGATGGCCACGGTTGACTTCGTCTGAGTTCGCTTGGATGCTGTGGGACGCTCTTCGCTTCTCGGCCTCTTTTTGTTCCAGTTGAGAATCTTCAGATCGTCATCGCCCGTACAGAAGCTCTCATCATCGCTTGCGTTAGGAGAGTCCTCGCTGCCGCTGCTGATTACCGCCGGAGGCTTCCGGACCACTCTGGTGATCTCCGGAATATCCTCGCCATCTGAAATGATCAATGGTTGCTTAGCGTCCTCTCCGGGGACGGCGTAAGAAGCAAGCTTGACGCGGGTAGACCCATCAACGTTGTCGTGCTTATCCAGCCAGCTAATCAAGTGGTCGTAAAGTACGCGCACGACCGATGGCGGGAAGGCGTTTCCGATCTGCTTCTTGACGCATGCAGGACTGAATAGGTGATTGGGTGGGAACCCTTGGAGAAGGGCGTACTCGAGCAAGGTGAAATCCCGCTTCCCATCCCAATGATAGTTCTGGCCGCCACTACAGGTGATGGTGCGGGGGAGGGTCCGGTGGGGATCCCATGGCGTTTGTCGTTGTCTGAGCTCCTTTCTGACGTTCAGGGGGTTGTTGCGATGTTGGCCCTTGAGAGCTGGGGCTACTGCCTGGTACGCAGTAACGAATGGTTTCAGACCGCCGATACCATTCTCGCTATGGGTCGGGGCTGGAAAGAGCGGGGGGCTCTCTCCCGGCCCAGCGCCGATGATGAGGAGCCGCTTTCGAGGCTGGGGCAAACCATAAGTAGCGAGATTTACTACTTTCCACCGAATGGAATATCCATGACACACAAAGCTCTCGGTAAGTTTGTTGAAGTACTCCTCAAACCGCCCGTGAAGAATTCCAAATGTCTGCTCCAGTGTGAAAACACGAGGCCGAGTTTTTTTGATGAGATCACCACATGAATACAGCGCAGCCTCGTTCCTCTCGTCGTTCTGGCCAGCCACAGTGTGTGCTGGTGACCATACCTGACATGGCGGCGACAAGTGCAACATGTCGACCCTATGCTGGATGTCGTTCGACAAGATAAACTTGTGGATATCCATATCGTAGTTATTAGCGGTGGGAAAATTCAGTTTGATTGATGCCACTGCATGATTCCAGTTGTCGACAGTAAACTCAAGTTGTGCGCCGGCCTGGCTGATCCCGCGGCATGCGCCGCCTGCTCCGGAAAAGGTGTCGCCTGCGGAATATCGCTGACCGGGAGCGAGCTTAACTTGAGCTTTCTGGCCTTGTCTTCTCGAAGACCCAGCAGCATCGCCATCTAAATCAAGGTCGACGAACAGAGCATTTCGTCCATTGGGAGTGAAGGAACCGCCTGACACCTTTCCTCCCCGCCACTTGTTCAGAATAGCCTCAGCCGATTCCCTAAAAGCTGCGTCCGCCTCGTGCTCTGAAACACGAACAATTGCCCATTCTCGTGGCTTAGCGTTTTTATTCGACAGATCGGCGAAATGCTCGACGTAAGTATAGCGACAGACAAGCGGCCCGTTTGCCATGACCCAATCCAATCCGTTCTTCCGGTCGTTGGCATCGTACTGGTATCTCGGAAATGCGCTGTTTGTCGTTCGGAGCTCCCGCACTCGCACAATGTCACCCGGCGACACGTCGACGGTCCATGGCTTCGGCTGAGGGTCGCTGTTGTTGACTTTTTCGATGCGACAGATTTCGTTCCGCTTTCTGGCAAGCTTCCCTTCTAAATTTCGTACTCGTGTGTAAGGGAATCCTCTCAAGACTGTGCCCTCTGCTGTCGCCACAATTTCGGCGATCTTGACAAACTGAGATCTGAAATGCTCAGGAATGGGGCTGCGCAACTCAACCACGGTACCGGGCTTGAAGTTGAAACCGCCATAGCTGAGTCGATCGAGAGAACGCTCGCCCTCTTTTCGGATGCGGATAGCAGAGCCGTTGCCGCAGGGTGTCTCGTCGGTTAAATCAATGACCTCCTGCAGCTCATTCTCCAACTGGTCTTCGGCTTTTCGCTCTGCCGCATCTTCATCGCCATCGATGAGGTCGATGAATATCGGCGTAAGATGAACTCTCCGCCACTGCTTGTATTGTACTCCCGAGCCTTGAACATCAATGTCCGAGGTGTCATCGTCATCGGCGTCCCAAGGGACCCCCGGGAAGACCTCGTCGTCTGCCATCATGGCGCTCTGGTTGTGATGTGGTCAGATTCCGCAAGGTAGTGGAAGGGGAGAGGAAGGCCAATCACTTTCGGCGAGAGGTGATAAAACCGTCGAAGGTTGGGGAGGCGGCAAGAGGAGAAAGTAAACGAGCCAGCAGCCAGAAGATGAGAAAATTGGATTGACGGCAAGAGCGGGAGGACGATGATGGCAGTGGAAAGTAGACAAATAAGTAGAAGGGAAAGTAAATGGAACTAGGGCAGGATGAGGAGAACAATGGCAGATGGTGAACGGAAACGACCCAGCGAGAAGGGGAAAAGAACGCTATGTATTCTTGAGGGTATCTTTGAGAATAGCCTTGGTTGTTTCTGCTGTTGGGAAAACCAATGCCGTCTTTGGGCCACGAAATGGGGATGAAAAGAAGTAGAAGGTCACGAGCGCTATCCCTTGAGGTTGGAGAGGGTTTTGAAGCAGAGTACATTGAAAGAGTTACGAAACTCAACAACCAGGGAAGGCGGGCAGAATAGAGCAACACGGCAGGGCAATGGGGACAAATCCAGAAAGGCCCTGAATACATAAGCTATGAGAAATGGAAAGATCAAGAACTCTGCCAGGGTTGAGTAACTAATGGTTCCAATCCAAGAGGGACTTGCCTCATCTGAACCGGATCAGCCCAGCAGGAGAAATGTTCTCGCCGAGGAGGGCCTGTCTGTCTGTGACAAAGCTTTCCCATACCGAGCCTAGGGGCCAATTCCCATGCTACAGCTAGCTTCTGGTAATCATATCAGCGAGAGGGGCAGGTCTTGATGGAAGAAGGTTCAACCAACGCAACATTTCATCCTCTCCTGTGAAGTGTGTGGTAGACACGTGAGGTCCTCAAACGCATCTCAGTTGCCCAACAAAATCCGATCCCTCTAGCTCCCCGTGAGGACGCATGACTGAGGCATCAGACGAAGAAGGGCTCTGCCGAAGTTGCTGATGGCCGATTTTTTTGTTGGCTGCAAATGACACGGAAGGTGCGGCTAGAAGACCTTATCAATGGCACCCCCAAAATGAATGAAGGCTAATCTTTGTATTATATAAATAGCGACGAGCATAGTGAGGGGTTTTACTCCAGCAAGCCATGCTGCCCTCTTTTCAAGCCTGGGTTCGAGTTTTGAGGATGGTGGTTGACATTGACCGAGACAGTGGGCCAATCAGCTGCACAGTGCGGCTGAACCAAGTGCGAGTGAGTGCAGGGTAATGCTCGGCATGTCTTCCTGCAACGTGTGCATCTACAGCAAAGCACTCAGCAATGGGATGAATTGAGTTGATTGAGCACAAAGTGTTTGGGCCTTGTGATGTGCTTCAATCGGTGGAGTGGTGCGGGAGCTTTCTCTGGTAGTTGTCATCCCGACATTTCGCAGCTGATAGTAGTTGTGGGGCCGGATTAAGCAACTGCCGACCCGAATGAGCTGCCTCCAGCCACCAACTAACTTTTCACCATCTCGAGACCATTTCCTCATTCACTGAGACGCGATGTTTTTTATCTTTCCAACATCGCAAACCTTGGGTGCCAGATTTTTGGCAATGCACGCCCAAACTAAAAAGGTGAGCAGCTATCCCCTATTTGTCCTTCCTATTCAACACGATTCCATGATGACTTTTCTTTGAAACCTTGACTGCTTAGCAAATAATGCGGAAAACCATTGCTCTGACTGATCCTCTGATGAAAACATACATTTACCCTTACTCTGTATTTGGCTGACTCATCACCCTTCAGCTTTTATCTGACGCAAAGGTGTGCTCCGCTGTGTAGAGCAAGCCTTGCACTGACTCCTGCCCGGTGATCACAGCTCTCCTCCAGGTGGATGGATTGAGACAATCAACAGCCGATAACGCGGCGAGGAATTCAGGAGACTAACAAATTTTCAAGGTGACTGTGCATTGGCGACGCCATGTTTGACGACCGAGTGTCGCACTCCCAAATTCCTTCCTATTTAACAGTTGGCTCCCCTTGCCACATTGTGGGCGTTTAGATGCCTTCATCCGGTCTCAAATATATAATTAAATTAAAACTGCAATGGTCTGTTCATCCGGTATGCTTTCTGTGGTCACGGTCGGTGGCAATTGTTATCAAAGTGTTTTGTTGCGATAAGGGGTTGTTCCTTCCAAGCCAACACCGATTTCCAGATATCTCCAGATCTTTCTGTCTCAACCTCTACATTAGCCTCACTCACCAACATCACCAACTTCACTCTGCTTCAGCGATCGCAACTTTTATTTCGATTGAACTGGCACGGCCGATCGCGCATTTCGCCTCCCCCAAGCAAGCTGCTCTGGGTGGCGAAACTTTTCGCACAGCAAAAGTAAGTTCCATCGTTCGTCTCTAGCCTGGCATCTTTGTTCGTTCCTTTGGCACGCCTCCTCCCGTCTTCAGACACAAGTGACCCGAGTTTTCTACCTCGAACTTGTCCAGCACCCAAGATTGCATTGCTTCACTCTCCTACTCCGAAATTTCACTGCATCGCCAGCTTTCTCCTGTCGCCGAAAGCTCCTTTCCATTCATCTCCGTCAGGCTTTTCAGTTTACTTCAGATGAATGTTTGAATCATCCACCGAATCTTGATGATTTACCTCCTCTTGCTTCATTTCCGCGCCTCCCTAGGTTCTTCGGTTTACTTCAGACGAACACTTCACTTCTCCACTGCTACCACCTTTCCTTTTCGGCTCACACACTTATATAAAGCATCATCTCTTCCAACACATATGCCATCCCCCAACAACACCACCGAGAGCCTCACCCTCTGATCTCACCCTCTGACGAGGAAAATATATATCCTTCAGCATCTTCACCTTCGATCTCACAGCCAGTCACTTCCTTCTTCACATCTCTTCCAGCGTGCTTGTTTTCCCCAACCGTCTTCATTGTCTCAAAGCAGCATCTCTCTTGCCTAATTTAGGGGTTTCAGTTCACGAGACCCAACACTGTCAGTCTCCCAGACTGTCACCTTTATATCCATTCTTATTACCATCTCGCTAACCTCAATTTCTAGCCATAGCCAGCATCACGATGCAAACTCGCGCAGCGGCCAGAAAGGCTGCAGATGCATCGGCGACAGGAGGTTCTACTAGCCATGGAGCTACTACTTTGGCGACAGGGGGCGAGCCGGCTCCGCGAAAGCAAGCAGTTGCGGTGCCAAAAAGGACGGCTGCCGCTCGCAAGAGAGCACCAGCTGCATCGAAGCTTCCCACTGCTACCTCAGACAAGGCCTCGGCCGTTCCCAAGAGAAACCGTGGAAAGGCCGCTCTCAGACAGCCGATGAAGGGCGGATGGGTCCTCCCTCATGGTATGGGAGCATCCATCAGCCCTGCTGAGGCCCCTGTTCCTGATGACGAGATTGGCCCGACACCAAATGTGGAAGACGGCACTTCAGTCTTGAAAACTTCACCACAGATCACCAACCAAGAAGAACCAGCAGAGAATGGAGCCAAAACCCAGCGAAAAATCACCTTTCGCGTCACAAAGCCCGCCAACTCTGTAGAGGTGGAAGAATCGGCGACGAAAGAGACAGGAGAGCATCCCGTCGAGAGTACAAGACTCACTCGATCGTCCACTGTCAACCGGACGAGCAACGAAGCTGTTCACAAAAGTGACCTGTTGGTCAAAGAGGAGGATCCCACAGTCATTGTGGATGTGGCAGCCAAAATATCCACTCGGAAATTGTTGCTGATCAAGGGCATTGTCATAGCGGGCGGCATCTCAGCAAAGTCGGGGGGGAAGGTGGTTGTCGACGCTACGCAAATCCTTGACCCGAATTTTAGGATGATGCTGAAGAGGGGACTGGACAACCCATACGGGCTAACCCCTGGATTTTCACCCTATCCGTATCGACAAGTTCCGACACCAGAGGATTGCGAGGAGGTATACCGGCTCTTGGCTGACATGCACGGTGAATGCAAGCCGCCGGAGATCATGCCAGCGGCGTCACTCAAGATCGCCGGCTGTGGGGAAGTACCGTGCGTCCTCGACGCACTCCTAAGAACCCTCATCAGTGGCTATACAAAGATGGAGCATGCAGATAAAGCCATCAGCAATCTCGTTGAGCACTATGGTCTCCGAAATACAGGGACCGGCAAAGGCAGTATCAACTGGGAGAAGGTGCGAGATTCTCCTCACGAAGAGCTCCAGAATATGATCAGGATTGCTGGGGGTGCAGTGCAAAGAAGCCGCTATATCAAGTTGATTCTGGACGCGGTTTACGAGGAAAATTTGGCGAAGTATGGGCCAGACAGCGGAGCAGACCTTCTGTCCCTGGATCACATGCATTCCATGACGAAAGACGAGGCATTGGCAAAGTTCGTCTCATATCCTGGCATCGGCGTCAAGACGGCCGCTTGCGTAACGCTTTTCTGCCTTCAAATTCCTTGCTTCGCAGTCGATACCCACGTCCAAAAGTTTTGTCGCTGGCTTGGATGGACACCTTCGAATGCTGACCCCGATAACTGCTTTCGTCATGGAGATCACATGGTCCCAGACCATCTGAAATATGGGCTACACCAACTATTCATCAGGCACGGGCAACTGTGCTTCAAGTGTAGGAAAGCCACCAAGCCGGGAACCAAGGATTGGAAGGAGGCACCTGATTGCCCGCTTGAGCATCTTCTCGCCAGAACGAAAGACGAGTCTGTGTCTGGAAAGAGGAGGCGGAACCTCGACGACGAGGGCTCAGATCCCGACGACGAAGATGATGACCAGGTTGAGAATCCGAGAAAGAAGAAAAAGAAGACTTCTAGCCGTCCTGAAATGAACAGGCTTGACGTGAATGGTGAAGATGGAGACAAGGAGGAAGCCGAAGTTGAGGTCAAGTCTAAGAGGCCGAGAACACGGAAGAGGGCCAAGGGTGTCAACCCTCCTGTAAAGGACGACTCCGATACAGATATAGAGGCAGACACAGGCGAAGAGGAATCCAAAGTCGACATCAAGACAAAGCTGACCAGAAAGGCCCGCCTCAAGGCCACAAAGGCTCAGGCAAAGGCGACCCCCACGGACGAGGATGGGGTTGTGGCAAAGGTCAAAAGGATTACAAGGGCGAATGCCATCAGAGTCGCAATCAAACAGCCTTCTGACATAAGCACGGATTCAGATGCAGACGAAGAAGTCGGCGACGAGCTCCAGCAGGCTGAGATGGATATTGATACCGGCGTTAATGCGAGCGAGAGATCGAATCATAGTCAAGGCGACACAAACATTAGCTCGGGGCCGTCGGAGCTCAGGCTCCAACAGTCCGAAACAGAGATAGACTTGAAGACTTCCGCGAACGAGGCTATTGAGGACAGTCAGGATGGCACAGAAACCAGTTCGACGCTTTCAGAGCCGCCAGAGCTCTCTGATGATACTGAGCTTTCTGAGCTGTCAGACCTCTCGGAGGTTTCAGACGCTGAAGATCGTTGAACAATGACAAGGCTGGGCGCGGTGCGAGGAGTGACGACATTTAGCGGGTTGGGCTTGGAGGGCGTCAAAGGTTGATTTTATCGGGGTTATGCCCAGTGGTGCGATACCCATATTGTTTGCATCTTGATAACATCGAGGGGTTTTTTGGCAGGGAGGCACATAATTCCGCACTTTGTTCATTAGCGCTGATCCCAGCTTTGCTATAATTTTTCTGCTCTCGGAGATCACGACTTAGACGAGAAAGGGGGCCAATCTTGGAACTCATTATTACAAAACTTCTTTTCAATGATTATCATGATTCTAATCTAACTATTGTCTTGTCTACTAATTTCACTATCTGCCGCCACCTCCGAGACAACATCTCCCGCGGGCACGTCTCACCAACCTCTGACGAACCAAGACTTTTCAACACACCCTCTATCCTTTCGATATACTTGCGCAAAATCGACACCAACAAATCATCCACTTTATCCTGCCGGGCCTCACCGTCATCCTCCCCGGCTACAAACCGCCTCCAGTCACGCAACGAAAGACACAAAATTCGCAACGCCACCTGCGTCCGGTAGCACACCGTCTCGGCATCAAGCACATACTTCCCTAGAAACCCGGCCTCGTCTAGATAATCCTTTTGCCGCTGTGTCAGCTCTGGGAGAATCAGTTCGTCCAGCCCAACCTCATCCCACTTGTTCGAGTCGAGCACGAAACCATACTCGACAAGGAGGAAATCGTTCCCGTGCCGCCCGTAGCAGATGAAGACTTCTTCGCCTGTAGCGTACGCGCGGTCTGTGGTGATGGTGAAGTGTGCGTCGTCAAACGATACGCCGCATCCGGACGAGGAGTGGTTGAAGAGATCGGCCACGGGCTGCAGGACCATGCGGTCGTCGCGCGGGAGGCGGAGACGCCGCGTCTTGGGCGTCTCGTGGTAGAATGTGCGGGTGTTGACGAGGAGCCAGTTGTAGAGGTAGATGTCTTTTGTGATGGTGGAGGTGGGCTGGGATTCCTGGAAGATGGTCCAGTCGGAGTCGAATTTGGTGAGTTGGTTTTGGAGGAGGGAGAGGGCGGGCCCGGGGAGGAAGGCGTGCAGAGCTGGGGGCCAGGCGAGCGGGAGGGAGGTGGTTAGGTCTTCTGGGGAGGGGACGACGGCGTTCCAGACTGTGAAGGTTGGGGTCGTGTCGAGGGATAAGGTGGCGGCTAGGAGGCCGTGGACGGTGGCGTCCTTGGGGTAGGATTTGGCGAGGGCCTTTGGTACTGTCTCTAAGGTACGGAGTGAGGTTGTTGGCACTTGGAGGATGAGCTCGTCGGGCTGGGTTGTGTGTTAGCCGGGTTGTCTGGGAGGTGGAAAGGGTGTGGTGTACTTTGAGATCCTTGGTTGCGACGATGCCGATGCCGCGTCCAGGGATAGGACGGGGCTCAATGCCGTGTAATTCAATGCCCTGGGCTGTGGCCCACATGAGGAGGTTGTCGTATGCGTCCATTGTTTGTCCTCGTTTCCTCCGTTTGATGCTGTCTTCTGGTACTTCCTTTGATCGAGTGTGTTTAGTCATCACGCACTTCTCTTGACTGGGGTGTCTGTCTTTAGGGGGTCAAACGGTGGATGAGTTGAGAGGTGAGATGGTTGTGTTGGGCATGGTTGCAGTTTCAAAAGTAAAGCTATGCCATACCTGATTACTTGAAAATGGTCACTCAGAGTGTAATCCTTCGTTGGCAATTCCACCCGCTTGTACCCGTTCAATCGATCTTGCTGCCAAAATGGAAGTCTCCTCTGGCTAATCCCGCGGAGGTGTGGCTTTAGCTGGTGAGACACCCTTGCCCGCCCCTCACCGAGAGCTTGCAGCTCCAACATCGAACGATTTCTCGACCACCTTGCTGGTCTTCACAACACCACCTCAGTATGTGCGCGCAGCCCTTTCAGAAACATTCACCATGGAGGTAGCCCTACGACGCTCGGCGGCGGCCATACACCGCGCTCACAACCTCCGGCCCTGCACAACAGCAATCCTTTCACCATCACAGTCCCGTCCATACTCCGGCCCAAGCCGCCCACCACCAAACTACCCCGGCCATGTCCCCCTCAGCCGGCTCGAGAAGGCCGCCCTGGCAATTGGATCGGGTCTGATGTCCCTTCGCGATCCACGGCGAGGCGGTACCTCCCCCCTATTCTCCCCGTCTAGCCACACCCGTTCTAACTCTCTGGCGCCCTAGACCTCATCGCCGCCTTCGCCGAAGCCACCGCCACCCCCTACTTCATCTACCGCCTGCGCGACGCCATGCTCGCCTCCCCCACGGGCCGACGCATCCTCCGCGACCGACCACGCATAACCTCCACCTCGCTCAATCTCCCGTACCTCCGCGCCCTCCCACCCAACACCGTCGGTCGCACGTACATCGACTGGCTCGACCGCGAGGGCGTCTCGCCCGACACGCGCTCCGCGGTGCGCTACATCGACGACGCCGAGTGCGCCTACGTCATGCAGCGGTACCGCGAGTGCCACGACTTCTACCACGCGCTGACGGGGCTGCCGGTAGTGCGCGAGGGCGAGGTAGCGCTCAAGGCATTTGAGTTTGCGAATACGCTGCTACCTATGACGGGGCTGAGCGTGTTTGCGGCTGCGACGCTGAAGACAAAGGAGAAGGAGAGGTTCGCGAGTACGTATCTCCCGTGGGCGCTCAGGAATGGCTTGCGCGCAAAGGAGGTGATCAATGTGTACTGGGAGGAGGAGCTGGAGCGGGATGTGGAGGATTTGAGGAGGGAGCTAGGGGTTGAGCCGCCGCCGGATCTGAGGGCGATACGGAAGGCTGAGAGGGAGGAGAGAAGGAGGGCGAAGATCGCGAGCGCAAGTGCGCCGCCGTGATGTACGCTGTCTGTCGGAGCTGTAGAATATGTATCATATTGTGTTATACTAGGGGCGCTGTAGTAGACTAGGAAATAGAGACTCCATTTTCCCCATCGCTCAGACTGCCATCAGAGGTATCGATATCGTATCATGGTTCCCTTTTCTAGCGCCCCCAAATCGCC
>Ga0247760_1000472_pt1 | contig 44047 bp, 29 predicted proteins | sample UWRJL171409R4_FD_179936 | JGI IMG/M metagenome (GOLD analysis project Ga0247760, IMG submission 179936) | Plant litter microbial communities from Arlington Agricultural Research Station in Wisconsin, United States - UWRJ-L171-409R-4 | ecosystem: Environmental > Terrestrial > Plant litter >...
CAAACCCCTCTACGGCCAAGATAACGGTCGCGGCCTCGGCCTCACCTGGCACGAAGAAAACCCGAAGCCTATCTTAACGCGGGCGCCCACGAGAAATGGGCCGAGTACGCGCTCCTCACGCGCTTCAAGCTTATTTCGGGGGAACAAAAGCTCGACTCCATTGTCATTCAGAGCCCCGTGCTGAAGACTGCACTGAAGCGGGTTATGGAGGAGTATCCTGGGTTGTTCTTCGGGACGAATCCGGTGGAGGTGGAGGCGCCGTTTAAGATGTTTGTGCATCGGTGGGGGGAGTTTAGTTCGTCTTGTGATGAGAACGACGGAGACGAAGAAGAGGGGAAGAGTTTGAGACTGTTGAGGTCGATTCTGGAGCCAGAGCTCAAGGAGGTGTTCGTCACGCTAGAGGACTTTAGGGCGGCGGGGATGATCACGTTTGAGCATCTCTGGGCGATCTTTGTTCCGGGAATGTTTGTGTTTTCTCGGACGGATGGTGCGGATTGTCTGTACCGGCTTGGGCGGACTGAGGTGGCGTTTTCGGATGGGAGGGAGTATTTGATTCTGCACTGTGGGTACGTCGATTATAATGGCGCGAGGTTTGGGACGGCGGCGCATGTGGTGGCGCTTCCGCAGTCTCAGGATGCGGTACACTTTGCGAGGCTGGATGCGTATCCGTTGGACTTACATCGGATAAGGAGGGACTTGTGCGAGGGTTGATTGAGAGGGGGAAGCAGTTTGAGGCGTTGGCGGGGATGAGGTATAAGGCTTATGTGGGCATGGCAGAGGATAGGACGCCGCCTTTTCCGACTTCGCGATATGTAAGAAACAAGAGGATTTGCTGGGGACGGTACTAACAGTTTTCAGGCCAAAGGGAGGATTATCATCGACTCCAGTATGCTCTGTCCCTCTCATTCTGTTGGCATCGCAAGACTAACCTCCCCAGCAACCTACCAACGCTTCAACCCCTACGCCAACATCCGCCTCGAACCCCTCAACCCCGTAAACGACGATACGATAGCCCGACATTAGGTCAGCAACGACCCCTGGCTCGGCGGGCACGACTTTGGAACCTACCAATACCAAGATCCTTACATGCGCATGAGCCGTGACCCCACGCAGTGCCAACGCACCGCCATCGAGGAGGCATCCAAGCGCGAGGCCGGAACCGAACAGGCCAATTTGACTGACGAGCAGCTGATGATTTGCCGCCATTTGGTGAGGGGGTATTCGCTCAAGCTGAATCAGTGGCGTATGTTTTTCCACCCTCCTCTTATTATTTCGAACTATGGCCCAGAGGCGGTGGAATGGGTAGAGCTGACAAAAGGCAGTGGACTTTCGCGTCTCCCACGTCCGCGAGATCAAGTGGAACGACGCTGCGTTCGACAGCCTCGCCCTCCCCGGCCAGTACAAGCATCTCCTGTTGGCCTTTGCGCGAACGCAGCGAGAGGAGGCTGCCCAGTTTGATGATGTAGTTGAGGGGAAAGGTATGCCACTCACCCTCGTCCCCATGATCATTAACGTTAAGGCCTACTTACCTTACCTAGGCCGCGGTATGGTAATGCTTCTCGAGGGCCCCCCTGGAGTAGGCAAGACCCTAACCATCGAATCCGGTATACCACCCTTCCCCTTCTCCCACCCTCTCAACCAAGATCCTGACCAGACAAAAAAGTCACCGAAGAAATGAAAGTCCCCCTCTACTCCATCTCCGCCGGACACCTCGGCACCGACCCGGCCACCGTGCAAACCAAACTCACCGACGCCTTTGAGATCGCCACCGCCTGGAATGCCGTGATCCTCCTCGACGAGGCGGACGTGTTTTTGGAGAAGCGCTCCATTCACGATTTGCAGCGGAACCAGCTTGTTTCTAGTTAGTCCCCCTCTCTCACTCTCCTCTTCCCATCCCTTTTTTACCCCTTCCTCCCCTCCAACAACCTTCCGGTTGTCCCGCCACCGCTGCAAGTATTAACACAAATAAAAGTCTTCCTCCAATCCCTAGAATACTACCTCGGCACCATCTGCCTCACCACCAACCGCGTCGAAACCATCGACCCCGCCTTTGAATCCCGCATCCACTTATCCCTCCCTTACCCGCAGCTAAGCGACGTATCGCGACGCAAGGTGTGGCGCAACTTTGTGAGCTTGCTGCAGGTTGACACGAGTGGTATTGGGGAGGAGGAGATTGCGCGGTTTGCGGCGGTGGATCTTAATGGACGGCAGATTAAGAATGTGGTTAAGATGGCGGGGTTGCTGGCGGCGGATGAGGGTCGTAATGGTGGTGGTGGTGGGGGAGTGTTGAGGGGGGAGCATGTGGAGAGGTTGATGGGGATTGCGACGGAGGGAGGAGAGGAGGGTGGAGTGATTGGAGGGCCACGACTATCGTGGTAAGATGACGGAGAGTGGTTGGACTTCCCCGTATGGAGCGCTGCGCCATCCGCATCCTCTACGCCGAGACTGCTACATGCTGCCTTGGACAAGGCCTTTGGCGGCTTGGATGTTGTTCTGCTTTGCGGTGGAGTCCGCATGACGAGGATAGTGGACCCAGACTAAACATCATCCCATTGTCGGTTAAATTAGTGGGAGGTTAGCCATCATTGGTGGCTAAAGGTTAGAAATCACGTTACCACGAAGGGCGCTGGTGGTGCTTAAGCTGGGCACCATTATCGGGTTGCGACGTTTTTATGGTTTCTGTGGGTTTATCATGACGGTATACACGGCATACTTTAACGGATAACGGCGCTTGATTTGATTTCTAACGATGCGAAATCTACATCTCTTAATACTATCTCGGACCCGCTTGCTACTCCACGATCCTTTGTAGGCCAAGGAGTAGGCCGCTCTCTAGGAGGCCGAGGGCTTGGTAGCAACGTTAGGCGTGCCTGTGGCTGAGGTAGTCCGGATCCTTGCCGACGACCGTAAGAGCTACGTGCCGCCGGTTAACATAACAAGCGCCGCCGAGGCTAGGGGAATGGTTGAGGAGGTGGCAGAGTGTCAGAATCCAGCACTTGTGAGCAATTGGTGTAGTGGTTGTTGATTGCCTTGTTCTTCTCAAAAACTGTGGAATCTCTGGCCTCCAAAAAGCCTCTGTTGCCAAGCCGGCTACTTCCGAATATGGCCCCCCACAGCCCCATATAAGCTGACACAGAGAGAGGCGAGCTTTTCACTAAGGGTATGGTAGATGCGCATATTGCAACCGTGATTGAGTTCTGGCACGTGTAAGTGGCCCACGGCGGTAAAAACGTCGAGAACCCTTACAGTACCGCTGTACGTGGGTGCTGACTTGGGGTGTGGTGCACACCAGGGGTTCTGGGCCACGATAGGGGGAGGCCTGTGCTTTGCACTAGGCCGGTTTTGTACGTAAGGTAGTGTTCATTTCGCACAGGCGAACAGTCAAGAAAGTCAAGTATCGCTAATTATTAGGGGCTACGAGCGGAACCGCCCACTGGGCCCGGTTGGCGTCTTCAAAATCTACAATGACCAACCCCTATCCTTCCTCGTCGACATCCAACTAGGCACCCAAGTCGCTGCCTCGCCGTTCAGTCGCCCCGAATTTGTCGATCAGATATTTTCCCTTGCCGTCCAAGCCGAGTCTTTCGAATCCGTTCTCACCGAACCACAAGACTTGCACAAGGATGACTCACACGCCGTGGATGATTTCGATTCTCGGTCGCTGAGTATGGGCCTTGCTTTGGTGAAGAACGGCGACACCGACGCAAACTGACCGGTGTGATAACTGATCGGGTACAGACTGGCGGTAACACCCTACTCCCGGGCTTCGCGGAACGTCTCCGGCAGGATGTCGCGCCTATGGCTCCGAGCGGCAAGACAGTGGAGGTGGTGAGTCTCCCGAATCCGAAGACCGCTGCCTGGAGTGGCGGGTCGATGCTCAGTAGCCTGAGCACGTTTCACGACATGTGCATTCCTTACAGCGAGTATGACAAGTACGGGCCGGTGCTGTTGCGGCGGAAGTGCCTGGGTATTAGTCTCTGACTGTCACAATAAGTGAAGGGGGTCGACCTTAACTGTTATCACCTACCATGAGTCCCTTATTTCTGCGCTCTTCCCACGTTACCCCGTATCACAGGCTGCTAGTATCGCGAAAGTTTCACCTTCTCCAGCGGCGGCAGAGGTCCCCCCGGCCTATAGTCTTCACACTGATACAGCCACTCCGGCGGCGGCGTCTTCCCAACCGGACGCGGCCCGGAACTGTTCTACCCATCCGCCCACCACCTCCTCCCAAACCACTTCTTCGGCTTCTCCCGCTCCATTACCATCCCCACCAGCACTCTCCACGCGAAATGCACCGGCTCCCCATGACAATTAAACTTACACGCCTTCACCGCACACCTCCAACTCAACGACTAATTAATCGTAAACACCTCATCAAACAGCTCCCCAAGCCTCAACCCCCCGGGAACTCCACCTCCTTCCACTTCAAATCCTCCACCTAGTGCGGGGCTAACTCTCGGTCCACACGCACCACTCTCATCGTCGGCGGCTGCGAGACTAACATCCTACGCCAGCTTGCACCGGACCGGATGAATGATACGTAGGTTGCGCGCCCCGTGGAAGCGCGTGTCCGTCATGGGGAGGATTTCATTTGCGTCGACGCCCTCGCCGCAGCGGTGTTCACCCGCTGAGATGAAGACTGCGTCGGGCGGGACGATGCCGAGGGATTCTTGCCAGGCGGGGTACATCCTTTTGGGATTCTCGACATCTTTGTGTATATCGTGCTGTTAGTTTAGGTCTTAACTAACGGCTGGGCGGCTTGGAAAGGGAGTTTTTAGCTCAATTACTCACCTTCGTGTCTCGCAGGGCGGATCGTGGGAGATGGAGAGTTATTCCGACTTTGAGACATGCCAACTAGCTAGATAGAAAAGAATGAGGCGCTTTGTTTACAGAGGTAGGGGAACTCTTTCATCAATTTGGTTCTGGGGCAGGATTATCGGATTTTGTGCGGGGTAATACCGTAGGTAGATAATGTGTTGGATACTACGCAATTACGGTGGTTCGGAAGGTTGCATTCTTCTGTGTGGGAGGTACCGAAGCCACCTCTGAGGGGGGGCCACCGCTTGACCCGAAAACACTGCGTTTTGGGCCCACTTTATCTAGCCAATCGTTAATTTTCTTAGCACTTGGATCCAAAATGGGCCTGGATTCCAACATAATGCAACTCTTCAGAGGCAGGCGCGTGGCTGGTCCATAACAACAGACGGGCAGTTGCCTGACCTTCCAATCGTATGAAAAAACCACGCACTCATGAGGTCTCCGCGCTAGTTGTGGAACAGCCAGACCGCACAAAATCTCGTCATCACATCCGCCAACAATCTGCTGCTAAGCTGGAAGTCGTCAATTCTGCACCCAAGCTCGAGATGCCTTCTGACTCTCAAATCGTAGTGATCGGGTGAGTTCATGTCTCAGCGTCCGCAATGCTTGCTAACGGAGCGGCAGTGCCGGTGTTCTGGGCTTGACGACTGCTCTCAAGCTCGTGAAGGAGGGATACCGATGCGTCACCGTCGTGGCAAAGCACATGCCTAGCGATGGTGATCCTGAGTACACCAGCATCTGGGCTGGTGTGAACTGGGTTCCGTAAGCCGCGGCCTTGGGCCAAGACAGTCCATCACCTGTTATTTGCAGTGGCGCAACTTCTAACCTTGATGGGAAAGAGTGTCAGCCGAAGGGTCTGAGGCGGCAGCATGGGATGTCGAGTCCTAGCACGAACTCAAGAAGCTAGCGGATAGCACACCAGCTGCCGGCGCGTGGCTGCAAAGTATGTGGTCACGCCCCCCAATATCAGTAAATAAGTCTGCTAAGCTTTCGCCCAAACGGAGAAAGACAAAACGACCTACTACAGAAACGAAGACAGCAAGCCAAACGGCTTGCACCTGTGGTTCAAGGGCATGGTACCAGGTGTAAGATTGATTGGGCAAAATACTCAGCTAACCGGCCCTTATATCTGTACCGTACCTGACCGCTAACATATCATTTCCTGCGCAGTTCAAGTTTCTCAGTCGCAGCGAAGTACCCGATTTTGCCTACTAGGGCACTTTTTACCGAACCATCGTTTTGAACCCCGGCGTGTAATTGCACTTCCTCATGTCCACGTGCCTTTCCTTTAGCGTGTCCTTTTGCCGAAGCACGCTAGAACACATCCAAGATGCATTCTTCATCGAATCACAAGACAATGCCACCAATAGTGGTAAGCGAGCCGCCGACCTTGTCGTTAACTGCACTGGGCTGTTGGCGTCTCGGCTGGGAGGCGTCATGGATTCCAGCGTCACCCCGATCCGCGGCCAACTGGTCATCGTCGAGAACGAAAGTCGAGGCATGTTTTCGCTAAGTGGTGACTCCTCAACGCATGATGAAATCGGTGAATGCTGCTACATCATCGACAGGCCAGCTGGTGAGTCAAAGCCCAACTGACACTCTTTGGAAGGGGCGATTTACCTAAACAAGCTCACTGACATCTCCTGACACTCCAGGCGGGGGTACGGCACTGGGAGGCTCTTACTACAACAGCTGGAACCACGAGCCTGACATGGCATTGGCTGAGAGAATCATGCAACGCTCGGTGAGGGTGTGTCCAGGACTCGTGCCTCCAGGATCTGGGACTGAAAAGCTGCGTGTTATCCGCCATCAAGTCGGGCTGCGCCCAGTTCGAGCTGGAGGCCCGAGGATCGAGCCCGAGGTGTTTATGCATCCGACCCACGGACCCCTCAAAGTTGTTCATTGTTATGGAGCCGGAGGATTCGGGTTTCAGTCGAGCTATGGCATGGCGGGCAAGGCAGCCAAGCTGGTCAACGAGAGCCTTGACCCAGAGGCCTCCTTTTGAGGGTGTGCCATTCTCTCCAGATTTTGCAGTCGTTTCCATTTACCACACCAATTCAAAAGCCTAGTCAGTGGGTGATAAGACTATTTTAAGTACAATATCATATCATGATCATGTTCCATCAGTCACTGTGCCACAGCATATGCGGCACCCAATTTTCTGCCCAAAACTGTTCGACTCCAGCCACAAAATGCGGAAATAACAACATCGGCGGCTAGATTGAGCTGGCCCCTTGGCCAGCATGGCCACCCGAGCTCTTATTTAATACGCTGATCACATCATTTCTCTCTTGATGTTGTCATTGCTAACGTAACATCACTGCCTAGACAGCAATAGCACCAATCGGTCTTTTGGTCATGGATCTTCAAGTTGTCCGTTACACTCTCATCCTCGCACTTGCCTCGCCGGCCCGTGCGACCGTCGATCGGGCCCAGCTTCTCGGCCGTTCTCGCGAGCTGCCCATGTCTGGAATCCTCGGCCTGGTTGAGACGACATCCTGTTCGCAGAAGCAGGAACAGAGCAGTACGAAATATGGCTGATGCTACAGAGCCTGGTAGGGATTGGCTGCTTGCGTGTTTTCTCGCGCATTTGCAAAGCCCCTTGCTGGGAATTCCTCCACACCATGTACGGCATCAAGCAGTCCGAGGGCGTCGAGGCACGCAAATTCTGGCTTCGACAACCCAGCTGGACTGAAATGGGCGGCTTGGGTCTCTCCCAAGAAGACACGAGCTATCACCGCATCAACCAGGGTTCTGGGCCGTAGATCAAGATTCTCTGGACCTACAAGCAGCTCGAAGATGGGAGGTAGTGGTGGAACGAAGAGAGCGATCGCTTCCAATCCGGTGAAGATCCGAGCGCAATTTCCGACGCCCGCCGCAACCGCTTATTGAGCCTCCCCGACAACCGAGTCTCCCGTTCGAAGTCCCCGTCTGGCGTCATCAACCGCGACTCCCTGCTTCAAGGCAGAACGCCCAACCTATACATGACTCGGCGAGGGAATTGTGTCTCCGAAGGCACCACGGACAAGTGGTTCATGGACCGCTGGCAGTGCGAGGTTCTTGCCACATCCAGCAGGCCTCACAGATCCTCACGGTGGCTTATTTTGGCAATGAAGCATCCCAGCGCTGGCACATTCTACTGACAGGCGGAACCTTTGCCACCGCCCTCCTCACGAACTAGTCCTAGACCACGCAGCTAGCTTCCCTCAGCCTCCTAGGCTACTTCACCAGTCGCACGGCGTGCCTGCGGGCGTGGAAGTTTGACCCCAACGAGGCCCTACGCAACGAAAGGCCCGAGCTTTACCAGGACTGGCCTTCAGCCGACATCGGGGCCGTGTACATGCGCGTGGCTGTGCAGAGCTCCGGGTTCTGCCATCTGCGTGGGCTTCTAGGCTTTCCGAGTGACCTCATCAAGGCAACTCGTGACGTGGCGCTGACCAAGCGTGGAACATGGCGAATGAACCGCTCACAGATCCCTTACCAGCCGCCTTATCAGGATTACAATGCTCCAAGTCAGACCAGCTGGCTTAGCCATGAAATCCAGTCCAGCTGGTACGGGCTTTTTGCGACTGTGGAGTCGGACAACGTTGCGCTGCGTTCGGGTTCGGTCGTGGCCATCCTCGTAAACGGGCTCATCTTGTTGCTGCTAGGGTTTGAAGCCTCAACCGAAGATACTTGGAATCCCATCGTTCTAGCCGTCTACATTGTTGGCATTGTTGTGGCTATTGCCTTCAGGGGGAGACGGTCACACTGGACCATGCCGGAGTTCCAGGCTGTGGATCTGACGACAAAGAAGCTTCCACCAGCAGTCTTCAACCGATTAGCCAAGAGGAGGGATTTAGGCTTCATTGATGAGAACGACTTGGCGGTCGCTGTTGGAGAGGAGGGTGTCATGGAAATGGGTGGCATTAAAGGGTCTCATAAAGAGGTAACTGTAGTTCATTGATGTTCAGGACAGGCGAGTCACAGACCTGGAAGTTACCTACGTTAGGCCTGGATTGGCACCCTCCGCCATTGGTAATGGGCCATAAAACCATTGTTTAAGCAGCCACAAAGCTTCGCTCAATCAAGTATCTTTACCACTACCTTTCACGAGCCGATAACGTTGAATGCTGCATACAAAGTAACTATGAACCATTCAAGGAGATTTCCCTGTTAGTCTGTGGGGTAACCATAAGAGTTCTAGGGCAGTTTCAGGTAGGTAGTTACTGTGGAGTGATTACCTGTACCAGACGAATGTATTGAATCCCAACGGGGGGTGGTTACATCAGCTCTATTTTAATCTCTTAATGCCAAGATAGCCATGACCTTTGATGCCTATCCTTGGCACAAGTTCCCAACCAATCAATCCCAGCGTTTCAGAGAATGCATGAGAAACGTCAGCACATCCTCGGACCGTGCACTCAGCCCCTTCTTTCGGAGTTGATCTCCCAACGACTATCTGATAAAGATCCACCATCCCAGCATCTGCAACGTCAGTCCAGGAGGGTATGCAGGCTATCGTGAACTAAACTCCGATGGAATCTATATACAAGCGAAGACTCTGCGACAATGATAATGCCGCTGGGGATACGATACGCATTGTCGACATTTCCCCCGGCCCCACTGATGCGCCGCTAGAATGTCGCCTTCGATACGCCAAGCTAGACGAGAAACCTGTCTACGATGCCATCTCCTACTGCTGGGGGGGCCAAGTGCCCACCATCAGCATGATGTGCGAGGGCCGACAAGTGAAGATCACACAAAACCTGTTCGACGCTTTTTCCACATTCCGAAGGCCGGATACGACAGTGGCTCTCTGGGCTGACGCTCTCTGTATCAACCAGAGTGATAACAGGGAGAAAAGTCATCAAGTGTCGCTGATGTGGAAAATATATAGCCAAGCACGCGAAGTCCGCGTGTGGTTCGGACCCGACCCAGATGGGTGTGCGAATCAGGTCATCGAGATCCTAGAAAATCTTCGGAATCGCGCCGAACAAGTGGCCGAAAGATCAAATTCGACCACCTCGGAGCTTCTCAGCAACACAGTCATTTATGTGGACGCGCAAAGAGGAGTCCCCTCGCTGGCCAACCTAAAAAGTTTCGCCGAGGAGTTCAGCACCAAACGAAGGGAGGGCTTTTACAACTTTCTCCGCCACCCCTGGTTCAGAAGAGCCTGGATCGTCCAGGAGGTTGTCATGTCCAACAACGCCGTGGTATACTGGGGCGCCTCGAGCGTCCCGTGGCGCACCACCCGGGATGCGATTGCCTTCTTCTATCGCTCCGGGATATATTCCTCCGTGGCGAGCTCATCGTCGGGTATCAGCCACCTCTCGCTCCAACCTGTTATAGCGCTGATGGGTGCTGTTGAACGCTTCCAAGACTCGGAAATGTCGCTTCTCGATGTTTTGATGCTTCATCGAGCCTCTGAAGCCTCAGATCCGAGAGACAAGGTCCTGGCATTCACCAACTTGGCCATGCCTGGCGATGATCGAATAGTCGCCGATTACAGCGCGGATACCCAGACGACATACAAGCAGGTGGTTGAAGTTTGCCTAGCTGCTTATCCGACCTTCTCCATCTTACAGGTCCCCCCTATCCCGCGTGAGCGATCGCAACTGCAGCTACCATCATGGGTTCCGGACTGGAGTGCGCCTGCTCTAGGTACCCTTGTGGTGCAAAACCTAGCGGAGCGAGACGGCCCTGGCACAGCCGCCCAACGATTCGACGCTGCCTTGACGTCTAGATTTCCCAAGAGTTTCAACGTCAGGGACAACATTCTTGAGCTCTCTGGCTTTATCGTCGACGAGATTGTCAGCATATCCGACTGCTATTCAACCCCCGACTACATTACGAGCTCCCTAGCGGGTGCTACGCCAATGACAGCAATTCCACTAGTTACGGCCGCAGACATCTATTCAAGGTGTAAGGTTGCAAAATCCGGCCACCGGAATTCATCTTATCCAACTGGAGAGGACAGCTTTTCCGCCATGATCAAGACTCTGTGTGCCCTCCAGCACGTAGACTCCTCATCAGCAGACTTCCCGTCCCATACCTTCCAACATTTGATTCGTTCAGGGAGGCTAGCAGCGGCGTTAGACAAGCTCGGCTTTAGGCACGTACCGAAGCTCCACAGCCTCGCCTTGCGCATTCTAGAAAAGATAACAGACCGCTTGCCAGGAGCAGACAAGAACGAAGACACGGCACCGCAGGAGGACATCGCCAAATTTCTCACTCTCCTCAGCCAAGGGCTAAACTACCAGAACCTTTTCCGGACCCGGCTGGGTTATCTAGGCAGGACTTTGAGCTGCCGAGCCAAGAAAGGGGATTGCATTGCCTTGGTCCGGGGCTGTCGGCAGCCGTTGATTCTTCGCCGGTTGAAGGGCAATCCGGGGAGCTGGACTCTTGAAGGCGCGAGTTATTTGCATGGCGCGATGCGTGGGGAATTGTTTGATGTGGCGAAGTGTGAAACTCTGAGGATTGTCTAAGTTCGCCTTGTTGGTATCTGGGTTAATGTTTTTGCGTACGAGTCAAATAATCTGATGGTAACGCAACTGCGCATCTGGCACTCTCGGATAAGGGTTAAGAACTCGCCCCTAAAGTGCCCTTTCTAGAGAAGTAGTAGGCGTCATTTTCAGCATCGCGCACGAAGCACAGCTTTGTATTCATCTTAGCCCGTGTTGCCACTCCGTCCCCAGCGCCGATTCAAGGTCTCGTTCAGACGATGTCATCTCCAGGCACTCCACGGGTAGGGATTACAATCCACCTCAATAAACACCAAACGGCGATTTCGGTCCGATTGCCTCCTATCCCACCGACCCCGATCCCCAGGGCATGGTAGATCCTCAGGTTCATGTTTCGACCAGCAACTTCTCGCCATCCACAGGCTCGGGCCACTTGGGCGCACATCCGCTGCCGGATGCTCGTTCACGGCCTCTGCGCCGGAACCCCACGACTCTTCATTGCCACAACAATCAGAGCCCTTGGGACCCACAATTGCTTCCCATCGAACCCATACCTTGAGCCACGCCAGGTTGTATTTTCTTCAGCGACTTGTTCAAAGCGCTACAACTCCCGGGATCTCGAGAGGGCAGGCGGCTCCTGTTACCAATGCAAAACTCATACGGAAAAAGGTGGGTGCAAGTGTGTCGTTGATCGTGGAACAACATGCTGACATGAGAGATAGTGTGATCCTGGAAACCCGTGCAAGCAATGCTTGGCTGCTCCAGGGGTCACACGCTTTCAGTGCCGCCGCGGGTTACTCTGCGATGTCAGGGGGTCACCACTTTTCTGTGTAGCAGCGGCGCGGCAACCGTCGACGAACTCGTCGGCCAGTGTGCCACCAGCTCTACAGCTTACAACGGCCAACTCGCCAACGCTAGATCTCGGTTAAAACAGCCTGGTTGTATGAGACGAATCTGGGCACACGAAATTTCCTTATAATCAGAGTACTGGAAACGAAGGCTCTGGAAGGTGCCAGAACTGTGGATTTGTCAGAAGTGGCCACAGCCGCGCAAATCTATGCGTAATGGCGTGCCACAATCCACAACGATAAATAGGGGCTCTCTGGCAAAGCCAGAGAGCCACGCAAGAGAGGGAATACAATCAAGCGGTTGCAACCCCCACCGAACCCATCGAATCCAGCGTGCAGTGCTTCTGACATCAACTTCCATCACAGGGCAATGCGGTGAGCCTGAGAACGGCGAGTGAAACGGTGACCCGTACAAATCGGGTAAGCGATAATCTCTTCCTAGGCGGTGGAGATAAATTTACCTGGTTGCTTAACCTAGAGCCCAGATCACAGCTTGTGCTTAATATCTAGGCCAATTTCTTGGCCCTGTAGCAGTATGGCACAGAAGAGGCAGAGATGATCTAAAAGGATGGTGTTTGAGATTATCGCTAGCAGGATCGGATTTTATTATGTTAGACAAGTGGAGGCAGTTATAGGTACTATCACTTAGATCAACAGATGAGAGAGCAGCGCCGACAAGACTGGGAACGAGAGCCTCATCGGGAACGTCGTGGACGTGCTGGGTGGCCCCCAGGCATTGAGGTACGAGGAGAGCTGCGTCACGTATCCTCATACCAAGTATGAGAATCTGAGGAACGGATTTCCCAACAATTAGGTAGAGCTTCTTTGAAGACGAGCCACCATCAACTAAAGCTGGCTACTTCTCCCTCAAGCCTAAACCCAGCCCTCCTCCTCCCCCTTCGATCCTCAATTAGTCCATATCTCACTCTCGTCCTCTCCACTTTTTTAGGCACCGGGTCCAGCCCATCCCCCCATTCCTTGAAGACCTCTCTGTCCAAACCCCTCGTCGTCGCAACAACCCTTGCAAATTCAAATCCACTTGTTCCACCGTTCTCCGCTGCAGCCCACAGCCCAACACCTATCACCAGCGCATCTATGGCCGCCGCAGCCGCGTAAACCACAATCAATACCAACGGCTCATACACCCACACGTTCTCCGCTGCTCGAGTCTCCACATTCCCTTCCGCGGTTCCATTCTCCGCGTACAGCAAGGCCGGCCCCATACTCAGCAGCCCGACTGTGATGTTAAAATGAAGCTCCTCCATTGCCTCTCTCAGGTGAAGGATAGGCTTTTGCGCCGGAGGAAGGAGGGCCAGGATTCTTTGCCGGGAAGGGGGCTTCTTCAACCAAGCTAGAGGTTGCAAGTGATGTGCTGTCGGTGAGAACGGATCTGCCGTTGGGCTTGATGCCTTCCGAGAGAAGGGAGTAGAGCGTTTGGTGAATGGCAAAGGCGGCGTATGCATGTGGGGAGGGACTTGGAGGCTCGAGTGTTGTGAAGTTCACGGGGTTGAGATAGCTGGCATGTGTCAGCCACGTGCCTGGAGTCTCACAGGGGAGCATGGTAAGCTTACTTTTTTACTTTTACTTTTACTTTTTGTGGAACGTTTTGGCTGAGGAACGAGGGGCTCAGGAGCAGCGGAAGTGCAGTTGCAAAGTGACTTGATTTGGTAGAAAAGGGGAGTGCGAAGCACTCCCCAGTTATATACAAATGGAAGCTCCCTGTGTGTGGGGAGAGCACATGATCCAAGGCCCCTGCGCTCCAGCCAAGCCTGGAGCGGTAAGGCGCCTGCGCGCCTGAGCGCCAAGAACTGCCGCTGCAGTTCGACACTTTTACTTTTTTACTTTACTTTAATTTTAATTTTATGTAAAAGTAAAGTAAGAAAGTAAGAAAAAGTAAAGAAAAAGTAAGGTGTTTAAATGTAATAAAAAACTTTTTTATAAACTATTATATAATAAGTTATTACGACCTGCACCCGACACAGGGTTTGAGAGGACTGGCGCGGGTTAAGACAGAACGTATGGCAGGACGCTAACAGGTAGGGAGCGTTCCGAAGACGGCTTGTTGGGCTAGCACTCCTAGACGGGGGGTTTAATGTCACTGTAGGTCGTTATCACTATAATGTACAGAGGTGAGTCTGAACAGTAGGATATAATGAATATAGAATACTAGTGTGAGGAACCAGAGTCCCTTACGGTGGTTATGGGCATAACTATGGCTATCTATACTAATTAGTTTAGGAGGTATTTCGTACTTTGCTCTATCTGCTCTTTTTCTTAGTAATAGAGCGAACAGAGTAACCGCTCTGTTTGCTCTCTTGCTTTGTGATAGAGCACTTAGAGCGATAAAGCACTTCCTGATTAGTCGTAAGGGCTTCGGGTCTTTACACCCCTGACCTAGTGCGTAAAGCTATACACACTGCTCCCTGCACTGTTTAATCTATAGGGAATTTATCAGGCCGTGCCAGCCTAGGTGACAGCCTGCAGGGTCGTTACACAATTCCCCTCCTTTACCGTTCTTTTCCTATAAAGAACTTTCCTTATAAGTTACTCTTTCCTTCTGTAATTATGCCTGCTAATGGAGTCCGGAAGCAGTAACTGAAACCTTACCTTTCCTCTACCGACCGTTACTAAGAGAATACGCTTTTTATCTTAACCTTTAGGATCGTGATGCCAGTTAGCTATTCTTACTGTAAGCTCCTTAAGCTTAACTTATCTTATAAGGTTACAAATCGAAGCGAGTTATATAAGTATTATGTTAAGGTAAATAACCCCGGTTATAACATTTACAGTAATGGCCCTTTCTTACTTTATAAGGTGCTTAACGAGAAAAAACGTCTTAACGCCGAGAAGAAGCACACTTTATTAAAGCTTTTTCATCTAGAAATATAATCTTAGGTGTTAAAGGTTTATATAAAGGAGTTATTTAGGCATAAGATTAATATTATGTAAAAGGAGGAACGCTTAAAGCAGTTAGCTGTTAAACCCGTTCCTTCCTTCGATTAAGGGGGGTTCCTAATAAGAGCGCTTACTAATTCTTTCTCTATTAGATTACCTTAGATAGCTGTAACCTTTTAACTTAGTTTATAACTCCTTTCTTTTAATAAACGAAATGGCTTTTTAGCACAGTAATAGCGCGTTCGTGTTTCGCTTCTCCACATAACATACCTAAGCGCGTTATCTAGAGATTTTGTTAGCAAGAGGTTATAGGTTTAACTCTCTTAAGGGTTTTCCGCTGCAGGTCTAAAACCTAACTTAACTGCTCCAATTAGTTCAGTCTTAGGCCTTTAACGGCTTTTTTCTTTTTTCTTTTTTTACTAACTTCCTTTCTTAACAGCACTTATTCTTATAAATACGCTTTTCTACTACATATTACTATATAACTGGTTTAGGAGACTTTAGGGTATACCAGTTCGCTTTTTACCCTTTAACTCCTTCTTTAAACCTATAGTAAAGTGTAAGTCTTTTAGCTATAAGGGGTAAGTTATCCCGTAAGTTACCAGTCTGCAACTTTTTAATTCTCTATACTGCCACATATGCGATTTATATAAAGCTTATCAGCTCTAGAGGCCTAGCCTCCTTATTAGGTTTAAAGTTTTTATAATTTTAATTAAAGGTTCTAATAAATATCTTTCTATATCTATTAAGGAGTTTCTTACTACTTTTTAAGCTTTACGTCTTACAGTAATCTTACTTTTCCGTATAGCAGTTTTAAATATTAAATCTTATCTTATTTCTAGTTTTTATTATTAGTTTTAGTCAGTTTAAATTCTTTTAGTAAAACTCTGTAATTAAGTTTAGGTATTTAAGATTTTTAACAGGCTCTTATAAGTTACTTTCAGGGCTGTAATTTAACCACTTAACAAGATATTTGAATATATTCTTTCCTCTTTGTGAATCCACAACTTCCTTAACGTTATACTCGTCCTTATTAATGTTAATCTCGATCTTCTTTTCCAGAGGAACTCCTTTTAAAGCAGGTTTTAAAAGTGAGATGTGAAAAACCTTAATCTTTACTTTTATACTAGTAGGTAGGTTTAATTTATAATTAAAAGTAGTAACTTTTTTCTTAACTTAAAACAGTTTATACCTTTTAAAGTTAAGCTTTTTACTAAGTCGTTTTAAATGTAGGTTTTATAAAAAAAGGTAAACGTAATCCCTCTTTTAAAAAGTCAGTTCCTTAACTTATTCGCTATTGTAATGGAGTTCTTCCTTAAGTACTAATTACTTAATTTAGTGTTGACTTGGGGCGTTTGTTCAGGTCGACCCTGTCGTTCTTTTTAGGCTCTGTATGTAATATTACTGTAGCTGCTTATGTATATAGCGATGCGTTCTCTAGCGGGTGCTACCGTTAAAAAGGGGCCACGCCGCGCGGTTCTTTATACTGTGCTTCTTTTAACAATTATCAATCCGATAATTTTTCACTACAAAGACCTCCTATTAAAAGTCTAATAACATTCTAGCCCTTCGATCGAAGGAAGATGACCTAATCTACAGTTGCGTTTCCTTTATTGTTCTATGCTAGGCTCCATTCCATGTTAGGTACCGTCACATATTAGGTTTTATTCTATATTAGGTACGTATCTGTTTTTCTACGTTAGTTGCATTTGTGTCCTTCCGATCGGAGGACCAGTAGTCTGGGAGTCGGCTTTCTAAGCTGACTGCGATGTTTTGTGGGTATGGTTCTCTTTATAGTTTCTTCCCTGTTACGTCACCGTACCAGTTCACTATAATAAAAATATCTATAATATAACCTCTTATAATATAGTAGTTTATATTATTATAAGTAGTATAACTATAGGGCAATCTAACCCTAACCCTGAAAACAATAAATGCTAGTTAGGTTAGGAGATTGATTTTAAATAATATAAAAGCGAGGGTTGATTCGTCTTGCTGAGAGAAGCAAATTTAACTCGCTGTAAACCAGGAGTTTCTAGAAACCTAGACAACTCTGAACGGCCTGGGTTTCTATGATCTTTTTGTATCAATCATGGAAGGCTTGTTGACTTCTAGCCCTCAGCGTCCTCTTGATTTGCCGACATGCAGCGTAAGATCCAACGCCGCAGTGCTGCAGGTATAAGTAGCAGTGAGGAGAGATGAATGGCTGCATGGCGTTCAATACGGACAGTATCCCTCCCAAACAAAATATCCCGAGGCCTATTCGGTACTTCCAGGCACGATGACGTGGCCGCGAACATTAGAGTGAGATTACCCCCGCTTTAGGATCGTTTTGTGCTGGATGCGCGGCACAAGAAGGGGTGCTCGGCGATTAAGGTCTGGTATGTGCCCATGTGAGTGCTGCTTACTACTCGGTTGCCATTGCATCAGATTCCAAGACGTTTGGTTTGGGCCAAAATGTAATAAATTGAGGATCCCATACTGCAAGGTCCCGGGTTGGCGAGGATTCAAAGCCCCGGATGAGTTAATCCGACGGATTGGTAACGAGGCCTCGAACCAGATCAAGCAGAGAAAGTAAACGTACAAAGCGGTCGAGGTAATGTCTGTAGAAGTAGAATTTGTCCTCTCCTAGTCGGCCTACAACAGCTTGAAGCATTGGGGAGTGCCGCAGCGCAACGTGCCCTATTTCATCCTGTGGAGCCAGTGCACCTCTGAACTAGCCGCAGGTATTGCAGTGGTTGCAGCAATTGACCCCCCGAGGGCAGCAACAGGACGAGGGATCCCAGCCACCGCATGGGCATTCGTAGCAGCCCTGACGCTTCTCCATTGCGGTTAGTTGGGCGAGAACCAGGGATCCGTCATCCATCTGCGTGACCCCCGAGTTGTGTTGCGAGAGACCGGGACGAGGTCCCTGAAGTTCACATGTTAGCGAAATCTCAGTAATTGATTTTATAGTAGGCTGTGACCTATCACGCACCTGTGGGGAAGCAACGACCACGGCGAGCCAGTTCAGGTAGATGATGACATGCGACGACAGTTTCATGTTGATCTTTGGAAAGGAAAAAATGGGGAATCTGGGGATTGAGTGGTTGTTGTGCCGAAGAATGAAAATGGCAACATCAATAGGTAGTCATACGGCTCCCCTTTATAGTTGGGAGATACTTACCGGAAGTGCCAAAGTTCCAGACTTGACAGAGAGCATTGTCGCAGACATTGATAGTCCGAGGTATCGCATTTTTGTGCCGCGGTTTTCACCAATCTCCATGGTCTACCCCAGTCCGCCGTGAGCGGGGAATTGATGGCAGTATATTGACGTTGCATCAAGTTGATCCTTTCCAGGCTTCAATGGAGATCACTGCCCTCATGGGTCAGCGGTATACCTCGGACCTTGAAGCTCAGTAAACACAGTCGTGGTTCTCGGCTCGGCCGAGATCTTTCTCAGCCGTCGGGCATTACACCCCACTGTAATTTTAGAGGGGGGATTCACAAACTGGGCCTCGCTTAGGGTTTGAGAAAGATCCCCCGCCCTTTTGGGAGGGGGGATCGACAAGAAGTTCCTCGACTCGGGCTGGGCGCGACGGCGTATTAGGGGTTCCGGTTCAAGAGAAATAGGTTGCAAAGATACTTGATTACAATCTTGGACCCATCATATATCTACTCTAGACCCCAACCCTCTGTGAACCCAAATTCATCCTCAGACTTTCCCATAATGACGTCCAAAATTCTTGCGGTCTTTAACCGTCCGCCGTCGCGGAACTGAGACTTGAGGTAGGGCAGCAGCTTGAGCCACGAGGTGGTCGTGAGCTTGATGTGGCCCAAATCGAACGACTCGAGCAATGCCTTATACCTGAGCAGAAACCCGGCGAGCTCTTAGCGCTCCGTCTCGACATTTTTGATAGAGAAGCGTTTCAGCTTCGGCCAGACGCGATCCAGGGGACGACATCACCTAGCGCAGCCGGGGAAGGCATGGTGCCGCTCGGCTGCGAGGTAAACTCGGTCAGCTAAATATCGAAGTCGACAACGTTGGGAATCGTCTCCAAAATCGGACGGAGGGTGCCCCTCTTCATCAAGGCACGGCACTCGACCAACTCGCGGAAATCTCGGCTGGGCTTTTCTCCATCCAGCTCTCATCCTTCTAGCTTACCACCTGGAACGCCAGCTTGAAGGTGACAAGGTTTTCTAGGAGGTTGGGCGCCGGCTGTGCAGTCCGAACTGCGTCTCGTCCAGGATCTCAAAGTGGACAACTGAAGCTTGGATGTTTTGTAGCTGGATGCCCGCCCCTTCTGCGCCCTTCAGGAAGGCCCGCAAGCCTTCTTACGAACTCGTCTTTTGTCAGGTGTTCCATTTCTGAATACCGATTGTTTTTGATCTGATTAATCGACATTACAGTGCCAATTAAGGCCTTATAAGGTTTCGAGTCTTTCTTTAAGAACTTAGCTAAAGCTAAGATAACTTCACAGTGTTAAAGGATAAAGCTTTTATTATAGCGCTTAATCAATCGGATTGTTTTAAGTTGATGGTTTCTTTCTCCAGAGAGCTGTCCTCTCTTTTCCTTTTATCCTTCTCAGCCGGCCTATTTCTGTTAAGCAGAATTACCTTTCGGTAACCTGATAAGCTTCTTTTCACCGTAAGACGTGACGGTACGACTCTGAACGGCGTATCAGCAAGCCAAGATGGGAAAGCTATCCGATTTATGGGTCTACAGTCCAAAAAAATCAACGCGATGTCACACTCTGTTAGCTAGAAAACATGCGATATCGGTCCTCAGGGTGCTACGTAGCTATGACAGGTAGTGGGTAGTAGCTATCAAACAGCTGGCTGGACGACCACAGTCCCCCTTTCTTCCTGATTCCGATATAGTAAATGGACAAAATAACCAGGAAGGCGACAACGCGATCCATGATTGCTTCCCCAAGGTAAAACCAAGCCAGCTTATTTGTGTCTTGGCGCCTAGCTGAAAGGAGCAAGGAGAGCTCGGTGATACCCCAAAACCTCCCGATGAGAAAGACCATGGCGGCGAGCGTCAAAAAGCCGATTAGCTGTCCGTACGGGAAAGTCAGCAAATACAAGACAAATCAAAGGACTCGGGTCAGAGTGCTTACAACTTTCAGTTCCCCAGTCTTTGACGAAGCCATGGCGGCCCTGACAGCGGCCACCATCACCGACATGGAGCCGACAATCAGGAGCATGACTGTAACAAAGCTAAGAATCGCGGCAGTTTTGCTTCCGTTAAATCGGTCATCGAGTCGTGGAAGGGAATATTTCGACGAGATATTGTTGTTGACGAACAGTACAGTAAGGATGAACTCAGTCAATGCAAATATACTGGCAACTGTCGAAGAGGCATCGACTACAGCGCGGGCCAATGGTGACGGATCCTGCCCGGCGAGCGAGCTCACGCCCGCGGCAGTTTCGGAGACCATGACGGCGCAAATGGCAGCGCCGAGTCGACGGAAGAAGCGCCCAATGGGCTCAAGACGACGAGCATGAAGGAGAAGTGCCGCGCTATCGCCGACTTCATAACTAGCCGGGGAGTGGAGGAACGCGTAGATGGCGGAGGCTGTCATGCCGAGAAGGTTGCCTCTGGTCTAGTGTCAGTCGCTGCCCCTGACGGTCCATCTGCAGGCGGGAACAAGCATCAAAGTCGGAGTTGCCATACATGAACACTGTTACCATCGCGCCATAGAGCCAGAGGAAGCATTTTCGAGCTGCATCGCCCTTGATCTTGATGCGAAAGATGGCGCAGACGAAGGTTATGCCGATGGCGAGAGCGGCGAGTCCCTCGAAGACGGCGCTGGTGCCGAAAACGCCTTCGGTTGACCAATTTACGCGACTTGCTTTGGCCATGAATAGGTATTGTTGGAGGTGGCCCGTGAGGGAAAGGAGTTTGTCAAATGGATGCTGTTAACATCACCGGCCGCGTCGCGGAAGAAAAAGGAGATTAGTAGATGAGACGTGCGCTGAGGCCTCTCCCAACCCCTGTGCGTGGGGTTGGGTTGTATTGAACCAAAATAGCCACACCGAAAATGCCTTGGCACCACAGTTCCGCCCGTCCTGGCAACCAATAGCGTCTACTTAATACTCCGAAGCGGGCTTTGATATCGCCAACCGACAGGCAAAATACAACCCCCGGTTTCCAAAGCCATACAACAAAGCCCCTCGAGGATGCCCGAGCTACAACCTTGAATAGAGTCAAAGAAGCCTCGCCGTCCTGAGCCAGGTCCTTAAAAAGACCCTAAGCTCGGCGTCAAACTCGGTTGAGCCGTCGCGCTTCAGAACGTCTGTGGTGGGATTAGCATCTCTCCATATGAGAAAGGATTAGAAGATTCGAAGCTTACCAATAAGGGTGCTGGGGGTTGCAAGCACGAAAAGAGCCGGGGCGGGGAGAAGCAGAACGGTGAAGAACTTTATGGCGATTTGGGTGAGCAAATGCACGGGGGTCTGGCAAAGCTCTAGGTTGGGCTGGTTGAGATCTGACGGTTGTGATTCAGCGAAGAACTTGCGGAAGTGGCAGACACTAATCTTCCAAGAGGGTTCGCGCAGCGTTTAAGGGACTAACTAGAGGGAATAGCCGTGTATGAAAGCACATTGTGTGCTCCAGCGTCGGCGATTATCCTAAGACGCGTTATCGCCGGGTACCCAGCCGGATACGCGCTGCATCAGTTGCAACCAAATTATGCGGTTTAGCTCGATCTCCGCCATTGTTTTAGTTTGACGCCTAATCAGACGCAGCTCCACTGCTGCGTCCCTTAACTCGAGGCTGTTCTGGGTATGGATTGTGACTGAGTGATTGGGTGATGGTTGAGTGAGTGATGATCGAGTGGCTGAATGATGATGGGGTGATTGAGTGACGAAGTGAGCGATTGAACGGCGAGTGACTAAGGCCTTAATCAAGATGAATGAGATGCGGTTTTGCAATCAGCGTGCGAAGCAAGGATTCCCCCGTGCGAAATCAGCTCTGCTGAGATGGGTGGGTGGCGGATGCGTGTGCCTACCGAGGCTTGGAGAGTCGCATGCTGCATGGGTTGTGTGGTTTGGAGAGCTCGGTAACGAGCGGGCAAGTTGACGTGACCGGGTCGGCGAGTCTTGGTTTCGAGCACACAAGATGCCAAGGCTGGGCATACCACCAACGCAAATGCCAAAGATTTCATGTTGACTTTTTAGGTTGAATTCTCGCTCTTAGTTGTATAGCGATGATGGGATGGCTGGTATTTAACATATATTACAACTTTGCCGAGATTCAAGTAACGAAGAAATGCCCAACTCAGCCGCAGCAAAAGCGCGATGGTTTCGGCTAAAATTTACCAAGACGGTCCTATTATTTGTATTGATAATAAACTCTAAAAGCTCTTCCAGTCTACAACTACCTCAGCATTAATAACGGCAGCACTTACGATGGAGTTGTGAATCAAGCAAGCGCTTCGATCTGGCAGAATTTTATACCCACTAAGACACATACTATATCCTGCATTGCGTAACTATCTCCTGTTACCTGGAGCGTATTGTGAAGAGTGGTTGCGCTAAATATGGACCCTATACAAGAGCATCACCCTGTTTAGATCCTAAATCTCTGGAGCCTCTATTCTCCCTCGGTGTGTGAACATCCTGATGACACCAAGCTGTTCTAACCATCCAGTCCCGTCTACTTTACAACGATAGAAAACACTGCTGTCCATGGTCATTGATATAGTCCGCCCCCCCCCAGCAAAGCTCCCTGGCCTACCAAATCAAAAGACGTCCGTGACACCTCTAGGCCACAGCTGTCGCGTTCATCCGGTACTTGGCTCAGATCTCATACATGCGCGCCGTCTTGCCGGGGGTAAACTCGCTCGTCAGAGCTCCACGACACGTAGCTACGCATGGGGTGGGTCATGCACACGCCGCCGTAGTCCTCGGCCGTGATGTTGCGGAAGTAGGCGTTGAGCGTGAGGTAGTCGCCCACGTTCCGTGCCGCTTTCATGTCGTCTAAGATGGTGCTGGGGCTCACGCGGTGGCCGGCCCAGAGCGGGTTGACAGTCCATCAGTTGTGAGCCTACATGTGGTTGAAGGTGATGCCGGTGGGCTTAAACAGGTCCCGAATGGCCTGGACCTGCTTGTCGACTTCCTCGGGCTGGGATGTGTTAGCGGGGAGCGGGATGGTGCGTGGGACTCTGCTTGACGAAGCCGAGGGCTGAGTATCCAAACTCGCCGACTAGACAATTTCGAGCAGCTACAGTTTATCTATACCTACCTTCCAAAGCCTCTTGAGCATCCGCACAGATCCACCCTCTAACATCCCATCCACGATTTCTTTGTCAAAAATCCTCTTGTCGTACCTGGCATGAATCCCGCCCGTAGCGAGCCTCGAACCGCAGCGTCATGCCGACCCCTGTCATCGGCGCCGAGCTCATCCCAATTATCGGGTTTCTGCTGAAACCCACGTGTCTGTGCTGCAACAAAGTACCATCTCGAGTTCGTAGAGTTGCACGCTGCACCCCAAAACCGTTTGTGGGGCTGCTTGCTGACAGCCCCCTTTTTTTTGTGGTCGGGCGGTGGATGGCAAGGGCATTTTGGGGCACATGCTCGTCTCGCATCCCCACGAGATCATCAGTTTACACCACGCCAAGTCCCATCTGATACTTCGCTGTGCCTCCATGGATTTTTGTATTACGACACACCAGAATTGCGTGGGAAAGGTGTCAGCATCGGAACCCGGCGCTGAAACCCAAGGACCACCACCACACGTGCTGATAAGCAGAATGGGCAAATTGACAATACCCAAGGTGTCTCAAGTTATTTCCGGAGCTACCCCTAGCTGCAACTGGATTTCTAGCGCTTTAGTAGGAGCACCTACCTTATGATTTTTGGACGGCTTAAACCTTAAGCACTTTTTGACCAAGGTCTGCAACCATGGTGCTCTGCTCGGCCATGGCGTAATCACAAACAGCGAGGCACAGTGGATCTGGGGGACAATAACTGGGAATGTATAACATCTTAAAATACAGACCGAACATAGCAGGCGTCGTATCAGCGACGTCCAGCTGCGCGCAGATAACTAGCCTACCTACACGTCCAGGTAGTATTTCCCTTCGGCCGGCGGCCCGTTATCGTTGGTCCGCGCCAACTACACGCGAACGTTGGCGTGCTTACAGATGTCGGCCTCGTGGGCTTGCAGCTCGATACCGGCGGCCACCAGGTCCTCGTCCGACTCGAACTGGTGCTGGCTCTTATTAGTGGCCGTGGTCGCCTAGCGCAACCCGAACGTGTCCTGCTCGGTGGCGCGCTAGTAGGGGGCGTAGCCGGGCGTGGCGTCGGTGGCGGGCTTGTTGGTGTTATTGATGGTCACTCCGACGACCGACAGGCAACGCTCCAGCACGGGGCAGCAGAAGGGCGTACAGGCGGCGACGATGCCCAGCAGTATCTTGAACGCCGTCCATGTGCTGATAGCGATGTTTATGTCCAGCATGTCCAGCGGGCTCAGCCCTAGCTTAGCAAAGTCGGCGATGATGAGGTTCTTAACAATGGACGATAGGCTAGCTAAGATGCCCATGGCCATGAGCCCGCCCAGCACGACGCGCTCACACAGCGGCCATCTAAGGTCCCACAGGAAGCTAACGGGTGCCAGCGACAGCAACACGTCGGTAAGCACGCTAACTACAGCACCCGTCACAGCCGCGATGCGGATGTCGCTCAGCGGCAAGCACTACGCCGCCTGCGGGTCAGCAAAGTCGCCCCACGCCGCCGCTAACGGCCAGCATAAGAATAGGATGAACCACATGTTGCCAAACCCGTAGGCTCCTGCCAGCGCGATGTTGGTCCAAACAAAGGCCCGGTACCACACGCCGCTCTGGGTGCGCAGCAGCGTCAGCCCGACCGACGCCTTGATAAAGGCCATAGCTATAACCTAGATAGGGATAGCGAGGAAGGCGCCCTTCTGTAACTTGATGGATTCGATAGATTTGAGGGGGTTGCAACTGCGTGATTGAATATTGCTTGTGTGAACTCTGTTCTACTATTCTGCAAGATCCAGGCTTCGTCACTATAGTGGTTGAAGCCCATTGGCGCTCTGGCAGTGCCAGGCATCCAGTCAGCTCCGCTAACTAGATGCCCAGGGCCCATGAACCCCCTTATTTCTGACAACAGCTAGAGATACCTGGCAGCTGCACCAGCAGGGTAAACAGAATTTTTGTCAAAGTGATTAGCGGAAAGGCAGGGGCCAGGCTTTAGGACCGCCAGTTAGTGCTTTGTCTGCCCAACGCTTAGCGATATAGTCAAACTGTTATAGGGCCCAGAATTGGGCCTAGGTCTCACACTTACAATTAGCATGACTAAAGTGCTATAACTATTTTTACTGTTATTAAGATACCTAGTATACTAAATACTACAGCTTTTAACAACTTCTAAACTCACTATAATAACTATAAAGTATATCCACTTACCATTACCTGCTTATTTATAAGGTTACGTTTACCAGAGCGCTAAGTTACGTTAAACTACTCACTAGCACCTGAAAAGTAAAGTACGTAAATGCAGAGTAAAGTCCGAGAACTAGGGCTGAAGCAGCTTTTAAGTTAGTTTTAAGCCTAAATCCTGGCCTATTAGCCCCGAGTTTAGGCTTAAGATATATTAGTATATACTCTGGGATAGTATATGATACTCTAATTTGGAATTTAAGATCGTATATAATATCCCAGTTTAGAATTTCCAGTTTAAACGCTACTCTCTAAGAGGTATAATAAGATAAGTGCTCCTTATAAGTAATAAGGTGATTATATTATAGTTATATAAAGAGTGTAAAATTTATAAGATTATAACTTTATAATTATACACGTAGTGTTATAACTTAAGCTCCGCTATTATGGATGCGGGTATATTAAAGTCTCTACTGATCTAAAAGTAGGTAAAGCTTATAATAAAAGGCTTTAGGTGGGGTTAAAGGATTTAAATATCTTTACTATATGTAACTTAGTTCAGAACGTTAATAAGTATTCCTTTAGCTAGGGGTGTAGAATGCCGCTGCTTATGTGATAGGTAACGTAAATACTTAAAGGTCTTAATTAAAAACAGCTAGGTTATTAATGTATAGTTATTTTACCCAGTCTATAGGTGACGTTATGTGACGACCCTGCAGGCCGTCACTCGGGCTGGGGCGGCCCGACAAATCTCCCGTAAAAGGAACAGTGCAGGAGGACAGTGCACACTGTCCGGACGCACTGGGCCAGGGGTGCAAAGACCCAAAGCCCCTACAACCAGTAAGAAAGTACTTAGTGGCCTATTAAGACTGATAACACTAAGCACTACCTAGTTAACTGCTTAGCCGTAACTGCGTGGTGCACTACTAAGCATAACAGACTAAGCAAGGTACGAAGTACCTTTAATCAGTTAGTATAGATAGTTATAGTTATGCTTATAACTACCGTAAGGGACTCTAATTCCTTACACTAATATTTAATTGTTTATTTGTGTCTTACTGTTCAGACTTACCTTTATGTATTATAGTAATAACGGCTTACAGTGATATTAAACTCCTATTTAGGAGTGCTAGCTTAATAAGCCTGTCTTCAGAACGTCCCTTACCTGTTAACGTCCTATTATACGTTTTATCTTAACCTGCACTAATCCTTTTAAGGCCTATATCGGATGTAAGTTATAATACGATATTAACGTTACAGTTCTAAACGCTATTTATTAAATTCCCAGATATTACCTTCCTCCTATGACTAACATATCGACCTTTAGAAAGGGTAAGGAGCCTGAAGAAATGTAAATTTAGCCTTAACTTTTTACTATTAATAAGTTAACTGCACACCTTAAAGAGTTAAACCTTAATTAGTAAAGGCTAGTTAAAGAACTTAATAAAGCCTTTCCTAAAGATATTAAAAGCTGTATTAGTCTTATTAAGAAACTTTAAGCCTAACTTAACGTTATTAAGTTAGAGAATAATAACCTTAAGGGCTTATAAAAGAAATAGGTAAAGCTCTCCTTATTATTAGGTTTTAAAGGAGACTCTGTACAGTTAGAGTTTTAAATAGCCTAACTTTAAAGCTATATTACCTATTATAATAAACAGTTTTTTAAAGAAGAAGGAAAAGTTAAGTTTACTAAAGCTTTATTAAATAGAGTAATAGCTTGCTAATATAAACCTTACGTAAAGATAATTAATAACCTCTCTGTAAATAAGGTAAAAAAGGAAGCCCCTGAGACTTAGGCCCTTTTTAATAACTTTAACGTTTTTATTAACTAACTTTAGATTAAGTTTAGAGAATTAGATACCTTAAAGTAAGTTAAGTAACGCTTTATAACCTTAAGATAAACATCTTTAATCCTTAAGTTCTTTACACGCTTTAAGTTAAAAGTAGTAAAAACTAAGCTTAGATAAGAAGCTTTAATAATGCTATTTTAAAGTAGTCTGAAGGAATATGTTACTGGAGACCTTTACTAAGAGGATTATCTAAACTGTCTTTAAGAGTTAGTTAAGATAGCTATTAAAGCTGATAATTGGTATTATAATTACTATTATTAAAAGAACTTCTAGAAGGAATAGACTCCCTATTAGCTAAGTAAACCTAAGAAAGGGAACTAGTTAACTATAACAGGTTATTACTTTAGATTAATGGATGTTAGTATAGTAAACCGTTAGAACCGACTTAACTATAATAAGCCTTAATAATAACAGTAATAAAAGTAGTTTAAAGACCTGTCTTAAGTTTAATATTTTAATTACAGTAAAAAAGGCTACATAGTATAACAGTGCCTGTTACTTAAGTAAGTTAGTTAGAAACTAGTCTTAAAGGTAAGAAAACATGTTAAGTTTAACTTAGGAGACGTTTACGTTAAGATAGCAGGTAATAAAAAAGACTATACTTAGATAAATAAGTATAATATAGGAGGTAAAGAAGAAGAAGAACCCTAGGATGTAATGTATTTAGCCCTTAAAGATGTTACAGAAGAGTTAGCTATGAAGGTACAGGTTATTATAAACTAACTTTAAAGTGGAAACTTAAGATAATTAAAGGTGTAGGTTATAAAAGACCGACTTTAAGAAGAAATGTTTTAGTTAGCTATTACAGGCTTTAAAAACCTTACCCTGTAAGCTTAAGAACTAAGGAAGTTTAAGAAGGACCTTAACTTAAACCTTACTAAGATGGTAGAAAGAGTTGAAGGACTAGCCCTTTAAGCCACCTAAGCGGTAAAATAAGCCCTGGAAGGTAAAAGGAAGTAAATAAAAAGAGTTAAGCTGGAAAAATGGAAGTTCTTCTTAACTATACCCCTTAAAACCCTTAAACACTTTAAGTATATTAAGTAGATTAGTACCCTTACCTCCCTAAAAGAAGGATAGTTTAGATAGCTACCTTATATTAAGGTTAGCGTGCCTTAGATTAGTACCTTAAAGGTCCCTTAAGAAGGTATAAAGTAAGTATACTAACGAAGGATTTAAAAGCTAAAGGAGAAATATTAAGAACTAATGGATAAAGTAGAGGACTTATAAGTTAAAAGCCTTACTGTAATATTTAAGGATAAAGTAGTAAAGATTAAGTTATAACTTTATAACAGAGTTCGCTTTACTAATTAACTTAAATACTAACTCTTTAAAGAAGGTTACTTCGTAAAAGAATAAGTTAATCTGTTATTACCTAAGTTTTAGGAAAAGGTTTAAAAGAAGTAATAAACTTAAAGGTAAGTGGAAGAAGAAAAGAAACAAGGTATTACTTTACCTGTTCTGTACTTTATAACTATAGTACCTGCAGTTAACATTAACTATCCTAATTATAAGGACGTGTTATAAATTAACTGTATGTATAATAATTATACTCTTAACTGGTATAGCGGGCTTAAGACCCTTTATAATTACTTCTCTATCGTATAAAGACAGGATTACGCAGTTATTAAAAGAGAATTAAAACTAACTTATTACTAAGTCTCTTACTCCCTAATAAAGGAGTTTAATAATAAACGAAAAATTACTGTAATTAACTAAACCTTTATTACGTGTTAATAAGGAAGGTTACTTAATAACTACTTAAACGTAACGTACTTATTACACTTTAAAGGAAAGGTTAGAGAGTGGTAAAAGTAAGTGGATTATTAACAGATTTAAGAGTAAGAGGACATTACTGCGATCCAGTCCTGAAAAGCGTATTACTAACTTATTAAAGAGTTCTGGAATATTAAACTGTTTAAAATCAACTGGACACTAAGATATAAAAACCTAAAGAGGGTTTATTATTAAGTTTATTAAAGTTACTTATTTTTCTAGAAGGAATTAAGAAAAGGATATAAGCTTTTTAGAAGGGCTAGAAACTAGTAGTTTGCTAATTAGTAAAAACCTTAAGATGAAGAAGAGGTACTTAAAGGTTAAGCAGAATAAGACCTTAAAGACAGATAGTTATTATAACTTAGATATTAAAAGAGTATAAACATTATTCTGTCAGTATTAACTTAACAGATAGAAATAAAAGGCTATTTAAGGTAAGAGTAATAATTAATAATAGGAGTACTTTTAACTTAATGCACCCCTTATTAATTAACTAAAGGAAACTCCTTAATAAAGAGTATTAAAAGGCTATTCCTATTTAAAATAGAGAAGGAGGCCTGTATTAGTATAATAACAGTAAAGTTACTTATTACTTACTACTCTTAATTAAAGTAGATAAAGATAAATAATAAGTAAACTTTAACGTTATATTAATTACAGGGTATAATATAATCCTAAGTCTACCTTAACTAGAAAAGTACAACTTTATAATTAACTAAAGGAGTAGCTACCTCGCCTTCGGCAAGTCCCCTAGTAACGATCACTATTTAAAGAAAGCTAAGAAGGTACTGAACTGCTTTAAAGATATATAAAGCACTTAAAAGCACGTTAAACCCTTAAAATTAAATACAGTTTAGGTTAGGTTTACTAAAACGGTTAAAGGACTAAAGAGTTTACTATATTACTTAAATAATAATTTAAAAGGTGGAAAGAAATAAAAAGCCGATTTACAAACAAGTGAAGAAGTTAACTTATCTAAGGTACTTACAGAATATAGGAAGTTCACCCTGTTTTAAAAAAAGATACTGCAACTGCTAGACTACAGACTATAAGATTACAAAATCAAGTTAAAGCTAGGAGTAAAACTCTGTAGCTTTTAGCCTTACTACTTAAACCCCTAGCAGGCTAAAGCCTTAAAGGAGTACGTTAATGAAAATCTGAAGAACGGATTTATTATAGAATCCCAGTCCTTAGCAAGGTACCCAGTACTGTTCGTCCTAAAAAAGGGAGACAGTAAGCTACATATAGTCGTTAACTACCAAACGTTAAATAAGGATACAATTAAGAATCGCTACCTACTACTACTTATAACGGAAATTTAAGAACGGATTATTAAAGTAAACTAATTCTCTAGCCTCGATTTTCCTATAAGGTTTAATTACGTTAAAATAAAGGAAGAGGATAAGTATAAGACAGCCTTTTAAACTTGTAACGGATATTACTAATACTGTATCATACTTATAAGATTAATAAACATACTTGTAACTTTTTAAAACTTTATTAATAATATTCTCTACCCTTTCCTTAATAAGTTTATCTTTATATATTTAAACGACGTTTTAATCTATTCTGAAACTTTAAAAGAATACTGAAAACATATATAGCAGGTCTTAACAGCTCTTAAAAAGGTAAAACTAATAGTAAACTTAAAGAAAAGCCACTTTTATATTTAAGAATTAAACTATTTAAAGTTTAAAGTAACTTTTAAAAAGCTTGAAATGTAACTAAAGAAGATAAAGGTAGTTAAGGACTAGTTTACTCTAAAGAACTAAATAGAGTTATAAGCCTTTATTAACTTTACAAACTTCTATTAATACTTTATTAAGTACTTTACAAAGATTATAAAACTACTATATAAGCTTACAGGAATAAGTAAACTGTTTAAGTAAACTGATAAATAACAGAAAGCGTTTAAAAACCTTAAGCACGCCTTTATTACAACATTAATCCTAACTCTCCTTAATTTCTTAAAGCTTTTTTAAGTCGAAACGGACTCTTTAGAGTTTGTAATTAGCAGAGAACTTAACTAAGTCCAGGATAACGGAAAACGCTACCTAGTTACCTTTTTATTAAAAGGGATCTATAACCTAACATTACAATACTTAATCTATAATAAGGAACTGATAGTGATTATTTAGTATTTTACTAAGTAAGTACTATACTTAAGCGGTATAAAGGAACCAGTCTAAGTCTTCTTAAATTATAATAACCTTTAATACTTCCTAATTAAGGAACTTAGCTTATAATAAGTACAGTAAGTAAAGTTAATAACCCTGTTCCACTTTTAGATCCATTACGTTAAAGGAAAAGATAATAGATAAGTTAATGCTTTTAGCTAAAGATAAGATTATAAAGATATTAATCTAACTTTAATTTTTATTATTATATTTAATAAAGTTAAGAACAGCATGTTAAAATATACATTATAAGTGTTAAGTAACTAGACGTTAGAATAAATTATTAACGTCTGTATAAATTTATAAATAAAGTATAATATCTATTAGTAATAATAGGACTTTTAAGTAAGAAGGTTAATAAAAGGCACTTATAAGTATAAGTGCCCCTTAGAAGACTTCTTAAGGCACGTGTAAAATTATAAAAAGGAGTGCTTAATATATTTAAATTATAATAAAACTAGTTATTAGTTAAAGTAGCTGTTAAAAGGTGTAAATAAAACATTTAAACTAAGAGTAAAGCTTTAGTATTAAGAGAAACCGTATATTTATAACTTAAATAAGTGAAAGGAGTATATTTAGTAAGTTTACAAGTCTCGACTTAGAAGATATATAAGCTAAGTTAAGACTTTCACATAAGCTTAGTAAGCGTACGCCTTCTTAGGAATAAAAAAGCTAGTTAAGGAAGTAGTTAATAACTGTAATATCTGTTACTATAAGTAAAATTAATATTATAAGCCTTACAGACTTTTTAAACTACTCCCTATACTATAAACACTATAAAGCTCTATCTCACTTAATTTCGTTATTAGGATTCTAAAGTTTAAGGACCTTACTATAAGAGTTACTTATAACTAAGTCCTTATAGTAATTAACAGATTAACGAAATAGGCTTACTTCTTACTAACTTTAAAGAATATAATAGTAAAATAACTTACTTATATCTTTAAGAAAGAGGTAATTTTATAATATCTTTAGTTAGATAATATTATTACAGATTAGGATAAATTAATTATATTAAAGTTTTAGTAAAGGTTAATGTAAAGAATAAGTATAAAGAGTAAGCTTTTAATAGCTTTCCACTTACAGATAGATAGCTAAATAAAACAAGTTAACTAAATACTTATAACGTATCTTTAAACTTATATTAATTTTAAATAAGATAATTAGTTTAAGTTATTACTAACAGTACAGATAGCTTATAATATAATATTAGTTAAGTTAATAAGTATATTATTATTCCTTGTAAATTACAGTAAGGAGCTTAAACTCTATTAAAGCTTACCTACCAGCACTCCCTAAGCTGCAGTTTACGCAGATTAGATGTAAAAGTTATATAACTACTTATAAGCTAAATTTAAGTTTATATACGAACAGATAAAGAAGTTTACTAATAAATACTAAACTAAACAGTTAATATTTAAAAAAGGACTTTATTATAATAGTAAATAAGTTAAGGGACTAACTCTTTAAAAAGGGGATTACGTTTACCTTTTTTTACAAAACTTACATTTAAAACAGCTTAGTAAAAAGCTCGACTTTAAAAGGTACAGACTGTTTTAAGTTAAAAGAAAAGTCGCTACCTTTAATTATAAATTAAACCTACCTATTAATATAAAGGTGTAGATTAAGGTTTTTTATATCTTACTTCTAGAACCTGCTTTAAAAGGGGTTTTACTGGAAAAGAAAATTAAGGTCGACACTAATAAGGATAAGTATAACGTTAAGGAGTTATAAATTTGTGGAAAGGAAAGAATATATTTAAATATCTTATTAAGTAATTAGATTATAACCCTAAAAGTAACTTATAAGAACTAGTTAAGAATCTTAAGTGCTTAGACTTAATTACAGAGTTTTACTGAAAAAATCTTAACTAATTAAAACTAATAATAAGAATTAGAAATAAGATAAGGTTTAATATTTAAACTATTTTACCAAAGAGTAAGACTATTATAAGATTTAGAGCTTAAGAAGTAATAAGAAACTCCTTAATAAGTATAAAAAGACATTTATTAAAACCTTTAACTAAAGTTATAAAGACTTTAAACTTAATAAGGAGGCTGTGCCTTTAAAGCTTTTAGTAAGCTTTACACAAATCGTACGTATAGTAATATAGAGAATTAAAACGTTACAGACTAATAGCCTATAGGATAACTTACCCCTTATAGTTAGAGGATTTACACTTTACTGTAAGTTTAAGGAAGGAGTTAAAGGGTAAAAAGCAATCTAATATACCTTAAGGTCTCCTAAACCAGTTATATAGTAATATATAGTAGAAAAGCGTGTCTACAAGAATAAGTATTATTAAGAAAAGAAGTTAATAAAGAAAATAATAAAAAAGTTATAATACGCGTTATATTACAACCTGTATTATAAAGACCCTTATAAAGTTTAAACTTATAACCTCTTATTAAAAACAGTTTCGTTTATTAAAGAAAGGAAGTTACAAATTAAGTTAAAAAGACGTTATAAGTTAAAGTGTCCCTTTAAAGGGAAAACTAGTAAGGAAAGAGTCTCAGTCTTAAAAGGTGGGCTTAGCTTAAATAAGGTCCGACGTTTCTACCTGCTTTTAAAAAGATAAAACCTTAGCCTTATAGGAAAATACCTTTATTACCTTTACTTTAATAACGCGCTGTTAGGTTTTAACATATTATAACTTTATAAGGAAGTTACAGTGTTTAGTAACTATTTAATCGTATAAGGTGTCTAACTTCTTTTTCTTATTTATTAAACCCTTAATAAACTTATTAAAGTAACTAAACGCGTTACATAAAGAAGGTATGCTAATAGATTAGCACTTACTGTAACTATTAGATTACGCTGCGACTTAATATAATAAGGACTTAGTTTAACAACAAGTATAGGGAGATATCTGCGAACTAAAAACGTTAAAGGATTCTATAAGATAAATACAATAGTTACGAGGAGCCTTTTCCTGTTTTCTCTATCTCTTACGTTTTTTAATACGATTAGAAGATATAACGAAGGTAGGGAAGGGAGGAAAACTAACCTAACGACTTTTTGTGGAAAAAGAGTGTTAAAGAGGAAGAATCGTATAATAACCTTACAGGCTGTTACTCAAGCTAAGGCAGCCTGACAAATCTCTTATAAAAGGAACAGTGCAGGAGGATAATACACACTGTCTAGACACACTAGGCTAGGGGTGTAAAGACCTAAAGCCCTTACAACCAGTAAGAAAGTGCTTAGTGGCCCACTAAGACTGATAACACTAAACATTACCCAGTTAACTGCTTAGCCGTAACTGCGTGGTGTATTACTAAGTATAACAGACTAAGTAAGGTACGAAGTACCTCTAGTCAGTTAGTATAGATAGTTATAATTGTGCCTATAACTACCGTGAGGGACTCTGGTTCCTCATACTAGTATTTAATTGTTTATTTATATCCTACTGTTCAGACTCACCTCTGTGCATTATAGTGACAACGGCCTACAGTGACATTAAACCCCCATCTAGGAGTGCTAGCTTAATAAGCCTGTCTTTGGAACGTCCTTTACCTGTTGGCGTCCTGCTATACGTTCTGTCTTAACCTGCGCCAGTCCTCTCAAGGCCTGTGTCGGGTGCAGGTTGTAATACGTTACTACTATTATTATTAATAGGTGTTAAAAGCGCTGCACTCTGGATTCTGTGGAATTAAAGGAGTTGCAACTGTGTGATTGTATTCCTTATTCAGCTCTCTGGCTCAGCCAGAGAACCTTTCTTATAGCTGTGAATAGTGGCAAGCCGCGTGGCAAAGCCACGCGGCTACAATTTCGCGTCTGTGGCAATGGTTACAAATCTATTGTTCTGGTGGTTTCCAGACTCTTCTTTCTGGGCCAGCCAGAACCCCTTCTTTTTGACAATAGGGAAGTTTAGCTAAGGGGACTGAAAACGGGCCCTTAAGGCTGTGTGGCGGCCGTGTATGGGATCACCCCAACTTAGTGAAGAATCAGGGAAAGCTTAGGATAAATCAACCACAGCTCACCCCAGCTCAGGACTACGAATGAAAAAGGAAATTCTATGAGCCCAGATTCGTCTCAGACAACCAGGCTGTTGTCACCAGGCATGCGATGATGATGCATTCACTCGTAACCTCTGCGCCACGTTTGGCATCTAATTCCCGACAGATATCTAGTCCCCGCAGGATTTCAACCGTTCTCAAAGTCGTCCATTTTGAGGGCAGACAAAAAGCTCTGCTCAACCAGGAGAGTCAACATGGTTGCTGATTCGACTGGCAAGACTGGCGAAATGGCCGGAAGGCGGAGCGAGCCTGACAGCCACACCATTGCCCTACCTCAACGCCCGGCCCCCAAGAAGATACCCAAGGAGAAACCCAAACGGAGAAGCCAGCCAATGTTCTGCAACACCCTTCCAGTCGCGCGAAACGGTCATTTTTATGGCCGGGACGAGATTTGGATCGCATTGACAGCATCTTGCAACCTGCACACTCGGATTCCTCAACGGTCCTCCCATCCGTGGTGCTGCATGGGCTCGGTGGGGTGGACAGAATGCAGATTGCGCTCAAGTACGCCTATTCAAAGCTCGATGAGCTAGATGCCGTGATTTGGATCGATGCGACGAATACGATCTCAATCCGGAATAGCTTCAATCGAGTTACATCGGAGGCTCTAGGGCTTTCCCAGCATGAGTGGCAGTACCGAGACCCTGCGGTAATAGCGAGCTAATAGGACTCGAGCCCTCAAATGGTGGGCTTGGCGAAGCAGAAAGTCAGTCCCTTCGTTGACGGCAAATCCGCACACCTCGATACTTTCTTTGATAGGAGCAGCGGCCGCCAAGCCGTCTCTCGTGTTCACGATGATTGAACCGTATTTAGAAGCTGGCCAGTACTCTCCTAGCTTCTCGTGGGTGATGGAGAGCGCGACAGCGATGAAGATCTTCATGCCACAGAACTTGTCAAAAAGATGGGAGGACCTCCTCTTGCTCTCTGTCAAATGGCCGCCCATATCAACGCAGCGAGCTGTACCTTCAGCCACCTGTTGGACATATACACCAAGGAGAGAGAGCGCCTGGAGAAGGAGACGAAACCCGGATCAAGTTATCTGGGATATAGGCACTTGCTCGAAACAGTGTGGTCGGACGACATCTTCGCCCTTTCATGTGAAGAACGCTATTTCTTGGATGCTTGTCTTTCTTCTCCTCGGAGAAACCTATCCCTTTGGCCCTCATGAGGGGCGGTGTGGTGTGAGTTTCATCTCTTCTTCAAAAGGCGCCCACTTTTAGCTGACGCCCGGTGTGGGACATCCAATGCGAACACTGTCATCAAAGGACTGAAACGCCGCTCATTTTTGAAGCTGGGCAATGTCAATCGTGCAGTTTGGGTCCATCCACTGGTGCAAGCGCGATTTTCGGCTGGGTGGCCGGCGAAATCCAACTCTTTTGCCATCAAAATCATTGAGACCGCCATAGCAGCTCTAGCGTTGGTCATTTCGGACGATTACACGCTTGATCACGAATTTGTGAAGCTTGTATACATACCACATGTAGCTGCCTTGGCTAAAAGCTACCATAACTTCGAGGAAGGGCTCCCGTCCGTCCTCTTTGGGGACTCTTTGAAGCAGGCCGAGGATAACAAAGCCTGGCCCTTAACCTGTGGTTACTTGGACCTTATGGTGAAAGCCGCGAAGTAAGTGCCTATCGTCGCTGTCTTTATCTTACCATGATGGAGCATATGAGCTGAAACCACTCCTCTACAGAAAAGTGTTAGATCATTCCGATGATATAGGGCCGGTTACCATTCTGCTTGACGTTGCCGAGAGGGCATACTCGAGATTTCCATCACCAGACCACTTCGATGCCGAAGAAATGTATGCGACAAAGGAGGCTTATTCAATGCGTTGGCAACCACGCGACCATTAGTGAAGCTTTAGAGGCATCCAGACCAAAGCCGGTGAGAAATCCGCCCCTGAGTCTATGGCCGTTGTATGCTTATATGTTGGCTTGTTTGTTGAAAGAGGAAACCTGGTTGGGGGCCGTCAAAAATAAAAGAGGAGGCTGAGACTCCTCAGGGGTTTAGTATAGTTGCCTTGTCACGAGAAACGCAAATTGATTTACCCGGCTTTTATTGCACGTGCTGAATCCATACGAAATGGAACATGGCTAGACACCCGCAATCAAAGCAAGCTCCTCATGCCCTATGATTGATCCTCACCTTTGCAACGAGACTCGACTTGGAATAACCAAGCTCGTTTTCTTCCAGCCTGTAGAATCAGCCCATGGACTGCTCTGCCTCTTGCTCTAGTGTGAAAGTTAAAATTGCTCTGACGGTCCCGTGAGTAAAGTGACATTCTTTTTTCCGACAAATACGCTACTGTTTTCTACACTGCTCATGAAGTTATGCACATAATCATCCCTTCTCCTTAACCCCAAAGTCAAGCTTGAGTTACTAACAATCAACACTGAGACCAATTCTTCGCCCTCATACCGCTCCCCTCATCCACTCGTCCACTGGCTCCTCCACTTACTGGTAAACAAACTTCAGATCCAGAGGCTGGAACCCGCTGTTCGCATACCTTTCGGCCAGATGATATAGCTCCCAATACTCGAAGCTGGTGGGCATCTCGAAAGCACACTGAAGGTCCTGAAAATACCCCTTCATGAAGTTATCGAGACGCATGCCATCCACACCCCAGGTCAGATCACCGCGCATCCCATGCATACACCATCTAACAAGACAGTACCAGGTCTGGAGAAATGAAAACTGGTTCATGGGCGATGTCGGGTCCTTTGCGAATCTCAGGCGTAAGTACTTGGCTCTGCAGGGCCCGCATTTGGTCCAGGAGACAAGTTCAAGGCGAATAGCAGGGTTCATGATCGCTCGGGCGCCTTCGAGCGCTCCATCACCGGCCCATAGATTCTTCACTGCAGATATAGGTTAGTTTTGAACCCCTCTGGCGTCGTAGGCTGTAGGAAGGGGATCAACATACGTATCCCATGTGAAGATCGGGATTGTCCAGCAGCCTCGAAGCCCAGCCTCTGGAATCTTATTGTAGAGTTTGAACCACAGATGTGTCAAGACTTTTAGTTCTTCCTTATTGCCCAGTAGTCCTGAATTCGCGCTCATTGTGTCGGAGCTGGGTCCTTGAGTAGCGATTCCCTTGCCTTTGCGACCCTTGGGAGCATTCGCAGAGCCGGCAGAAGCAAAGGGCTCGACCTCCCAAGATTCGTCAACACGAAGGTCCTCTAGTTGGAGAGTCATGTCACTCTCGGGAGAGCCGGTATCTTGCTCGTCACCGATATCATCCATCGTCACATCTTCGTCTTCCTTGACGCTGAGATCATCTCCACCCCTATATCCCTCACCGGCAGACTCTTCATCCGCGCTGTCGGGCTCTTCAGCTTTGACACGCTGCCAGTACCCCGGCATGATGCTGTACTTAGGGGCCAGCATCTTTTCGGCGGGGAGGGTTGAACAGCTCTGCTTATCTGCAATTTTCGGGTTAGCTTCCTTTCGAGCCAGCAGTAGTTTCAAAGGGAAAAAAGGACAATACTTACTCGGTTGCCAGAGTGCTTCTCGACCCTTCAGTCTCGCGCTGGCAAATGACGTACTCCAAGGATGTCGTGTTCGTGCCGTCTCTGACTGAATGATCAGGCCGATGTCGCCAGCCCGGAGAAGCGCAAAGTGCTCGTCCTGGTCGATGTACCGCGGATGATGCTAAACAGGCGGAAAGCTCGGAGACAACACAAGACTTTAGTGGTGTCGGAGATCACTACTTCTCCAAGACAACTTGCTGCCGGACAGCAAAGACTATTCGGTGATGAGGCTTGAGGGGATGTAACAAGCCGAAATGTCCTCAAGCAAGGTGGGATTATTTTCCCAACTTGTCAAATCTGCTCAGATAGGAGCTGTCAGTAATGAGAATCTTCGCCTATTGCCCTGTTGCTCGACAGATGTCTTTGAGTTCAGGCTCATTGGCACATTGAATCGAGAAACAGTGGCTCAATTTATGAGAGGTGTAGGAAATAGCTGCAGAAGATAGGAACGGCAGCAACACTTCCGCCGGCTGAAGAACGTCCCAACGGGGTAACTCAGCGGCTTAGGCTGAGATGGACTGGCCCCCTGAAGGGAAAACTCTGACGTATACATACCTGATGGACAACCGTTGGGCAATGCTGTTCTGTGCTGTTTGATGAAAGTGTGCTTGACTGAGCTAGATGTTTTGGTTGGTAACACAAAGTTGTCTGCGACAAATCTGGGCACACCAAATTTCCTTTTTCGTTCGTCGTCCTGAGCTGGGGGTGAGCTGTGGCTGGTTTGTCCTGAGCTTCCTCTGATTCTTCCCTAAGCTAGGGTGATCCCATACACCGCCACCGCCGCACAGCCCAGAGGCCCCTTTTCAATCCCCCTCGGCTAAAGTTTCCTGTCTATGGAAAGCAGATGACGCAAAACTATCGCGGTATTAGCGGTGGCGGTGCGAAAAGAGGAGGAAACGAATTTTATGGTCCATTGCAGCCGAGACCATCTCCCGAATCTGCTTACAAGATAGACTGATGATTCGTGGAAAGGTAAGGGCCAGGTTTCAGGACTGCCAGTCCGTGTTTTTGTCTGCCCAGTGCTTGGGCGACACAGTGAAACTGTGGTGGAGCCTAATTCTGGGCCCGTTCGCCAGAGTACCGAGCTGCGTCGGACCACCCGCCAGGCGTCACAGCTTCCAGGGTAGTCTTGGGCCCGAATTTTGGCCTAGAATATACTAGTACATGCCCTGGGATAGTGCATATACCCCAGCTCGAATTTTAGGATGGTACAGGATATATTAGCACTGATGGGACGTCCTATAGTACACTAGTATATGATGGGATGTCTCAGAATATACCAGTACATGCCCTGGGATATTACATAATGTCCTAGCTTGGAATGGTAATTTGTTACGGCCTGCTCCTGGTACACGGTGGTGACTAAGGTAAAGACAGATCGTAGTAGCGGATAAGGTCTCTGACCGTGGCTAATTGCTCTAAGGTGATGGGAGTAAGATGACTGAATGAAGGCTAGTATAACTCTCGGGGTGTTACACTGTTAAGCAGATCGCAGACTCAGAGGTTGTGAACAATAAGTCTCACAGAACAATGTATTGCTAGCGTGAGGAACTAAGAGGTCCCTCACTCCATCATAGCAGCGATGGCACTTATATACTGCAGGGCTTTTGGTCTTTGCACCCTGGGCCTGAGGTAACTTGTACTTTGCTCTGTTGCTCTGTTCGTCCCTTCGTTCGGATCATAGAGCACGGCTCTGTGGTTTGTGTTCCTGCTCTGAACAGAGCCTCCTTTCTTAGCACAGAGCACTCCGTGTGTTTGCCCTGTTTCACACCCTAAAATCGACAAACACCCATGCTCATTGTCACGTGACTCTTCGTCACGTTTTGATCAGTCTAGATCAGCTCCGGCTCAGCTTCGGTAATGTTTGCCCATTGAACAGCACAGTATTCCGAGAAGGTGCAGTTTTAGCCAAAGGGCCCAAAAATGGTCCTGTGTAAGGAAAGGGCCCAGAATTAGGACATTTGCACCTGTAATAGCCACCACCCAGAACTTCATGGACAGTTCGTCCAGGCGTTCCGCTTGGTAATACTTATATCTATTACTAGTCGTTAATATTAGAGATATTTAGGAGATGCCTTTGTGTAAGGGACGGGGATGCGAAAGATCTGCGAAAACGCCGTCTCCGTGTGGGCATGGGCCCAGAACTGGGACATTTGAATCCGCAATAGCCACCACCCAGAACTTTATAGACAATTTACCTCTCCCCCCGCTTAAGAATGCTTATTAGTCGTTGATACTGGCAACATTATATATGCCTTTACTAATAGGCGTTGTTAGGAGATGAGTATCAGACCATTAGTGCTCGTAAAATGACTGTATTTAGAAGACGGCTTATTGCTAAGGTAGCCTGAAGGATTTCTAAAGACACTTTTCGCATTCCTTTTCCACATACCCTTCCCTTACTCCCCCTAGGGTTACGTAGTCTCTGTTGTCACTCAGGCCCTTATGATAGTCTCCCTTACCTTCTCCCTATCTTTCAAACACACCCCTCATCTCTTTTAATCTTATGCATTATATCAGCAAACCTAGTATTCCCACAATATAAGCCCTAAGCCTAAGAAAAGCGGCCTAATGGGTGAAGATCTGGATGACTTGATCGAGAGAGCCATATAAGATAGCCTCTCTGAGTATAAATCTTGTATCAATAATAAGCCTATCTTGCAACGCACAAACCATGTGGGCTCAATTGTCAGGCGTGCAAGCACTGGGTGTTTGCACTGCGAAAGGTGCCCGGAATGCCCTAAGAGAGTGTTCAGCATGCTTTCAAACATTAAGTTAAGCACGAATTAGTCCTCTGGTGACGAACTAGTAGGCTGTGGTATGTTGGGCAGACAAGTTGCTTAATGGATAGGTATATTAAGGGAACCGAAGGAAGAAAGATGGCTTAAAAAAAGAGAGAGGCTTGCCGTTAAAGATAGGATAAAAGGGTGGTTGAAATAGATGGAGAAAGGACGAAATTTGGCGAAGAATAGGGCTAATATATGGTAAGCGGGCTGCCACTTCGATCGCTCTTCCTCGTCTATGTCGTTCGTTAGTCTTAAACCCTCTGATACGTAACTAAGCGATCTGAAAGCTTACATCATGCTTCAATGGTAGCTACGCTAATTCATAGCTCGCCAATTCGTAGCTTAAAATAATTACTTCAAGCTACATTAACGAGTAGTTCGGTTCGCTAACCACATATGACGTAGGACTGGCGCGGCGTTTTACTCTAGCCGTTTTCCAGCATTGTGGGATAATTAATCTGTTGAATCGTACGGATTAAGACTAGGAGTAAAAGATGATGGGGGAAAGCTAGGCCACTTGTAGGTTAGGTGCTCTAGCCTTAATCTAACTGGAAGCAAAAGGTTAAAGAAGCGAATACAAGATTGCGAGAAGAGACGGACGGCAGAGCAAAAGACGAGCTCGACGGAGATATATCATGGAAACCAATGAAGATTCGAGGTGATTCTCTCACCTCGAATAAGTTCGACGATCTATGCTTGATTCACGGCGGGCACGTTGTGCCAAGGCCGAGCAAAGAAACCGGTGCTCCACATCGGCAACTTGCTTCCGGCGCGGCACCCTTTCGGCACCAATTGGTGGGCCGGTTTGGTGAGGCTTGGCGGCGGAGAGTGCCCTCGTGCCCCCCGCCGAGGCAAAACCAAGGAGGTCGTTGTTCTTGGGCCCTCGGTGAGTCCGACAGGGCGAAAGATGACGTAGGAACACGATGGGAGAATCTATTTTGTTTCTTTTCCCCCCAACTGCGAGCCGACGGTTTTGGTTCCAGGCCCCGACTACCCAAGGTACCTTACCTCCACTCCCTCGATGTCTCAAACTGAACAAAACGACAACCACGAAAAGATCACGCCGGCCCCTCGGCCAGCTGAGACAGTCTTGCAACCTTCAAGTCACAAAAATCCGCCGGTAACCGACGACGAGTTTTCCATCGACTCTAACGACTCGAGCCGATCCGGGGTCTGACGAAAAACCAAAGGGATACTCAGACCGACGTCGCACCTTCGGCAACAGCCGGCTCCCCAAACGGCGGGAGCGCTCACTGCTGCAGCTCGCGTGGCTAGCCTTCAACGAAAAGCTCATCTTTCTGCTCACGGGGTCCAACATTGTTTCCCTCGCATTGGGCATCTACGCTGCCGTCGCGCCCGGACACGAAGACGACAACAGTGCCAAGCTCGAGTGGATCGAGGGCGTGACCATCGCCGTGGCGATTTTGGTCATTGTCTTTGGACAGGCCATTAGCGACAAGGTGCGCAATAAGAAGTTTGTCAAGCTCAATGAGAAGAAGCAGGACCGGTCGGTGGCTGTCGTACGGTCGGGCAAGACAGTCGTCATCTCGGTGTTTGATAATCCTTGTGGGCGACACTCGTGCGGCTCGAGGCGGGTGACGTGGTGCCGGCCGATGGCATCTTGGTGGATGGGTTTGCCGTGCAGTGCGACGAGTCTCCGTTGACGGGGGAGTCGGATTTGGTGGAAAAGACGGCTGCGCGGGATGCCGAAGAGGGGAAAGGCGACGGTGATTGCTTCATCCTGAGCGGGACGGGACGCTGGTTGAGCATGGCGTGGGGACGGACCTTGTCACGGCCGTGGGCGTCAACTCGACGTATAGCAGGATCAAGATGTCATTACGGGATGACGTCGAGGAGACGCCGTTGCAACGAAAGCTTGGCCGGCTGGCGAAGCAGATCATTGTCGTTGGTTTCACCGTCGGGTCCATCTTTTTTTGCCATTCTGCTCATCCGCTGGCTAGTGCGGCTCAAGGACTTTGAAGGCAGCCCGCGGGATAAGGGCGAGGCGTTCGTCAATATCTTTATGCTCTCAGTGACGGTGGTGGTCATTGGAGTGCCCGAGGTTTTGTCGCTGGCAGTTGCTGCCGCCCTGGCGTTTGAGAAGGGCGGGCCTGGCTCGGCTGAGTTTGTGGGATCTAGCACCGAGGCTGCGCTCCTGCGGTTTGCTCATGAACAGCTTGCTATGGGACCACTTGCTGAGGAGCGTGAGAGGACGATTCCGGTACATTTGTTTCCCTTCAACGCGGACAGGAAGTGCATGGCTACTGTTGTGAGGAGGGGAGACAACAGCTATCGCATGCTGGTGAAGGGCGCGCCCGAGATGATGCTCCCGCGTTGCTCAGGGGTTCTTGCACGGCCTGAGGACAGCCTGGATACCCAACCCCTTCTTCCTCACCGGCCAGCTCGGCACCATAGACGGCCAGATTCTCATCATCTTCAAAGGTGGCGACGCCTTTCAGACTCAGCCGCTGACGGGTGCGCAATGGGGCTGGTCTCTATTCTTTGGAGCCCTAACCCCCC
>Ga0247760_1000473_pt1 | contig 43923 bp, 20 predicted proteins | sample UWRJL171409R4_FD_179936 | JGI IMG/M metagenome (GOLD analysis project Ga0247760, IMG submission 179936) | Plant litter microbial communities from Arlington Agricultural Research Station in Wisconsin, United States - UWRJ-L171-409R-4 | ecosystem: Environmental > Terrestrial > Plant litter >...
CCTAACCCTAACCCTAACCCTAACCCTAACCCTAACCCTAACCCTAACCCTAACCCTAACCCTAACCCTAACCCTAATCCTAATCCTAACCCTAACCCTAACCCTAACCCTAACCCTAAGTTCTGTATTACAAATTAGTGAAATATTATAATGTGTAAAATCTATATAATTTTATTTTTAAATAAGCCTAACCCTAAGGCAGAAAGTATAGAGAGAGTTTAGTAGTTTTAACATGTTGAGAGTCTTACTAGCCTGTTACACATCCTCCTCCTCCTCCTCCTTATCCTTATTATTACTATCTTATATAGCTATATTATCTACTTCCTGATATAACCTACTTATACTGTTACTGTTAGGATTAAGGGAGTGGTACGACTTTTGTAAGATTTTTTAAAGATTATTATTAAGGAACGCTATATATAGCTCTTATCTTCCATTATTATAATAGTATATATTATTAAAAAGGAATTACTTAGTTATATAATTACCCTTCCCTTTTATATAAAAAGGGGAAAATGTAAGGATAGTTAAAGGGAATTATATAACCTGTTTAAACTTAAAGGTCCTTTTATTACTTTTATTAAAAGAGAAGAATAACGTTTTTATTAGGTAGGGTAGGATTTATTAGGTAAGTAGGATAATGTAGTAAAGGTCTTAAAATTACTTATTAGCTGCTATTACTTTAAGGAAATAGTTAAGTATATTAAATATCCTTTATATTACCACCTAGTAATTCTTTACCGACTATACCTTTTATACCCTTTAATCCCGCCATTTAAAGAGAAAGCGGATAAGCTCTTAAGGGTTAGTAATACCGGCCTTATTACTATAAATAAGGTAGGGATAGCAGGGCTTCTTTAAGGGCGCGTTCTTATTAAAGAACTTCTTAAATATAACACTCTAATAATATATTAGCAGTTTCTAGTTAAGACCTTAATTAACAGTAAGGACCAGCTCTTTAAAGTTCTTATTCTAGTAGGTTATCTTGTCTTAAACATCCTAGTTAAACTGGCAGAGTATTAAATATGTTAAATACTCTATCCACATAGCTACCGCTGCTTTGTTACCCTTAATTGACTTATCTTAATACTATAACTAGGCTTAGAGTAACTATACCTAGATATGTTAAACCTTTTTAACTACTTACTACCACTTATAATATTTAATATAAAGTAATAGGTTATTAATAAAGAGCCTTTAGGTGATTACTTTTATAAATTATTAAAACGGCCACTAAAATAGACCTTACCATTACTACTTAAAACCGTGGTGGATTATTAAATAATATATCCCCAGCCCTATCTAACACCTTTCTGCTAGCTAAGGTATATCTGGGTCAGCTACACCCCTATTAAAAGCAGTAGCATAACTAATAATAATACCAGCTAGCGTATCTTCTTTTAACTTATTATAGGATGTCCACTCCCTTTAAGTCTACTTATCCCCAAAAAGTAGCGGCTCCTTATAGATATTATTATTATTATAATAGTAGTGAAGGTATTATAAAGTGATAATTATAAGTACTGTGTTAGTAAGTGAGAATATAAGGCCTGTTCGGCTAAGGATGTACTTAAACAGGAAGTAATAGCGGTTAATTTAAGTATGGAGGAAGTTAAACATAGTGGTGGTAGGGATTGCGAACTAGGTAAGGGGGTAGTTAGCTGTTGTGGGATTAGGTATACTAGTGTTATTATTATTAAGGGTGTCTTAGACTTAATATATCTTTTAAAAGAGGGTTATTATTATATAGTGCTCCTCTTACACACTGTAAGAGCAGCCCTGGCACTCCCGTATATTTAAGGTGGTGTATGCCTTTAAGAGCAGGTAGCTCTTTTTAAGGGCGGCCTGGTAGATAATAATAGCTTTACCTACCTGTTAAAGCTGCCTAATGTAAAGGGGGTTAATAACCAGGTTCTTATAAGCGGGTGGCTATAGGGTGTAAACCTTTTACGTATCGAATAGGGCTTTAAACAGGTTATACTATTATAAATAGATAAGCCTATTATTAATCTTTACCCCCCTAGGCGCTAAGGTTACTGTTATATTATTAGCCTCCCTAGTTATAGTTTATAAGTAAAAAGCTACTAATAGCTTAAGTGTATAAGGGTTAGGAGGTCCCTTATCTTCCTTACTATCTTTACCGCCTTAATATCTCCTTAAACGCTTTTACCACCCTTATTTACCTTTACTTTTATTATTATTAAACTATATATTACCTTAAACTATTATTTACTCCACCCTAATTACTGCCTAGTTAATAGCCTTATTAGCTCCCTCTTTAGGGGATTTAGGTAGGGATGTAGAGGCCCTATAGTGGTGAGGACTGGCAACTTCACCTTCTTTATCTAGGGGTATGCCCTCCTTTTCACTACTTAGGCCGTTACTGTTTTTATAATTACTGTCTTTTAAGTCCCGTATAACCTGCTCTTTAATCCACTCCTCTTAGGATTTAAAGATTACCTTTAAGTAACAGGTGCAGTATAGGTACGTCTTTACCACCTTATCCATTACATTATATAATAGGGTAGTTAATATAGTAATAGTCTGTTTCCTTAAATTAATAAACATTTTATTATTATTTAAGAAGCGGGAGTTAAAGTAAGTCTTTTAATGCTTTAGGAACTAATTAATTATAGGTTTAAACCCTTTACTTATTACTATTACTTTATAATTAATTAATAATATAAATTAAAGCTTAATATTCTTATAAGTGATATAAATAATAAAGTCCTTAAAGTGGGAAAGACATTTAAGGTTACCTTTAATATTTACCTAGATATTATTAGTTAATGCCTTAAGGTGTTACCCTCTTAATGTAAGCCTTATATATTATATCCTCTCTATACTGAACTGGTATAGTGATGTAATAGGGAAGAAACTATAAGAAGAACCATAACTACAGAACGGTACTGTCGGCCTGAAAGGCCGACTCCCAGGCCACTGGTCCTCTAATTAAAGGGACATAAATGTAACTAACGTAGAAAAACAGATACGTACCTAATATGGAACAAAACCTAGTATGTAACGGTGCCTAATATAAAACGGAGCCTAGTATAGAATAATAAAGGAAACGTAACTGTGGATTAAGTCATCTTCCTTTAATCGAAGGGCCAGAATGTCACTGGGCTTTTAATGGGAAGTCTTCATAGTGAAAATCGTTAGAATGATAATTGTTGAAAAAAAAGCGCGGTTTAAAGAACCACGTAGTGCGGCCCCTTTTTAACGGTAGCACGTGCCAGAGAACGTATCGTTATGTATATAAGCAGCTACAGTAATATTATATACAGAGCTTAAAAAGAACGATAGGGTTAGCCTAAATAAACGCCCTAAGTCACACTTTCCCTTAAGACTGGCCGTTAGTCCCACCTGCGTGGTAGTCTTAAATATAAACTAACCCTTTTAAGACTTTTAGTTATAAAAATAACGTAATAGTTTATAGTAACCAATCCTCCTTATTACTTACTTAGTCCTTTAATACCTCCCATCCTTCTTATAACCTATCTTATCTGTTAAAGTCTAACTGGTGTATGGGAGGTAAAAACGGCTTTAAGGTTTAAGGGAAATAAGGTCCTGTTTGCTCCTTAGGTTTAGGAACCTCCTCTTATTACTTAAGCTGTCTGGTTTAACAGCTAGGCTGGCGATAAGTACGTTAAGGCCTGACTGAAGGTGTATTAGTAACGGCTTTAATAGGTTCCTTTATAAACTTTTTTATAAGCTTAAGAGTAGATTTAGTTTCCTTTTTAGTGGGTTTAAGCTTTAGAACCTTTACGCTTAACTTAGTTATTTTAACCTTTAGGTTTATAATGGGTTAAGGGACTAAAGTGCCCTTAGAAGCAGCTTTTAAAGCCTGCTAATCCTTATTAACAGATAGAGTATCTGAGTCTGAGACTCTCTAATTAAAGTACTTCTTTAAACTAGGGAGTTAGTATATTATAACTGAATTTATAAAACTTTTTGAAACCTTATTAATTATTCCCTTAATATAGGCTGCTTATTTAAGCTCGCTTAAGATTGTAAACTTAAAGGAGCTGACTCCCTTCCCTTTAGTTAAAAGAGCCGTATACTTTACTGTATAATTACTACGGTTATAACAAGTGATAAACCCCTCGTCCTTTAGACTTAATTTCTTCTTCTTATAAAGTGTGACATTTAAGGTTATCTAAAGAGCGTTTAAGATAACTTCTACCTAGTGTTAGGGTATGCTTAAGGTGATGTATTTTTCGTTTAACTCTTTCTTTAATTAGAAGGAAAAGTATATTAAGGATATAAAGGTATTAATCTAAGGGATATTATAGCTAATTATTATTAACTTTTATAAGATTATTCTTACTGCCTTTATAGCTATAAGGCTATACTCTAACCCGTACACCTGTTACGGCACCTACACCCACTTAATATTAATATCGTTAGGTGTTATAATTAGCAGTAACGACGCTATAATCTAAGGTACTACTTTGCTATAAAGGCGCTAAAGAGTGACTTACTTCCACTACTTAAAAGTCTTCCCTTACTTAAGAGAATTAATGTTGTAAAGAATCCTAAGGCAGTTATTATAAACAGCCATCACCTAGTATTTATTATTTTCGTTTATAAGGAGGTATTAAAACCATTAAGACACCATCCACTCTTACTTTTTATAGTTATAAACAGGGTTGTAAAATCGAGTAAAGATGCCCCTAGAAGTAATCTAAACTTTATCTTCTAATCTTTAAAAAGCATAAGTAATAAGGGTGCTTACCTTAAAGTCGTTTAACCAGATTTTACAGCTAACCTTAATATAGGTGTTATAAAGCTGTAAGGTATAAGTAGGCCACCTTTCTCTAAAGACTGTCTTACTATAAATGTAGGTATTCTTAGGAAAGTGAATCTGGTGTATCTTATCCTTAACTTTAAGTCTGATCAGATTATAAAATATTAGCCGGTTACAGACTGCCACTTTAAGGTAGTTAATAAGTTAATTCCGAAATAACAGGATTTAGTTCTTTAAAACGATTATAGGCGTTAATGGCTACCTGTTAAAGAGCTTAACACAGTACTAATGGTGTGATTAAAGGATTAAAGTAGAGAAGGAATAGGTCTGATCGTTAATAATAAACATAACTAAGCCCTTAAACTTTAGGCTTTTAATAAGGTTATAATTAGGGAAGGGGGAGTAAACTTCTAGAAGGTTTAGGAAGTTTCTTAAAGGAGGGAAGAGCTTTAATTAAGTATTAAGAGTGAGGATTCGCTTAGTAATACATTACCTAATAAGAGTGGCAGGAGCTACAGTATATGCTTTAACAGGGGTTTATAAAGCGGGTAAAGCTATTTTAAATAGTGAAAAACACTGTTTTGCCTTAAAAAGAATATAAATCTCATGATAGTTTTATTTAATTAAAGGGAGGGAATAATAGGAAGGAGGTAAAGTGTGTGTGGTGTTAGGTTACGAGAGTGGTTAGAAGAGTGTGTGGTTTAGTGGAAGTTTAAGGTTTAAGGTTAAAAGTAGTTAAGGGGGTTGAAATAACTTTTCAAACTGGCCTATTCTAACTGGCTAGCTAAAGAGGCAAACGCTCTCTTTTTATCTAATTAAAGGAAGGAGTAAGTGTTTACACTTAGTAATGGCTGTAGAAATAAAACTTAACTTACTTCTAAAACTTCCTCCTCTTTTTAACACCACTTTTCTTCTCATAACCTTTAACTTTTCTACTACTTACTATTATAATAATAACTTTAAACTTTTCATCTCTACTCTCCTTTATCTCTAATTAGAAGACACCTAAGCGTTTAACACTAATATGTAAGACACTAAAACGTAATCTAACACTAGTGTAATTCACACCCTCTAGACTTATAAACCTCACTCTTATCCTAAAGTTAAAAGGTATAACGGCGCCCTTTTAATTTATTTAGGTTTTTAATTTTAGATCTCCACCTTAAGATATTAAGATAATCCTTAATAGCGCACCGTAACAAATTTAGATAAGCTCTAACCACTTTTTCACCGTATTATTATACTTTAGAATCTTTAAGGTAGGAGGGGCCTTTTTAGACATGTATATGGCTTAGCTGGTTCCTAACAGTAAGGATGGAGTTAGAAAACTTTTCACTTACTTTAACCTTTATAAGGCTTAGCTTAGGCTCCTTAACGGAACTTATCTCCCTCTACCTAACATAATGTATACTAAGGTATATAACAGTAGCCCGCTTAGCTGTTAGCTTTATTAAGTTACTAGTTATTTTAAGCACGTGAAGGGCTTGTTTATTTAGGTATTTAAAAGGTTATAAATGTCCCTCTTTACTTAATTAGATATATATAGGTTAATTAAGTCTTTTTAACAGGAACTTTAACCCTTACTTTAAGTGTAAGGAATCCTTTTACCGTTTATTTTATAAGATTAATAATTAGAAGGTTTAGTTAATATGGCCTTTCTTTAAATATTTATTATACCTAGATATTAATGACAATTCTTATACTAGGTGGTGTAAGAATTACTAGTTTAATAACTGTATTTACAGTTATAAGAACTGGAATCTTCCTTTAAAAGTGAAGTTATAAAGGGTAACTTTACCACTAAGAAACTCTCCGTTAAATTTTATAATTACACTGTTAAAGGATAAGTTGAAGTTTAACTTAGGTAAGGTTTGGAAGTAACAGGAGGCTCTTAAGAAGGGGAAGAAATAGGGAAAAAAGTGGAAGTAGGATCTTATATAGGAAGATAAAGGTAAGGGACATATATGCTTTATAAAACAGAAATAAACTTATTACCTTTTTCCTCCATATTACTTTAAGGCATAGTGAAAGTGATAATATATCAGGACGTACACTTAAATTATTAAAGGGAAGAAATAAAATAAGAGAAGAAAAAAAAGAAATTAAGGAGTTAAGCTCCCTTTAATTAAAATACTTATACTGTTTTAAAGGAACTGTAAGTTATTAGGGCTGTGTGGTGGTGCTTCCCCTTAAGTGTTATTATAAGGTCTAAAGGTGATATATAGATAACCTTAAGATATAAAATTAACAGTGGGAAGGTGGGAGACATTTAAGAAAGGAAACCCACATTACTCCTCTAATCCTAAAAGTTAGGAGGCTTCCCTTATGGAATTTCAACTTTAAACTTATTTAATTTAAAGATTTAGATTTACTTCCCCTTATTAACTAGGAGTGGGATACCGCTTTACTTAACAACTTCTTACTTATATTTAACTTTCTCATTTTACATAGCATCCTCTTCCTCTTAATTAAAGATAAGTTTACTATTTTTATTAAATGTTAATATTAAGATATCCTTTACATTTAAATCCTTTAAGTTATACTTATTAAGATTAGGGTCTTTAGGAGTAAGAATGGCCTTATTATTAAACTCCACGTAAACACTATCCACTTAAAAGAACTTTTTAACTCTCTTTAATAGGTAAGAGGTCCCAAATTATACTTTATTAAGCGTTTTAAAAACGTAGGTTAACTTAGGCCTAACTTTCTTAACTTTATAAGGGCTATACCACTAATATATTAACTTTTAATATATAGATATGTTAATCTCCTATATATTATCCCAGATTAAGATAAAGTCTCCTTCTCTAATTAAAGTAGATTAAGGTTAAAACTTATATATAAATTTCTTCTTTTAGTAATTAGCCCACTTTTACCTTACAGCTGTAACTTAGTCTGCTGCGATATTTATGTTATATTAAGCTTTATTAAGGCATTTTACTCTAGCAGCTATTAACGCAGCTCTGGCTTTAAGATTAGGTTACCCTTTATCCAATTAGATAAAGATAATTACATCCCATTTAATAAGACGTTAAAAAGGGTAATTAACCTTAACTTCAGATACTAGGTTAAAGCCTTTCACTAAGTAAAAAAAGGTTATCCTATAACTCTTTTTAAGACTTATCCTATTAGTATAGAGGATATAAGGAAGCCACTTTTTAAATCTAATAACATTTCCACTAATAAACTTAGCTAACATTAAGGTAATCTGGTAATGGCCTCCTTTATTTAATCTGTTAACTTTTAAATTATACGGGGATATAGTGATACGTTTAATATAGAGTTCCTTAAGGTATTCCTTTAAGAACCTTTTAAACTTAAAGCCATTATTTACTAGGACTTCTAACGGCTATCCCCATTATAAAATAATATAGTCTATTATGAAGGTTTTCACTACTTTTAAACTTTTAATATAGAGGACTTTTACTTCTAGGTACCTGGAGAGATCATCTTATCTTTTAATCACTTATATCTTCTTACCTTTAGGCTTAAATATAAAGACTTAAAGGTTAAGAGTCCACTTTATAAACGGCCATAGGGATAGTGTGTTATACTCCAGTCCTTCTTTATAACACCTGCTATTATAACGCTAATAGTCGGGATAGCTTTTAATCCAGTTCTTAACTATAGTATATATTCCCTTTTAATAATAATACCTAGTGATTTAATTATAAGTAGCCTCACGTCCTTAATAGCCAGCAAACTTGTAAAGACGTAACCAGATCTGTCTCTACAGCTTTAAATAGTTTATAATTCTCCATAAGAGGATACTTATACCCTTAGGTGGCCGTGTTTAAAGGATCTTATACTTAACGATATATTTATAACACCTAACTTTCCACTTCTAAATTATTAAACGTAACTTTTTTATAACCTTAAGTGGAACAGTAAAGCTAGTTAAATAAGCTGTAATGTTATGGGACTCCTTTTTCCATATGCTATTAAGTAACAGTCTAGTTTAAAGGTTTATATTAACGGTTTTCTAAGTAAAGATCTAGGTGTCAATAAAGTCGTTAATATCCTCTTCAAGCTTAAGTGCTATTAGATTAAAGGTATTAGCAGGTTTTTATAACAGCCTGTTAGCCACAGTGTTTTTAAAACCAGGTATATATTTAACATTAAAGTTAAAGTTTTAGATTTAAGTAATCCATCTTATAAAAAGGGTGTTAGGTATATTACTGGCAGCTCTGTTTAACTGATAAACTAGAATAAAAGTATCAGTTTTAATAATAAACTTAACCTTATAAAGTTAGTAACAGGTTCGCTTTAATATATTTAACAGTCTTTTAAGTTCTCACTTAATAACATTATAACGTTTTTTAACATTAGATTATATTCCACTCTTAAAATAGTAAAGGTGCTGTTTCTTATCTAGCCTAACTTACTTAATAACTCCTCCCCATCCTTTAAAGTTAGTATTAATAACTATAAAGATAAGGCTATATTAAGGGTTATTATAAGTTATTATTACTAGGATTAGAGTAATGGTAACCTTCCTTTATAGGAACTTTATTACTATCTGCTCTCTTTTAATCTATTCCCACTATACATCCTTCTTTATTAACACATACAGTAATGTTACAACTTATTTAAATAACTTAATTTAAACTTAGTAAAATCTAATTATTCTTATAAATAACCAGACTTCCTTAACGTTTAAACAGGTTCTCCACTTATTTACTTTAATAACCTTTATTTAATTAAGGGAACGTCTATCTGGTAAATATAAGTAATTTAACAAAACAGCTTTTACCTAAACCTACTATAACTTAACTAAGGTGACAGTTACTCCCACTAATTTACAGTTAATAAATATAACATTTAAGTTTATTAAGTGCTTAACTATGTAACGTCGTAAACCAAGCTTAAACTTTTCTCTATTATAATCGTGCTGTAACCCTTTAATACAGATATTATTAAAAAACGGCTAATATTTATATAGGATAAAGTTATAAAGTATTTAAATCACAGCTTATATAAACTAAGCCATTAAGTTTATTACTCTTTAAAGAAAAGGATATATCCTAAAAAGTCCAATCAGAGTAAAGAAAGTTATTATGTCTTTACTTATAACGTCTAGCTTAACATAGTTATAACTAAAGAAAAGATCCAGGAGTAAGATAAGCTTACAGCCTTTAAACTCCTTACTAAACTCTTCTACACCTAATGGGCTAAAGGTATTACAAACTGTAACTTTATTTATCTTTTAGGTATTATTAATTAAATAAAGACCACCATCCTTTTTCTAAACCATAAACCAGTTATTACAGTACGTTATATAAGACTCTTTTAAAACTCCTTACTATACCCTATCTTTAAGGACTTAGATAACCTTAGGGATAAGAGGCTTCGGGATAGGAACATAACCAGATTACTAAGCCTTATAAGGGACAGTTTTAATCTTTTATAAAAGCATAATCTCTAAACTGATCTGGCCGCTTTCTATAAAGTCCTATAAAAAAGTTACTTCTCTATTATAAAGGATATAAATAAATAATTTAACTTCTTTTAAGGTTAGGTCTTTTATAACTTTACTAAGGATATCTTATAACCTCTCCTCTATTAACCTTATCCCTCGTTTAATTAAAGAGAACTTTAACAGGTAATATTTATTAAACTCACTGCTATACTGTATATGCTTTTCTACTTCAGCTATTCGTTTACGCTTCCAGTTTAGATCTCCTTTAAGAATAAAGCTGTTAAACAGAGTAGTATTAACTAATTTAACCTTCTTATTAGCTCACTTATATATGGTGAAGCTTTTAACTAAAACAGGCGGTTCCTTTATATCTAGCTAGTAAGGTTCTTTCTTCTTATAACACTTACACATCCTTAAGACCTTTTATAATTAGTGAACTTTTTCCTTTAAGGTTATCTTCTTCTAATTAAACGTAAAATCATCTGATAATTAAAGGGAAAAAGCTCTATATTATAAGTTATTAACTAACAGTAAGGTGGAGTGTTTAAAAATGTCGTTAAAAATAGCCCTGCCACTTTTATCATTTAAAAATCTAATAAGTTCTTCACCTTTCTCTAAACCTACCCACTTAGGGATATACTTCCGTACTATAGGGTGTATCAGTCCCTTTAACACATAAGTATACTTATTAAACATACTGTTTTTTAATTTAATTAAAATTACTAACCACTAATACTATAATATAAGCGTTATTAAATAAAACCTTAACAGCCACAATACACCTAGGTTCCTTAAAATCTCCAAAGTGTACTTAGTTTAACTAAGTATCGTTAAAGAAGGGGACCCTAAGAAGCAAATTATAATTTATAACCTTATATTTAAAGATGAAGAAGTGAACTAAACACGGCTTTCTATAAAAGAACAGTAATATCTTCATCTCTTTAATAAAAGGAACAGGATCTGTGCCATTAAACCCTTATAACTATATAGTTATATTAAAAATAGGGATGTTAAATACCCTTATAAGTATATACACGATCACATTACACTTTAACCTAAAGTTTAAAAGAGCTAACACCTTCTTTAACCTAAGAGACTTAATATTAAAGTAAAGACTAAGGAGTAAATATAACCTTATAAACTTCCCCTTAACATTTACTACTTTAATTAAAGTAGTCCGTTACATAAAAGTCCTTACAATATCTCTATTAAAGTTTTAAAAAGTGTCAGTAGTAACCTTCCCTTTCTTAAGATCTCTCTACAGCCCATTATAATATAAGTGTAACTTACTATTACTATTAACACCTATTACTACTATAACTATGTTCTCTTTAAACTTCCTTTAATTAAAGAGCTTTAAATAGCTCACTCTAACTAAGAGTTTACCTAAAATATCGTCGTCTGGTTTCACAGATCTTAAGTATATAAGAATTAGCTAGTTTCCGTCATCTTTAAGGTAAGACGTAAGTGTAACTTTTAAAGGTAGTAAAAGTTCTAACAGTCCTAAAAACAATTCCTTTATCTTACTACTTAATAATTAATTAAGCCATTTATTAATAACCTTATTTAAGGGTTACCTATAAGCTAAACTTTACAAGGGAATAATCTATATCAGTGCCCTTTATTCCTTAATTTTTAAGGAAGTTATTAGTATTTTTTTAACTTTTTCACTTATCTTTTATATATTTAAAGCCAGTTTCTTATAATTAGAGGTAAGTGCGACCTTAAGATTTAATCTAATCTTTAATAACTATACACTTTATAATATAAAAGGAGCAGCGTTAATTATTCCTTCCCTTTAACTTTCACTATCCTTAACTTCCTTAACTCTCCTTCTTTTAACAAAGGCAGTTAAAGCACACCGTATACTTAGGTCTATATCTGATCCTAAATTACTGTTAAGTTTAACACTAGAGCCAGGAAACTTTAAGGCTTAAACGTAAACTTAAGCATTTTACCAATACTTTACTATTATCTTAACCTTACATAACTTAAGGTAATTAATAACCAGTCTCCCGTTAGGATTAAAAAGGTAGTTAACACCTATCCAGGTGACGCTAAGCCTTAATTCTCCTTTAATTAAAGGACTGGGGATATCCTTATAATTAAGCTCCAGCCCGCTTATTATTCTAATTAAGTTCCACTGGATTTAAAATCCCAGCTTTATATCTTTAAGTTACCTATACCATTCCTTAAACCTAGCATAGTAAGGCTTTTAAGGTTATGATACTAATACTGTAATAACGTAAGGTTTAAAAATCAACCTCTCCTTTATCTTTATAACCTCCTCTCTTAAAAGTCTATCGTCCTAATTAGGTCTCCCTTACTTATTAGTAACTAGGCTTAGGTACAGATCACTGTAGGCGTAATGGACCAGTCCTAACTGTAACAGGTAGTTTATAGTATAGTAAGTAGTTATAATATAACTAGGTTATAAACACTAATAACATATAGGAGTTATAAACCTTTAACTGTAAGCTAAAGATAAGTAGGTATCTTTTTACTTTTTTAATCGCTAAGTAAAGGTTATAACTAGTTCCTCACTTTTAATAAACTATACTGCCTTTTATTAATGTTAAGTATAGATTAGTCTAACTTAAAGGATACCAGGCTGTTAAAGGATATTAATACTAAAATGTAATAGGTTCAGCTTTAATTACTTAAAGCTCCTAATTAAGGTATTTACTTTCCTTTTTATTATTAAGGTTACAGGGTAAGGTTCTCTAATTCTAATTAAAAGGGGAGGACTTTTAGTTTTAACCTCTAAGGTAAGAAGGAAGTCCTTTACACTATCCTTAACAGGGATAAAAGGGGTTTTTAAAGAAGTAGTTACCTTAACCACTCCTTTTAAGGGATTAAGAAGCTATAAATAAGTAAACTCCCTATTTATTAAATAGCTATTAAATGTAAAGCTAATAAGCCACTCTTTAAACTTATTATAAGTGATAATCTTAATATCCTTATTAGATATATCCTTACACTAATAAATAACGCTTTTAATAAGGGAATTAAATATATTATAAAAGTATTAAGTGACATCCTATTTAGCCTTCCTATACTTATCCGTATTTAACTAAGCTAAAAGTTAACCATGTTCTTAAATAGCTACAATAAGGCTCAGGGCCTTCCAATCAATAAGGCGGTTATAAAAACGGCAAAGGGCTTTAACTAGCCTCTCCTTTTAATAAGGGTCTTAATACTTCCAGTACTTCTTTATCTAAGTCTTTAATCCATCCCATAAGTATAATTTTATATTTTCCTTCTTATTATAAATCTCCACCTTTATATCTTTCTTACACTATCTTATCCACTTAAGGAAACATACCTTATCTATAAGGCTAGTGTAATCTTCGTAATGTTTATTAAATGTTTTTAAGTAGTTAATAATACATTCTCCATCAAAGAGCTTATTAAGCCCTATATCCTAGGGAGTTAGGAACTGCTATTATAATAATATAATGTTTTAATCAATAAGAGACTGCTTTAAAGAGATTATGTTATTAGACGGAGTCGTTAGGGTTATTAAGATTGATGTTTCCTTAATAAGGGTTTTTAACGTCTTAACAAAAAGTGCTAATAAAGCTTATTAATACATTTAACGACTGTAAAAGCTTCCTTTTTATAACCTAATTATAATATTAGTTTAATTAAAGGAAGACTGGTATTTTAAGTCTAATAATGCCATCCCTTTATCGTAGAGGTGCCTCACCACCAGTTTAATTACTTAAATAACATACTATTTTCTAATTTACCTATTAAAAAGGACTCCTATTCTAAGGCAGATTATTAAAATCGCCACTGTAACATTCTTAACCAATTTTAGGATTATAAAGCTGACAGTGTTCTTACTTCTAAACTAAGTAACTGACACTAAATCAGATTTAAGCTACAACTAAGCACCGGCTACCAGGTTCCCTGGTCTCTAGTCCCACTTTCTCAGATCCGTTTAATTAAAGGAACAACACCATTAAAGGACTTTAACAGCGAAAAACAGGACGTATTTCAGTACTAGTGACACGTAACCGCTTTTAATATTTAGCTATAATCTTATAATTTCACTAAGTTCTTAACTTAACGGAATCTTCCTAAATGTTAAGAACGTACTTTACCCACTTCTAAAGGACTACAGTGGTTTAATTAAAGGGAGCAGTGATAAAGCACACCCTTATAGCAAGCAGGTGCTGGGGATCTAAACATTTTATTATTATTATCGTTAGTGGTGGCCACGTAAGGCTAAACCTGTAACGTTATGATTTTAATAAGATATTAAACATCACTTAATATTAATATTTACTTTAATTAATAATATTTTTATTATATTTAGGGAGCTTTCAGACCAGTTTAACCTAGCTGCTAAGCAGCTCCCTGACGGAGCCCCTATTTGAACTAGTGCAGTAATGTAACAGGGAAGAAACCATAAGGAGAACCATAACTACAGAACAGTGCTATCGGCCTAAAAGGCCGACTCCCAGGCCACTAGTCCTCCAATCAGAGGGACATAAATACAACTGACGTAGAAAAACAGATACGTACCTAGTATAGAACAAAACCTAATATATAACGGTGCCTAGCATAAAACGGAGCCTAGCATAAAACAACAAAGGAAACGCAACCGTGGATTAGGTCATCTTCCTTCGATCGAAGGGCCAGAATGTCACTAGGCTTTCAATGGGAGGTCTTCATAGTGAAAATCGTCAGAATAATAATTGTTAAAAAAAAAGCGCGGTTTAAAGAACCGCGCAGCGCGGCCCCTTTTTAACAGTGGCACGCGCCAGAGAACGCATCACTATATACATAAGCGGCTACAGTAATATTACATACAGAGCCCAAAAAGAACAACAGGGTCGGCCTGAACAAACGCCCCGAGTCAATACCTTAAGGTATATTATAATCCTTACTGTTACCACTACCCTCTCTAATAACTATACCTTAAGGGCAGGTTATTTTAACTTCTCCTAATATATATATGAGATATATTACAGCCTGGTGACTTTATAAGATATGTTAAGTAATGTTTATATTATAAACTATTACACCGTTCTTATCAGGTATTAAAGTAACTGTAAGGATGGTGGGAGCTAATATAATGTTAAATTATAAGCTGTACTGTTTGTTTAATAACAGTGTTAATATAAGCTTATAGGTTAGATTGTTAGCGACAGTATTAGTTTACAGCCTCTTGTTAATAGGGCGCTTATATAACCTGGGAAAGAATATATACACACTTATTACATCCTAGCCTATTACTTACCTAAGGTTATAATGTGGGATATAATATAACGGTATAGGGACCTATTCCTCTAACAGTAAATCTGGTATTATTAGGATAAGGATATTAAGATAAATGTTAGTGATAATATTCTTATTATTATACTTGTCTGGGTACTAGTGGATCCCTTAATAGATAATAGTAAGTGATGTCTTAAATGTATATATATTATTAATATTATAAGATATAAGTGATAAAAGGGCAGTAATAGTTATAATGTTATAATGTACTGTTATATAAAGGTATATCGGCACGTCCTTATCCTTCCAGCTATTGTGGCCTTTAAAAGTAATATAGCAGTTAAGACCAAGAGGGTATTTAGTAAAGCTTAATTGTCCATTATTAAGCACGTTTAATATTAAGCCCCCTTCTACCGTTATAAATATTACAGCAGGGTCCTGGTTATCTTACTAAGGCTGCCCCTAGGCTGTAAATGATGGTCTTAATCGTTACCACAGCTTATTAATTACGTCTGCCAGTAAGCTGTAATCTAGTGAGACTCCTTCACCTTAATGGAGTATTATATGCTTAAGGGAGAGGGGGTTAGTAACTGCCTTATATACTTTAATAATATAGGTAAAAAGCTGTTATAACTATTATACTAAGAATATATAAAGCAGCCTCTTATAGGCTGGCTGGGTATAGGGTAATCCTAATAGGCTGCTATAAGTTATATCCTTAATGTTAGCCTTTACTTCTTCACCCTAATTACTATATAAGGGCAGTTCTTAACAGTTTAATATTAACCCTACTATGCTGTTTTAAACTTATAATAACTACTTATTACCTTAGTTAGATAGCGTACCCTTATTATTAAATAGTAATAACCTGTTATTACTCCTAGCTTAGCTAATACTCCCAACCCTGTAACCGCCGCTACTTTATAATATAGAGGGATATAAAAGTGATAGAGACTTTAAAGTGTTATTTTAGGCTTTTAATACCCCCCTATAGTCCTGGTTAGATAGTATACCCTTATCACCTTTAAATAGTAATAGCTTACTACTACTCTTACTATCCCCTAGTAGGCTGCCACTTCCACTACCTCTATTAGCCTGACTAATACTCCTAACCCTACCTCTATTACTACTTTATAATATAAGATTATCTAATAGTAAAGGGGGAGGTTGTGGTGAAGACGGGAGTTAACGTTACTAGGTGGTGATAGGAGCAGGTAAGCTGGGTTAAGAGTGGGGCAGCCTGGTGCTTACCCTTATTATTATATTACAGATATTAAAAGTGCCGGCTGATATACGTTAGGTAGGGTGGGACTGTTATAAGGTAGATAATAACAGCCTACTTATATGTTAGTTATTAGCAGCTGGTAAGGTAGGCTGTGAATGTTATAATAAGCTATTATTTTCTTCCGTTTAGTTATAGTTATCTTACATACTGGCTACTGTTAGTAAGAGGGTTAGTGATTATAGTGCTGATAGGTGTTACTGTTATAGTGGGTTATTAAGTTATAAGCTGTTACGGCTTCCTATTATTATTAAACGGATATTATAGGAGCCGATTACTGCCGCCTTTAATAACACCTTTTTATTAGTTAGTTTAGGGGTTTTCTTACTATTAAGAACTTCTTTGTTTTTCTAGCGCCTTAAGTCCTTATTATCCCTAACCCTAACTAGCAGTTATATAGCAGGACTTAATAATAATTAATTGTGTAACATCGCTGTAAGTTCTACCTTTACAGTTTTACACTTTATAACCTATTAAGAGAGGTTTTATAACGTATTTTTAGGGAAGATATTATTAAAGTGGCTGTTATTTAAAGGCTTTTTAAATTTTAAGAGGTATGTCTTTTTTACCTATATTTCCCTAAAAGGTCCTTAGTTACCCCCCCTAATACTAGCTTATTCGTGTTAATCGTTATTATTAGTGACATTTTAAGTTAACTGGTTTATATCTTTTTATACTGTAATTATAATAGATAGTTATTGTAGGTAAGTGGCTAATACTGGTTATTATGTCTGGTTAAAGAGGTTATAATATAGTAGGTATGTTACTTAAGAAGCGTACTTGTTATTACACTAGTATTACTCTCCCTCCCTCCTTTTTATTAATAATAAGCGTTATAAGTGAAAACTTAAACTGGTTATATATAGGTTGCTGTGGTGGTGGGGACCTAATATAGGGGTGACTAGCCGGGATAGGATCTAGTATTAGTGCCGTTAGTCTAGTTACGCTAGTATTATCTCTCTTAATAAGTATGGTAAATAGTTGCTGAAAGTAGCCTTACGGTAAGTTGTTAATAGTAGTTAGACGTGGTAGTGGAGTTAGTGGTGGCACGTATAGTAGAGGAAGACTGTTATTTGTGGTAATGTTAATAGTTAAGTTAGTTATTTATATTTATGTTTATAAGGGGGCTGGTTACTAGTAGTTAATTAATAATTTTATAGGAACACCTTTATATTACCTTTTTACCCAGTTAGTTACGTTATGTTAGTTTTACTCTCTTTTAGCTGCTTTCACTTCCTCCTTAATGGTGTATAATTTAAGATAAACTATATTACATTATTAAGCTAGTTATGGTAATGGGTGTTAATTATGTAAACTTACTAATAGAGCAGCTTAATATATTACTCTTTAATGGCAGTAATCTGTTAGTGTGCAGCTTTTCGCGTTTTCTAGAAAACCTTCTTCCCCTTATAGTTAATCTGGGGTGATTTTTTAACATTAGCTCTGGATAATAATAAGGTGTCTATTATCTGTGTTTTTGTGGTTATAATAATTAATAATGTTACGTTATTACCTTTTTTAGGACCATTTAATAAGTTATAGTTATTAAACCAGTTAAAGTAGTCGTTTTAGTAAATTAACTAGTTTACTAATAATGTAAAGCCTTTATTTATATCTCTTTATATATAACGTATATATAATGTTACTTTAGTAAAGCTTTACTTAGCGTTATTAGTATACATATTAAAAGGTGCCCTGAATATTAACATCTGCTTATATTGTAAAGTTTTATAACGTGACACTTTTACAATTCTTATATAAATACATCTAAATTTTAATTAAAGCTTCTTTATATATTATCTATAATATATACTAGTTTTAGGGATATTTAAATACAGATGGGAGGAGGAGTTAATTTACATGTTAAACCTTTATAATTTATATAATGAAATATATACTTTTTCCCTCTATTATAAACCATATTACCACCTTTTTTCAAATCTTTTAAAAAATTAAATAGAGTAATTAAAGAGGACTAGGGTATTCTTTTATATAAAATATATAACCTTTAACCTAATTGTTAGAGTGTAGTTATTAAAGAATTATAAATATAGTAATAATTTAAGTAAATGTAAGGTTTAACCGCCTGTTACATTACAGATAATTACCCACTTATAAAACGGTTTATATTATTAAAATCCTTATACTCCTACCTTTTTATTAATATAAGATTTACTTTAGTAAGATATGTATTATATAAAGGATGTTATAGTTTCTCTGTGTGTTTAATAAGGGTAACGGGGTTCTTTAATCTTAATAGGTGTGGTTTAAAGAGTTACATGCATGGCCTTATATTAATGGGTTTTCATTAAATCTTACATGTATAATAAGGATTAGTGTGATAATTTTAACGATAAGGTTTAAATAGTTAAAAACCTAGGAGTTATTAAAAAAAGAAGAGTTTAGGTAAAAGACGGTAATAAAAAGCTTTAAGAACTTTATAAATCTTACTTAAGGGAGTCCGATCAGTTCCTGATTTATAATATCTAAGGTACGTTTATTAAAGGCTAGCAGTTACTTAATATAGGAATTCTAATTTAAACATGTAATAATAAGAAGTGGCCTTAATACGTCTGCTATGTGATACATAAGGGCCCTAATAAAGCTAAGCCTTTAACGTTCCTGGGGATTAAAGTAAAAGGATTTAATGTGTATTAAATAGACCCATTAGACTTTTAGATCATATTATAAAAGTATTTAACTTAAAATAAATAAATTTAAAAGATGTGATAACGTTTACTAAACAGACTTATTAAACTTTTAAATTATACTGTAAAAGTATCTAACTTAGAATAAATAAATCTAAAAGATGTGATAGCGTTTACTAAACAGACCTATTAGACTTCTAGATTATATTGTAAAAGTATCTAACTTAAAATAAATAAATTTAAAAGATATAATAACGTTTACTAAACAGACCTACTAGACTTCCAGATTATACTGTAAAAATATCTAACTTAGAATAAATAAATTTAAGAGATGTGATAACGTTTACTAAACAGACCTATTAAACTTCCAGATCATGCTGTAAAAGCATTTAACTTAAAATAAATAAATCTAAGAGATGTAATAACGTGTGTGTTAAAGGGTATTAAAGTGTTAAATTTAGATAATACACCACCTGGCAACTTAAGGTGCTTAAGGTTTAATACACTGGAAGCAGCATAAGGGTTATTATAAGGCTACCTTTTAAAGGTCATTTTTAATAGGCGATATTACACCTTCCTATATTATGAAAAGACCTTTTTCCATTGGGAAAAGGTCTTCTTGCATTATAAAAAGGCCTTTTTCCGTTAGGAAAAGGCCTTCTTATATTATGAAAAGACCTTTTTCCGTTGGGAAAAGGCCTTCTTATATTATGAAAAGACCTTTTTCCGTTAGGAAAAGGCCTTCTTACATTATAAAAAGACCTTTTTCTGTTAGGGAAAGGCCTTTTTGCATTATGAAAAGACCTTTTTCCGTTAGGAAAAGCCCTTCTTACATTATGAAAAGGCCTTATTACATTAGGAAATAACCTTTTATTATAACCTGTACTTATTACAGGCCTTAAAAGGACTAGTATAAGTTAAAATAGAACGTATAGCAGGACGTTAAAGACTAAGTGGGTGTTTTAAAGACGGCTTATTAAGCTAACACTCTTAGACGGGGGTTTAATATCACTATAGGTCGTTATTACTATAATAAATAAAGGTAAGTCTAAATAGTAGGATATAAATAAATAATTAAATACTAGTAAGAGGAACTAGGAGTCCTTTACGGCCATCCTAGGCATAATAATATCTATTTATACTAGTTAACTAAAAGGTACTTTATACTTTACTTAATAAGGTTCTGCTTAGCGAGGGACTAAGCACCTTACTATTAAACACCTCCTACTCAGTAACCTTATAGATACTTAATAAGTAAGTAGGTTTATTAAAACTAAATAATAACTGATTAGTTATAAGGGTTTTAGGTCTTTACACCCCTAGCTTAGTGTGTAGCATTATGTGTGCTGCCTCCTTACACTATTCTTTTTACGGGGGTTTTATCGGGCAGTGCCAGCTTAAGTAACAGCCTGTAGGGTCGTCTAACCTTCCTATATTAAAAAGACACCTTCTTACATATATAAACTAACTATCCCATTATAATCTTTATACATATTATCATTAGAATAATCCCATCTTTTATTAAAAGTCTTAATAAGTTAAATCTTAATGTTCCGTAATCTATATTAACTACCTTTACGGCTTTTAAGTTATTTATAACTTAGCTGGAGAAAAAGACCTTTTAAGATTAATGTCTGTTTTATGTAAAACGTTAAGAATCTTAAAATCTACACTTACTTTTTATTTAACTAATATACTAGTTTAACTTATATTTAAAGACTCTTTTTCCTTTAAATGCCTTATAATAAACCAGCTAGTTTAAAGTGCTGTAGTTTATTAACCCTCACCTTTTAAAGTATTAGACTGTAAAAGGTAGTTTTATATATATTATAATAATAATTATAGTTATTAGTAATAGTAATAATGTTTTATAAAAGTGGTATACTATAATGGTTATATACTGATGTTAATAGTAATTATATATGTTAGTATTAGTTATAGTGGAGTTAAAATATACATACCTAAAGGTGTATTTAGTTTTTATGTAGGTGGGGAATCTGTAGCTGTTAGCCAGTGTACTGTAGCAGTGGTAATGGCTAATAGGCTAGTGGAACGTATATATATTAAGCTGTGTTTGGTTTTTGCTTAAGTGGGGAGTCTATAGCTTTTAGCCAGTGCACTGTGGCAGTAGTGGTGGCTAGTAGGCTGGTGGAACGTGCATACACTAGGCTGCATTTAGTTTTTACTTAGGTGGGGAGTCTGTGGCTTTTAGCCAGTGCACTGTGGCAGTGGTGGTGGCTAGTGGGCTGGTGGAACGTACATGCACTAGGCTGCGTTTAGTTATTACTTAGGTGGAGAATCTGTCTGTTTTAGGTTATTGCTTAAGTGGAGTATATATGGGGTCCTGGTATATGCGTGAGTTAAACTGCTTTGAGTTATTGCTTAGGTGGAGTCATTACTGTTTTAGGTTATTGCTTAGGTAGGGTTCTAAAGTGGGGCGTTTTAAGTGAAAAAATGAAAAACTTGCACTTTTTAAGAATATTTAACTAATTAACTAAAATAGTTAGCGTAAAACGGATTTAAGTTCTGTATTACAAATTAGTGGAATATTGTAATGTGTAAAATCTATATAATTTTATCTTTATATAAGCCTAACCCTAAGGCAGAAAGCATAGAGAGATATATATATAAATTAGCTATTTTATTATAATTTATATATATGTTATCATTAAAATAATCCCATCTTTTATTAAAAGTCTTAATAAGTTAAATATTAATGCTCTGTAATCTATATTAACTACCTTTACGGCTTTTAAGTTATTTACTACTTAGCTGGAGAAGAAGACCCTTTAAGATTAATATCTACTTTATATAAAACGTTAAAAATCTTAAAATCTGCACTTACCTTTTTATTTAACTAATATACTAGTTTAGCTTATATTTAAAGACCGTTTTTGCTTTAAATGCCTTATAGTAAACCAGCTGGTTTAAAGTGCCGTAGTTTATTAACTCTCACCTTTTAAAATATTAGACTGTAAAAGGTAGTTTTATATATATTATAATAATAATTATAGTTATTAGTAATAGTAATAATGTTTTATAAAAGTAGTGTATTATAGTGGTTATATACTGATGTTAATAGTAGTTATATATGTTGGTATTAGTTATAATGGGGTTAGAATATGCATACCTAAAGCTGTATTTGGTTTTTATATAGGTGGAAATCTGTAGCTGTTAGCCAGTGCACTGTAGCAGTAGTAGTGGCTAATAGGCTAGTGGAACGTGTATATATTAAGCTGCGTTTAGTTATTACTTAGGTAGGGAGTCTGTAGCTGTTAGCTAATGCATTATAGTAATAGTGGTGGCTAGTGGGTTAGTGAAACGTGTATACACTAGGCTGCGTTTAGTTATTGCTTAAGTAGGGAGTTTATAGCTGTTAGCCAGTGTACTGTGGCAGTGGTGGTGGTTAGTGGGCTGGTGGAACGTGTATGTATTAAGCTGCGTTTAGTTATTACGGATGTCCACGTTAAAAGTTCTGTCTAGGCGCTAAAAACGCCACCCCCGTTATTATGATATCCTTCAACTAATATTTCTATTCTACCCCGCTCGCCAGCCCTGCTCGCCAACCCCGCACATCATCACGTCAACAAACAAAATGGCTCCTCATAACAGTATTACAACATAAGCGCTTATTGTTACCTTACGGTCACCAGTTGGTGGAAAGACTTCTGCTTAAATTTTAGAAGAAACTGGCATATCTGTTCGGCAGATTAACCATATATATACCCAGGCTATTAAGTGTGGTTTTAAGCTAAATTATCGGCCTTTCCTCCTTAAGGATGAATGGCTTAAAGATGCTCCTCGATCTAGCCACCCATTAAAGTAAACCCCTGAAAATATTAAAAAGGTCGCTATTAAGGTACGCACTAACCGATACAAGCGTGAAAAAACCACTGCTAATCTTACAGGCGAACTCAGCCTTGAAGGCATCGAAATCTTAACTTTAACAGTCCTTCGGATCCTTAAAAAAGCAGGTTTCAAAAAGACCAAACCGACGAGGAAGCCTAGGTTAATAAAAGTGATAAAGTAAGCTCGTCTATAATAGTGTTTAGCCTATCAGGATTAGACCTTTAAAGATTAGAAACGTGTTATTTAGTCGGATAAAACCACTGTTATTCTTCTTCATCGCTATAGCAGTTATCGGATCTGGAGGACATCAGATAAACGATTTGTTCAAAGCGCTATTCGTAAACGATGGAAAGGATATTCTAAGTTTATGTTTTAAGGTTATTTTTCGTACGATAAAAAAGGCCCCTATCATTATTAGCTTCCGGAAACAAAGAAAGAAAAAGAGCAAAGTGAAAAAGATATTGAGAGGATGAATGAAGAGTTTGAGCCGGTTTTCCAAAGGGAATGGGAGCTTTAAACTGGAATACGACGGTTATCTTTAGTGGGAATTCCTGGGTGAAAACCGTAATGGAAATAGAACAAAAAGAATGGTAAATTAGCTCGAGGATCTAAAGGCGGGATTAATTAGTATCGATATCAAACGAAAATCCTATTTCCTAAACTTTTTCCTTTTGCGAAGGAGTGCGAAAAGGATCGCCCTGGGACGATTGTTTAAGAGGATGGAGCTCTAGCACACGCTTATCACATCCAGAACAAAATCTTCAATCTCTACCAGGTCAGACAACTTCTTTAGCCAGGCAATTCGCCCGATTTGAACCCGATTAAGCCATGTTGGCCGTGGATGAAGAGATATATAACTAAGAAAGGGGCTCCAAAAAGCCGCCAGGAGGCGATCAAAGCATAGGAACGTTACTGGAAAGATATAACGCAACAGCAGATTCAGGCGTGGATTAAGAGGATTCCTTAGCATATTCAGCAAATTATTCAATTGGAGGGGGGTAATGAATATAAAGAGGGCCGGAAGAAGGAGAATCAGGGGTGATATGTAAATAACGGGGGTGGCGTTTTTAGCGCCTGGACAGAACTTTTGACGTGGACATCCGTACTTAGGTGGAGAATCTGTCCGTTTTAGGTTATTATTTAAGTGGAGTATATGTGGAGTCCTAGTATGTGTGTAAGTTAAACTGCTTTGAGTTATTGCTTAGGTGGAGTCATTGCTGTTTTAGGTTATTGCTTAGGTAGGGTTTTAAAGTGGGGCGTTTTAAGTGAAAAAATGAAATACTTGCACTTTTAAAAAATATTTAACTAATTAACTAAAATAGTTAGCGTAAAACGGATTTACGTTCTGTATTACAAATTAGTGAATTATTATAATGTGTAAATTCTATATAATTTTATCTTTAAATAAGCCTAACCCTAAGGCAGAAAGTATAGAGAGAGGCATGACACCTATGTAAAGCATGTAGATAATACAATATGTAAGCTGGTGTTTACGTCCTTAACCGTTACAGATCTATTCAAATACAGCTATAAGTGGTGGGAGCCATAAGGCCTGTCTTATTAGTCTACTATTATCGTTTAACCACTTTAAAACGTTATCTAGAAATTCGTTATTAAAGTCTTCTAACTAACTGACAGACCTACTAATAATATCCTGAATATTATTAAGGCTATTAAAATTAAAGAGCAAGTTAAAATGTCTTTATTAGCCGTGTGGAGGACTAGGGCTGTAAGTGGGGTTATTATAGTAGGGGCTGTTATCGCTATTAATAATAAGGTGGGCTTTATTCTTAGTAGCGCTGTTAGTATAGCTGTTAGGATTACTACCTGCTCTTTAATTAGGTAATATAACATACTGGGGGCTGTTTACATTATTATCAACACTTAACTTACTATTACTAATAATAATCCTGTGAAATATTATTAGTTAGCTACTATAAGGTAAATGGCTAAATAAGTTAGATAAATACCTTTTATAAAGGGACTGTATCTTCTGCTTCTTTTTTTATTATAGACTGGTGGTAGGATTCGCTTATTTTTAAGACCTGAGAATGGTAAGTAGGTTGTTACATATGTTAATATAATAGCTAATATAGAATACCTAATTATAAGACGCTGTTAACTTCTATTAAGTAATTCTTACATTTAAGTTACAGTAAGGGTTCTGCTTAAAAGATGCTAGGGGTTATAACTGTTAAGGCTGATATTGTTTTAATATTAAGATGTAGACTTACCCCTTTTAAAATCACCTTACTGTTAAGGTCTTTAAAGGAGGCTGGATCCAGGTATGCTGTCACCTTTATTATTATACTAGTTAGACAGGACTAAATCTTTATTAAATAAAGTAATATAAGATGGCGTTTACACAAGCCACTGGCCTTTAGGCGCTATATCCTGTAAGAAGATAGAGGTTGGAATGGAGGAAGGTGTAGATATAAGACGGATTTTAAGTAGGTGGTAAAACTTTAAAAAGGGAGTAACGTACGATAAAATGTGTAAGATTAAACTTATCCTAAACGTTACAGTAAAGGTGCTTAATTTAATAACTGTGTTTTATTAAGGTATAATATTATTATATCTTAATATTATAAGATGTTAAAATCCTGCTATAGTAAGGTTATATTATATATTAAACGGCGTCTTTTTAAGCTTATAATGTTTTAGAATTTATAGCCTAACTGATATATGGGGATATAGGCCTTTATTATTAGTTAAAGTGAGGATGGGATGTCCTGTGGCGTTATATCTTTTAAGGAGATATTAAAACTAGTAAATAATAACACCTTAAATGTGGAATATAAGGCTAATATTAGGAATAAGTATGTTTATTTACTACTTTTTAAGAATAATCTAAGATAAGATTAACAGATTATCTAACGCGCTTAACCTTATAAGGAAAGTAATATGTAATTAGCGTTTTAGTGAAAATTTTAACTAGAATCCTCCCCTTTTAAGTTATTATTTATAATATTAATCGCGTTAAAGTCCCTATTACTTACCTTTTTTATAATCCTTCACTTAAGGGTTGCTTCGTTCGTTATAAGCTCCCACACTTCTGTAGATTAGAAGGCTGGGATCTTACCTGCCTTTAGGAGTATGAGCCCTGACGTTGGTGGCAGCTTACTGTCTTCGAGGATAAGGTCCACGAGATTATTAAAGGCTAGAGAGTAAAGATCTGTAATGCTGGAAATCTTTTCTAACATCTTCTTAATTACTATATAAAACACTAGCTTATCCTTATCCTTACCACCTCTAACTTTAAGGTACAGTTTGTTAAAAAGAGGGATAAGCCCTGTGTAAGGTAGAAAGGCTAGTACCCCCTTTTTAAAGTAGCGGGTAAGGATGAGGAGAGGCTTGTAACGCGATGCTGTGTTAGTGAAGTTCTTGTTAGGGATGGAGAGTCTTTATGCGATGAAGGACGTGAGCTGTGACTGCTTTATTTAACCCCTTTTACTACGTAAACTCTGCTGGTTAAGGAACTGTTAGAATTGGGTAGAGGTGTGAAGCTTTTTAAGCTCTTCTGCATGATTGCCGTCTTGTAAGTTAATAGACTCCCAGATGCGGACAATCTCCAGATGAGCTTTCAGGCGACGCATGTCTTTGCACTTGGGACCCTCGCCTAAGGACTCAAGCCTGCTCTATAAATCCACAAGTCGGGACAAGGTAGGGCATCCAAGCCCCTTAAGATCGGAGATAACCGTGGTCGCAAGTTTGGCAGTAGTTAATAGCTTAAGCTCTTACACTACTAAAGTAACGGACTTTTATAAAGTCTGTTAGGGAATAGAGGATAGGGTTATACCGATCTGAGTTAAGGGAGACCTTATTAGAAATACTATGCAGTATTTATAAGTATGTCTAAACCTTAATTGTTATTAAGAGAAACATTTCAGTTGCCCTTCTTCACTAACCTCAGCTACCCCCCTCTTAAGGTTACAAGTCTGACAAGCTAAAGCTTAACAAGCGTGATAACGCCCCCAGTTATACCTTCGACTTCCTCTAGTGCAATTACAGAATCTGCTAGCTAAGCCTCCAAAACTTCCACGGCCGGGGGAGCTACATCGTTAGACAAATCCTCCTTACTAGACGTAGTAACGGTGACGAACTTAGACATAGCGCTTAAAGTTAGTTTAGGAGTAGGCTTCCCGCTAGGCTTACTCCACCTCGCCACTATTACCTACCTGGTCTGGGAATTACGGAAGCAAAAAGCCGCGGCCGAGGAGCTGAAAACGATAGTATATCAGAACACCTCTAGCAGTGCCGTCTTAGTACCGCAGATAGTAGCCGCGAAGTATATGTATCAGGAGCATCCGTAGCGTTATGTTACGGAGCTCCCGCATCACGAAGTGGCTCAGCTCCCGGCGGGGCCGGATAGGGGGGAGCTGGATGCATCCCCGAGGTAATGAGGGAGGAGGCCTGAGAGAGGGTGGGAACTGGAAGCATTGCGATGATTTTATAGGGGAGTGTATATATTCGGTAGATGTTGTCCCTTCTTGTCAAGGAGTGTGATTTCCTTGGTGGGGAGTGAAGGTCACGTAATGATGGAGAGTGAGCGCCACTTCTGCTCTGCGTTTCTTTCCACGTTTAAGCTGTTACTAGTTCTAATGCACACACTTGGAAGAAAAGGTCAGTGGACTTCCCAGGAACGGCACGCTTCCAGATTAGCATCACCAGGAATAACATTACCTCATCCTCTTCGTTAACTCCATGTACCTTGGTCAGCCCCATTAAATTCCAGCTCAAGGGTGGAGACCTCGTCAATGACACTGCCAGATGCCTATATGGGTCGGGGAAAGGAACGGACGGGGGATACCATCTCCAAAGTCTGGAGCAGGCAACATCGCATTGCCTACCTTACAAAAAGGGGGTTACAGGGGCAGCCCTGATGGCTCTCTGAACGGGTCGAACCAGCCTCTGGTAAGCTTTTCCATTTCGCCAACAACCCAAAAGAAGAAAATGATCTGTCGGTCGCCTTCCTCACTATTTTCATCATCCACGACATCCAGCGAAAAGTCCCATCTAATGCAATCATGAGTGATACGGAGGTATGTTGACCCGACTCTTCTTAACGACTTGAGCTTTTTCCACCACTCCATGGCAACATGGTGATCCGTTCTCCTCCCTGCTGACAATGGGAACACCCGATAGCCTTCCTCCTTCAGTGTCTCCCAGGTCCTGGACAAACCCAGCTCGAGGAGAGTGATCCCAAAGTGGAATGGGAGTTCGCTTGGCGTCAGATCATGCGCGACCGACTGGGACTCGGTTGTACCAGCTGAACTTGCTCGATCAAGCTCGACCTGAAAGCATGGGCGTGATGGACTGAGTTGTTCATATCGGGAAAGCTTCCCGCGGTTGAAAAACTTGATTTCGTCGCTCTGCCAGGTCTCACGGAGCCAAGGCGTCGAATGGAAGCAAAGGACTGCCATTGCCAAAGAGGCTGCAATTTCGATGACCAGAGGTGTGTCCAGTACCCCCAAGTTCGCATGCTCCTCCCGGACCCACTCAATCATTTCAGCGAGCGAGAGTGCTGTTCCCTTGTACTGACGCTCCAGGGGCAGCGGGTAGAACTTTTGGATGCAATGTCCCTTCATGGCGCCGAGGCAGTCTCGCTGCGCCGCAGAGTGGTTCTGGGACAATTTGTGAAAGTAGTCGCAAAGGTCCTGGATAAGGACGAGGTCTGTCGGCAGATCCGAGATGGCTTGCCGCCGGCTGGTTGAGCTTCTCACGAGCGGCGCATTGGTTGAAGCTGGAGCAGCCGACAAGCTCGCTGGTTTCGGGTGGCCAAAGCTGACGTCGAAATGCGCCTGTTTCTTTTGAGCTGCCCTCTGATCGATGACATCCCCAATGCAGCTCAGCACTGATGACACTGCCGCGGTGTCAGCTGGAGGCTCGGATGCAGAGGCAGAAATGTCGGTCAAAACTTCGGTCTCGAGCCACAGTGTAGCGGGAACCCCGAGAGAACTGGAAAGTGCAATGTCAAACTTGACATTGCTGCTGCCCTGAACATTGTCGACATATGACACACTGACGGAGTGTCTTTGGTGGGTTGAACACGCCCAACGCGATTCCATGGTTTGATATAGCACATCCGACGCCGAGCGAATGTTTTTGAACCTCTCTATCGTATTGATATCCTTGGATTTCCGTTTCCGGGGCGCCTTATGAGGGCCTGATAATACGAGGCCGATGGCCTTGATACAGCCCGTGACGATGGTGGTGAAGTCCTCATTGCAGCTTTTCAGTTGACTGAGAGCCTCTAGGAGATCTTTGTTCTGGCTCTTGATGGCGAATTTCAGCCGAGTCCATCTGCTACCCGTGTCGATTGACACCGAAGCATTGCGGGTAGGGGTTGGATGCTAATTAAGATAGCCACATTAGTACCCAAGCCTCCTCCAATGGCTCTCATCAGGACTGAGGAGTCGAACCTTCATATCAAGGCAAGCAACCTCATGTTCAATGGAACTCAGAGATGCGTGGATCAAGTTGACCAACCTGATGCAGTGCTCCAGGTCCTCGTGGAGTCCTTGCCGAAGACAAGAGAGCCTGCTCGGTTCTAGCTCCTGCGGTTCTTGTTCTGCGAGCCAATCTTCAAGAGTCTGGCGATCGTTATTGATTGCCGAAACGAGGCCCCTTGCGCTGTTTCGAAATATGGTCCGTTGCGACATGGCCTTGGTCACTAGAAGGTCGACTTTGCTCCTGTAGTGTCGGTAGGCCGAGATACGAGGAGCAACCCGATCGTACGCCTCGATGACAATGGGGATGGCACCAAGCACCACCCCGATGACCTCAAATCCGCTCATCTTGGGCGTGCCGGTGTGCCAGTCGACCTTGGGTTTCAGTCGGAGTTGACAGAGGCGGGGTTGACGGAAAGAGACGCCCGACGCATCCGCGCTTGCAGCGACGCGCACAGTGGTGCATATCGATTGGGATAGGCTTGACGGTAAGAAGCACCGCACCAACCGATGCAAGGTGGCTGAGCCGCGGAATGTCATGGAATCTCTACCCCTCTTTTCAGGCAAGGTAGTCTCCAGGAATCAACCATCATTGCCAAGACCAGGAGATTGGAACACCAATAGTTAACCCCACTGGCTGCATCACGTTGAGAGCGGGGTAATGGGCAGAATGGAAGGAGCAAGCCTGAATAGACGAAACGACTTGACACACACTTTCTGCTCCAATATGACTTCTGATAGGATACACTCTGTTCATACCCGATACACGTCGGCAACCATCGCTGGCTATTGCTGAGGTCGGCTCTCGCCCTCCCTCGTGTCGGGCGCCATCATCTACCTCGTCCTTTCGCTCCCAAACAGGGCGATTCACAGACTCGACGAGATGAACTCCGAAGGTTTAGACCTTCCCGCTGGCACCGCGACTGTCGAGAGATGGCGGCAAGACTACTCAACATCAGCACCGGACCCCAATCTGGGTCCTACAGGCACCTTCTACCACGCCATTCTTCGCCTGTTCACCAAACTCGTCTCTTTCGGAAAGCAGAACCTGCTGTTATCATCACAGGACTTCCAAGCGGCAAATTATTGCGCAGAGCTCCACCGATATTATGTCTGGGGCTCTGACGTTTCTGCGTCGAGTGGCCAACTCGACCAGACCCTGGCCAATTCTTCCGAACTCCAATACAACGTATGGTTTCTTCTGGAGCAGCTCAGCCGTACTCTGCATACGGACCTGTTCCGTCTTCTCCAGGCGGGTTCGTCTCCCGACGAGGAACTGCACAATGAGAGAGAAGAAGTCGTAGAGATGCAAAAGGCCGTCATGGAGATTCTGAGCGATGCTGATTTTAGCGTCGATACCAGCTCTGATGTTGAGTCGTTGTCGAGTTCTCATGTGTCTGAGCCAGGCGGAGACGAGATTCTGAATGCGATCGCGACTTACATCGACTGCTTGATGGACCTTTGCGATGCTATAGAGAATCCAGCCCCGAACTGGGCCGACGAAGAAGACGTCGCCCCTGAGAATGAGATTTTCGACGTTCCTCGTGAGGCCGAGAGGCACTGCCGTCGGATCAGGGATCAATATCCCTTTCTTCCCAAGTATCTGGTCGAACGACTTGGCAATTTCAACGCCCTTCGATATGCCCGATTTAATTCGCCGGCTCCGGTTCCGGTTCTTGTTGGGGCCGCCATTTTGCATACGAATGAAGACAAGTCACATAAATCCGACGACCCTCCATCCGAGGACTTGCTGTCCAGCAGCCATCGTCCGACAACCGCTACTGACCAGTCAGTTGTGTTTGACGAAGACCCTGTTTCAAGAATTCCCGTGTGCTATCCGCCGGACGCAGCGCCGCCGTGCGAGAATGAAGATGCAGAGGATGATGCGGCAACGGTTTTTAGTGTCGCGACATACCGAACAACCGAATCGACCAGAGTCAACGGTCGACGAACGGTGCCGCCGGAACCTCCCGAGACAGAGGATGGCCGGCCCTTCAATTGCAATATATGCCACACCATTGTGCGCAACGTCAGAGGGAGACCTGAGTGGAAGTTAGTAGCGCCCTTTCCATATACCTATATCCCTGAGGCCCCTCTCACCGCCATCTAAAACTCCTCCTTGCTGACATATGCGCACCTCCTTTGCTGCCAGAAAACATGTCTTTGCTGATCTTCAGCCTTATTGTTGCACGACAGAGGGTTGTTCCGGGGGTGGCATAACGTACCCGACGACGAGAACGTGGGTTGCTCACGAAAACCAACACAACGAAGACGCTTGGTTGAACAAGATGTGCCTGTTTTGCGGACCGGATTGCACCTCCTTCAACGATAGGCGAACCTACTTCAAGCATGTCAGTTCTCACCTCCAGGAGATCGCATTAGCGATTTTACCTCGTACCACTGAGGATAGTGAGGATGACGAGACACCCGACAGCGACGACTCCGGCTCGAGCATATTTGCCAAATCCAGTCAAAGCGGTCCGGCGGGAAGGCCAAAATTTAGTCAAAGTGGTTTGGCGGGACGGAAAAATTTGCCGCTGCTTCGCCAGCTCGAGGATGGGCAAATCGACTGCGGGCTGGCCGGGGACCGGTGGTCAGGGTCCAGGTTCATACCTGAGAGCCTTGTTTACGAAGTGATCACCAAGGACAGCATCGCCGCAAATCTATCATTCGCTCAGCGGCTGCGCTTCCTGTTTTCACCCACGAACTCCCTCGCTGACAGAATCCACAGCCAGGCGCGAAAGGTCTTTGCCATTCTCGCCCTCATTGGCCAGGAGAAAATGATCGGCGACTTGATCTACAACGACAATATCACTGACGAAGACCTTCCCCTTTTCCTCGACAACCGCAGGTCAACCCTTGTCTCCAAGACACCTGAGGGTCATATTGCCAAAGAGCTCTCCTCATTTAGGGCCTGGGACGAACGGAGAGTTAGGGACTTTCATGAAAAGCAATGGCTTGTTCTAGCGCCAATTCTGGACGGTACTGGCGAACCCATCGAACTCACCCCGAACTGCCCCTTACCGATTATAAAGAGTGAGATGAGGATCAGACGCCGTGGTATGCATATCTATGAGGCATGGCTTCATCCAGCACACTATCTCTGGTCCAATGATGTGAGTCCCCTATCCCTCACGTTCTCTCACCCCTTTGACCGCTTGCCACCTCACCCTCTCAACTCTCCACCCCTCCACCGGCAAATATTACCCTTAAGCAAGCTGAAAGTAACACATAAAAGGTAATGACAGCACCATCAGTCGCAATCAAGGAAATACAAGAAAAGAAGGTCTTCATTCGCGAGAAGATCAACTTGCAAAGAATCAAAGATCTCGGGCACGAGCATCTCATCAAGCTGATAGCCAGCGTTGAGAATGGGGTATTACCTTGCTTCATTTTCCCTTGGGCAGAGGGGGGAAACCTTTGGGAGTTCTGGCAGCGTGAAGATTCATCGCCAAGAACTAACGCCTTCATCCTGTGGTTGCTGAAGGAGCTCCTTGGCCTCATCGATGCCGTCCGAGTTCTCCACGAGAGGAATATTCGCCACGGAGCCATCAAGCCTCAGAGTATATTGCACTTTACTAGCCCATTGCCCGGCAAGAGGGCTAGCCAACGTGGGACGCTAGTGTTAGCAAGTGTGGGGGTGTCCAAGGCCCATAGTGTGCCGACGGGCCTGAGGAATGCCGGGACCAACACGGTGGAAGTAACCATCCTTTATGAAGCCCCGGAAGCTGAATATGAGTGGAGACAAGACCAACCGAGATCCCGAAGCTACGACATATGGGCTACAGGCTGCACGCTCCTTGATCTTGTTGTGTGGCTTCTATACGGATTTGGTGCGGTTATGGTGTTCCGGAGGCAAAGGATCTCCAACAAGGACGACCCCACAGTTGTCCCGGGAAACTTCTTCCGAGAGAAAAAGGGACAAACCAGGATCCACCCCAAGGTAAAAATGGCGATAAAACTGCTCCGGAATGACCCCCGTTGCGCGGAAGGTACCGCAATGTCGGACCTGCTCGACCTGATAGAGGCCCGGCTTCTCCGAATTGACCCCCGGGAACGCGCCAAAGCCTCTGAGTTGCACGACAAACTCCAAGACATTGTCAACAGGGCCCAGAGAGACCACTCGTACTTGTGGAGGGCGAGCAGCACATCCCCGGAAATTCCCAAGTTCTTCGTCAGGAAGAAGAGTCGCCAGAACTCGGATTTCTCTGCGGCTTCATCTGGCTCTTCCGCTTCTGACTGATTGGGATCTTCCGGTTGGAATCCACCGTCGGGAGGGGGTAGCTTGGATAGTTAGGGTTCGGATCAGTCGAGGGATGGGGCATGAGGCAGGGGTTGATGTAATTCCTCTCCTGGGTATTACCAGCTACGGTGGGCAATGTTCAGACTCTTTTCAGCGTCAATATAAAGAAAAGCTGTATTCTTCATCATCTAGAAATCTCGAACCATGTAGTAAGAGCACCGTTCTCTCGCTTCAGGGATTGCAATTTTGACTATGCACCTCATCATATCACACTTCCCCAAAGACCCCCCTATTAGCCTCGACCCAAGTGTCCCACTGAAGAAGCGGGTTATACCTCACCCCCTGAATGACCACTTTCTCACTCCTCCCAATTAGCCCTTTAGTACGAGCGCTAACTGGGCTTTCCTACCTCGACATTGCAGGCGCCTCCTCGTGGCGTTGGGGACCAGGACTCGTTGGCGGCACGGATCAAAGAGATAAACGCCAGGTGTGCCGTTGAAAATCAAAGTTTTTCTTAACCTAATTAGTAGTGAAAATTTCTCTTTGGACTATGGCCTCGGGCACACAAGACCACGGCAGCCGCAAGGCCTTTGTTATTCTTTCATAGGTAGAGTATATTGCATTTTGAAAAGGCATTCCTGCATTCTTCAAAGGCTTATCCTAATGTGCTGAAAACCTTTGACGATCCAGTCAAGCCTCGTACGAATCGGGCAGGTGCTGTTGGTCGGTTCGGTGATAGTTCAAGTGAGACAGGAGCCATAGTGCAGCGAGAGATTGTCTTGATAGGTAGTTACACATACGAGCATCATAAACAGACCAGGCCAGATATTCTTTCCTCTCAGCGCCGGACGAAGAGGAGATCATTCCTGGTCGAGCCCATATATGGATGTGAGCAGCTGGCTAACTACCTACCTAGGTACGGAATCGTTACGAGGCGTGAAGAAGGTGTTGTTAAGAGGATGCTTGATTTCGCGAAGAAGGTGCCCGACACCCACCTGAGGTTTTCCCTCCGACCTTGTCGGCGAATGAGACCTCCGTTGCTAAGAAAATTGGTGGCATGGTGCCAAAAGACGAGATAACTTCGCGAGGGTGAAAGACAACTCTCTCTGTTCCTTTGTTAAGGGCTTGCGCCCAATGCTGCACCTATACTGGCAGTTCTCCAAGTCTCACCCATTCAAACCCGCCCAGGCTCTCAATAACCCAAACATTCGGGACGGCGCAGAGGAACCTCGCAGCGTTTCTCGCACTGCGGCAAGTTCGTCCTTGCCGACGACCAGCCCAACGTTTGCCCAGAACAAATCCCCAAGGCCAGCAGCGCCACCGTTAACCTGACACTGGTTACAAATCAAGAGTAAAGATCTATACACCGCGTCGGCGGTGTCATTTCTTTGACGCCTCTCGGTTGGCCTCCTCCAAACACTACTCAGGTTGTTCATCTCCCATTGCTGCAGCGTGACTTTTGCCCCACTGGTGATGATGAGCTGCACCATCTGGGGGTCTGGAACTCGTACCATCATTCCTCATCGTCGTATCGGCAGCGGCAAGCGGCAAAGAGGAGCTCTTTCCGGCGCGACGTTAGGTTTTTCAGGCCCGCCAGCTTTTCCCCAACAAATATCCGAAGGCCCCATTGCACTGCAAGTTCTTCCACCGTCGGTGCGTTGTCAGTCCAGCCCCCGGACTTGTAGCGTCGGGGAATCCTCCGTCCCATGTCCTCGAGAAGGCTATACAATGACTTGCCATTCCTTTGCTCATGTCTTTAAGCTAATATGAAAATTACCGAGACCAGCTCCAATATGTGTTCGGCTTCGCAAAGAATCCGTGGATAAGTTCGGATCGGGGCAGTCTTGAGTTCCGCAATCAAACTGGTGCAGATGCTCTGGAACACGTTGAATTCTCGAATATGTGGTGCATCCGCGGCTCCGGGGGTTTCGCTCCAGTTCTTCAGTATCTCCTGTGCGCCCTTTGTCTGCAAAAAGTCCTTAACGGTGCGGTGTAAAATTCCACCACAAAGTTTAAGGGTGGGTCGAGATGGGCGGATGGCGTCACTTCAAGAAGGCCTTTGCTTCTCCCGTTGATGCGTAACCGCATGTCTTCCTAGATTTCAGTCACCGTCTCAGTATCCAGCCCTTCGACCGGGAGGTCGTCCTAATAGTCGGGATCGCCCTCTTCAGTGTCGATATACCAGTAGTTAAGGAGAGATAAGGGCCTTAGGCTCGATAAGGTAACCTAAAAGTTACGCGCAGCTTAAACGCAGTATATGTCTTCTAAAGATATTAGTATGTGGTTAAAGAACTAGTTAAAGTCAGACAGGAATGCTCTAAGCTAGCGTTGTAAATCCTAAAGGCAGTCTTAGTTTTACAAGCCTTTAATTAAAGATCTCACTATAAGGAATACCTAAAGAAAAACGACCTGAGAGTTCGAGATAACCTCTTCTAACAGTGTCTAGGTATCTAAGTGCTTAGCTGTTATTGTTTTAAAGTCCCCCTAGGTTGCTAGCAGATCCTTTACGTACAATTCAATATCGGGCTGGTTGTACTGTTTGAGGTATATTTTCTCCAGCTGATCTGCCCTGAAGGTAACCTCGAAGACGTTCTAGTGTTGGAAGCACTGCACTCTGGATTCTGTGGAATTGAAGGGGTTGTAACTGTGTGATTATATTGCTTGTTCTGTGGCTCTCTGGCTCTGCCAGAGAGCCTTCCTTATAGTTGTAAAGGGTGGTATGCTGTGTGGCAAACCACGCGGCTGTTTATGGCAATAGTTACAAATCTATAGTTCTGGTGGTTTCCAGGCTCTTCTGACAGTTCTGACCTTTAGCCAGAACCCCCTTCTTTCTAACATACCCCCTTAGATCCAACAAGGCTTAGGTCTGGACCTTATTATTCTGAATTACAGTCTTTCCTTTAACAGCCTCTGTAACGTAATAGTAATGCGTTCCACACTCTTACTTTTGTCATAATTCCGACGCATATCGCTAATATGTTGGAATTTATAGTAATTGTGTTAAAGAGATCGAGGGTTCGATTCCTTCCAGGGGCTTGTCTTTTTATTATTTTAGTTCTGTAACCCTTATTTGCTAGAGGAACCATTAGTAGAGTAGAAGATTTAAGGCTTTAGTTAAGCTGTCAGCCGTTATACTGTGTGAAGGTATGTATTCGATTTTTATTGTTTGATAACTAACTTCCTGTTAAAGCTAATAGTTATAAATATCTACATAACAGAGTTTTATTTATAAGGTAGCTATCTCTTCTGTAACTAACCGAATAGTTTGCTTATTATCACACTAGATAGTAATATAGTGATTATCTAATTAAATAGTTAATTTGGTAAGTAGTTAGCTTATAAACAGCCTTTCTTTTATAGCTTATACTAAGGCTAAAGGTTTAGCTTTTATAAAAGATATAGTAATAATATCTTACTTATTAGCCTTTTAGCTTACTAAGTCATTAAATAGCTTTAGAGTGTAAGCCTGTAAGCTTTTTCAATTAATAGAATTATTAATATAAGAGGCATTACTAATTATAATAAAGTTATCTTTACCTTTTAACTCTAAGATTAGTTTTTAGGTGTTATAAAGGTAATATAACACTTAATCAGCTACTTTATACTATTCTAAGGTTATATTATAGGCTAGAATTAGTATTAAATCTTACTAATCGTAGGTTTATAAAGGTTATATGTAGCCTTATAATCACTACAGTGTATGGAATTAATTTAGTCTTTTACTAAAAAGCTGTAACAAATTAAGGCTTAGCCTTACTATCATATAATAATAGTTTTACCGTAACTATTAAAATCTTAGCCTTAGTAGTTACTTAAGTAGTAGCTAGTGTAATAATCTTATTAAAATAAGCTGTCTGGGAAAGTTAAATTAGGCTTTTAAATCTCTCTTTTAGAACCTTAATGCTTAAAACCACTATAAGTTATTTCTACCAGTTAGTTAGTATTTTTACTATAGTTTTAATGCTAATACTTAAGCTGTAGCTATATCTTCTTTACAGTAGCTGAAAACGATGTAATTAATGTAGAAGAAAACAAGGATACTTATAACGAACCCGAAGGCTGCTAGTTAGACTAGCATAGCCTGAAGGATCCCCTGCATTAAGAGTACCATGTGGAAGTGCTGTGTCACACTGTGGCCTGCACTGTACTAATTAATTAAAGGTTACTCTATCTTAACGTTTGATAAGAACTATAAAGTAAGGTACTTTATAACTTTACTTAAAGCATTATAAAATAACAGAGTAAGGTACAAAGTAATTTTTAGAGAGTTAGTATTAATACTTATTATCGTGATTATAATAATTATAAAGGACTTTTAGTTCCCTACACTAATAATACAATATTTATTTATATCTTACTGTTTAGACTTACCTTTATACATTATAATAATAACAACTTATAATAACATTATACCTTTATTTAAAAGTGTTAATGTAATAAGCTGTCTTTAGAATATTTAATAACTTATTAATATCTTACTATATGCTTTATCTTAACCTAATCAGTCCCTTAAGTCTATATTAAGTATAAGTTATAACACGATACTAACGTCCTTATTTTAAATGCTATTTGTTAAACTCTTAAATATTACTCCTTACCTTTACTATAATTAAGAACTTCCTTTTAGTTAAAATCTTAATAATTAAGTTAATAATATAAGTTAAGAGACTTTAAAAGGTAAACGACACCTTAGAAGTAAAGGTTAATATAAATAAGAAGGAAGAAGAAGTAAAAGAGTTATAATGTAAGAAAGTTAAACCTTTAACTTTTAGTAAACATAAAGGGAACTTAACCTCTTTAAACTTATAACTTATTAGAGTCTAAACGTATATTACTTATTATTACTTTAATTTTAAAAATAATAAGGTAAAGGTATTATTTATAAGTATTTTCCCCTCTACGATATTCTGTAAAGGGGAGTGCTCTTTAGCACTTTAATGAGTCTTTTTCTTTTTACTTAAGCGAAATTCTCAGCTTAATTATTATTTAGCTACTGGTCTATTTAGTAATCTCTTTATAAGTTATCGCTTTATTCGAGTAAAGTTCGCTCTATTTAAAGATAAAAGGCACGATACTAACTATCCTTTCTAACTAGACCTTAATATCTAGATCTTTTCGGCAGCTTACTAAATACACGTGTAAATTACTGTCGTCCCGTCTCTCTATACCCTCTAAATTAACTAACTCTTCGTTTAGACTGCATATTGCTAATCTAAAACGGATTAAAGTTAGTAAGTCTTTATCGTTAGTTATTAAAGGTTTATTAAACTAATACTGCTTTATATCGGTAATATAACTTACATAATCTTTAAGTTAAGGTACGTTACATTTCGTAAGCTTTATTATAATGTAAAGGGTAATGCTGTATTAAGTAGGCGTACGGTAAAGCTTGTTAGAGAAGACATTTAAATACTGTAGCTTACCTAATTAGTATATATCGTTATAATAAGAGTAAGGATATATGTTATAAGGAGAGAGAAGATTAGAGTATGTAAGTAAATGTTCTAATTAGGCTTAATCAAAGTTTAGTATATTACTATACTAAACCTTTAGGTAGTGGTAAACCTTACTAGTAAAGATATATACTGAGACTGTTACGGCTACGTATGTAAAATAATTACTATTGCTAACTGCCTAACTGAAGTAAATAGGAGCTGAGAAGTAGAGTTACTTATTAAGCACTATATATAATTACGTAAGGTATTGCGGTCCTGTAGAACTTTTTGTTTTTCTTTTAGAACGTTGAAAATAAATAAACGAATAGGATAAGAAATTTCCTTAAAGGAATAACTACTAAGTAATTTAAACCTTATATTAAAAAAAGTTTAAGTATTATAATTATATATTTAATGTTAGAGAAATTATTACGTAGTTTAAAATAAAGTAAGATATAGAAAACGTTAAAACTTAAGTAATCTTTAATAGATTTATAAGGTTTATTTTAACCTTAAAGATTAAGTTTAAAGAAATTAATACAAATAGATATGTAAAGTAATGCCTTATAAAGTTATAATAAATATATTCTGTCGTTAAGGTAGTAAAGACTTAATTAAGTTAAGAAACTCTAATGATAATATTCTAAATTAGATTAAAGAAATACGTTACAGATAAAATTGATTACTTAAACTAACTTAATACCTTTTAACCTTTAGTAGAAGATAATGATCTAGATTAATAACTAATATTATAACTATTAATAAAAAGTTAACTAATAATTTAGACTAACTACTCCTTTGGTAATAAATGGAAAAAGATAGCTAAGTCTTATTAAGCTAATTACAGATATTAAAGAATTACTTATAAAGTATATATTAAGCTTATAGATATAAGATTAATAGACTGTTAGATTACAGATAGAAAACTTTAATAATAACGTTAAATATAAGCTTAAGATGTATTAAAAGTAAAGTGCTTTAACTGCTATAAGATAGATTATAGAGTAAAAGAGTGTAAGTTATTAAAGAAAGACAGTTAGAAGTTAGTTACAGAATTATATAATTATATTTACTTTATTTAAGGAGATACTTATATCTATATAATAAGTAACGACGAAGACTGTTTCTAAGTAGATAAGTATAACTGAAGAGATAAAGAGCACGAAAATTATAAGTTAGTTATAAAAGTATAAGTTAATAAAGACTAATTCTAAGAAGAAGAACTTAAAGTAACAGTAGAAAGTTTAAAGAACCTTAGCTTACAGGTTACTAAATTATAAAAGTCTTCAATAAATCTTAAGTTTAAATTTATTAAGATAGTAACAGAGGTTAAAAGTCTTACAGTATAAGTTACCTAAAGGGTGACATAAGTATTAAAGATAGAAAAATAATAAAATAAAACGATTAATTAATATTCTTATACACGTTAAAACCTATGGTTTTTATACTAAGTATATGCGGTCCTTATTATAAATAAAGTCAGGTGGAAACTGGTAATTCAGATAAAAACCCCCCGCTGTGGTCCTGCTTTAGCGCTAGGCTAGTGTTATATTAGCCTAGCGATATCACGTTTCGTAATATCCTTAATTTAACAGGTCTACCATGTTAGGTGGTGTGGTTTGGCCTGTACGAATTAGGTACACTTAAAAGCACGTTATTATTACGTTATTTAATATATAATGTATTATTTAACATTTATAATATTAATGTTATTATAATAAAAATATACTATTATAATTTACAGGCTCCTTAATAAGCCTATTATAAAGGGGGGGCCCCTTATAACTATAAGTAAAAGGCTTACCCCTTACCCCCTTTAGGAACTTTCCTTCCTTTTATTCCCATTAGAACTTCTTTTTATTCCATTAGTTATTATTACCTTTTTTCACCTTAATCTTTTTTTAAAACTGTTTATTTTTATAACTTTAATCCTCTCTTTATTCTTTATAATAGTAACTTTCTCCTTATTATTATAATAACCCTACTTAATCTGATTTGTATAAAGGGTAGATTCCTTTAATGTAATCTTAAAATTATAAAAGTGCTTAGTGGTGTTATAAAATGTAATAATATTAAGTAGGCTGCTGCTTAAAAAGCTGTTTCCATTAACGTTAAAAAGGCTGTTATTAAGTCTTATAAGCGTTTAGTACTTCAGGTTACCGTAACTGTAATAATAACACTTATACTTACTTTACCTTCAGTTCCTCCCACCCTTATTATATCTCTTTATAATGCTTAAGTTAGTGTTAATCTTAACCCCCTTTAGCGATTTACTGGAATTATTAAGAACTGTTACTATATTAATTGTATAGCTTTTTTCATAAGTAAGGTAATACTGTTTCCTAATATTAATAAGATTACTTCAAACCTATACCTCCCTTTTACAGTAACTGTTTAATACCTTATAACTTTATCTAACCTTCCCTTAATCCCCCTAACTACTGGTGTGACTCCAGCTCTTTTTCTTACTTTTCGTACTTTTAAGAGTGTTGTTAGTTTATATAATCGTTTTATTACTAAGTATACCCTGCTATAGATAGAGGTTAAGTAAGCCGTTTAAGATGCCTTAGTTACCGTCTTAGTGGTGATAATAATAATAATGACCTGCTGCTGTTAAAGCCTATTACTACTATAAGTGCCTTATATGTGACTTTTAAGAGTGTTTTTACATCTAGTGTAGTGCTTAAAGAAGTCACTTTAAACCTCATTATCTTTATAAAGGATATGGATATCTAAATACTTTAGTGTAATTTTAATTCTTTTCTATAATATGTATATAATGGAACTTAATAGTAAGGGGCTTAACTTTACATTAACCCCCTTATAATTAAGGATAGTAATCTTTATAAGCTTTAATTAAGGTGGTCATAAATAGTTTAAAACACTTTTAACATTTTTTATTCCTATAATAATGTCATTATTATCCTTCATAGTTATTTTATATTAGGTATAATGTTATTATATCTTAATAGCCTAATAGCTTTTTAATTTTAACTATATATGTATATTCCTTTATTATTTCCGTTTAAAAGATCTATTATAAGACTATCTTTATATTAGGGGAGATATTTAATACCTATATAAATTCTTATTTATTATAAGGTTATAGTTATCTCTGGTATCTTTAACTACCTTATCTTATTATTAGTAAAGTTACATTATAGTCTTATTATAAATACCGTTTACATTTTATAACTATATAATAGGCTGTTTCCTTTCCGTTACTACATTTATAATATAATAACGTTATTTTAAGGATTTTATACTAGAATGAAAAGTTATTAAGGTTTATCTTCCTAATATTAACTTATATTAAAAGGGAGCTTATTACCTTTAAAAAGGGGACGTTATCTGGGATTTCCCTTAAAATGGCCTTTAATTAATTATTATAATAGTAAATTATTATATTATTAAATCTTAAATATATATCTATTAGGTGTAATTTTTAATATAGGTTATATTTTATTACTTTTATAAGTCAAGTTTCTCACTTAAAAACCTAATTTTATATTATTATCACCTTTATTTACAGTTTTTAAGCTTACTTTACAATTATTATAATTTTCTTTAATAACGTGCTTTTTTTAATTTAATTATAACTATCTTTTTACAGTTTACTTATTACTTAACTTATTCCACTTTACTTTACGGATGTCTACTTTAAAAGTTTTGACTAACACGCTAGTCTGTTTTTGGGCTTGCCTAGTGTCAATATCATACTGATCGGCGTTTTAGGGAAGGAGGCCTATATTCAGGGATGCAATCGGTGGGGCATTAGCGCAAGCTTTTGCCTATCCTGGGTTTTCAGTGGCTAAAGCTCAGCAGCAAATTCATCTTGCTAAAAAGACTAATTACAGTCCTAATAAAGTATAGCACCTTATTTAGCCTGGTCAAAACTTTTGAGGTGGACATCCGTATCTTAATAGTTTTTCCCATTTAATATCTTTATATTATTATCTTAAGTAATATTATCTTTTAAAGCTTATTATAAGGTGTTCTCCTATTATTAACGTAGCTTTATATATAAATTACACTATAAGTAAGTTTTAAATTTATTCCTTAAATATTAACAGCCTTTTATTAAGGTATAGGTTAATTAAGGGGTAATATGTTTTGATCTTAAGGTAATATATTTTAAACCTTTGTAATAATCCCCCTTAAGGATCTTTTATATTTTATAAAGGTGTAGAATATGAACACCTTATAAATAATTATATTATAGATAACCTTTAAGTAAATTTTTTTTACCTTTTTAAAACTGTAACTTTACGTTTTTATTATAAGCTTTATAAAAGTATATATTTATCTTACTATCTTCTTTTTTATAACATTTATATAAGCTTTATATAATAAATAATAGTTAAATTAAACTTTTAAAAATTATATTAACTTTATTAATTTTAAAATGGTGTAATTAAGGTTAAATATCTTACTTTATGTAATTTTAATATAAATAAAGTGGATTATCTCTATCTTTATTAGGTTAAAGCTTTGTTGAAAAGCAAAAGGGGTCAAGGCATTGGAAAGCAGAGTGTGTTGAAGGTGATTAATTCTTTCTATCTTCGAGAGTGGAAGCCGTGTTATTATAGCCGTGAGGGTGGCCAGTGCACGGAGTGCAT
>Ga0247760_1000474_pt1 | contig 43915 bp, 31 predicted proteins | sample UWRJL171409R4_FD_179936 | JGI IMG/M metagenome (GOLD analysis project Ga0247760, IMG submission 179936) | Plant litter microbial communities from Arlington Agricultural Research Station in Wisconsin, United States - UWRJ-L171-409R-4 | ecosystem: Environmental > Terrestrial > Plant litter >...
GTGGAAGCCGTGTTATTATAGCCGTGAGGGTGGCCAGTGCACGGAGTGCATTAGCCACACTCGCTTCTGCGAAGCGAGGTTGGCTGACTGAATACGAGGTTGGCAGTGGAGTCTGGCGTTCTTGGCTATACAGATCCACGGATGCAGCCGCGGAGCGGCTGCGTGGATCCAGCCACACTGTTCTAACCACACTGGCCGGGTTAGGGTTGTAAAAACCCAACATTAAGGAAGTTATAGATTTATAAAAGGGAAAGAATATATTTAAATATCTTGTTAAGTAGCTAGATTACGGCCCTGAAAGTAACTTATAGGAACCAGTTAAAAATCTTAAATATCTAAACCTGATTACGGAGTTGTATTAGAAAAATCTAGACTAATTAAAGCTAATAATAAGAACCAGAAATAAGATAAGATCTAATATTTAAATTACTATATTAAAAAGTAAGACTACTGTGGGACTTAAAGCCTAAGAAGCGGCAGGAAACTCCTTAATAGGTATGGAAGGATATTTATTAGAACCTTTAGCCAGGGTTATAAGGACCTTAGACCTAATAAGGAGGCTGGGCCTCCGGAGCTCCTAGTAAAGCTCCACATAAGAACAAGTGCTGTTAAGAAAAAGAAGTCAGTAAAGAAAAATAAAAAGTCACCCTAGGCCCTCCAGCTCTAAAGGGCAAGGACTTAAAGCGATAAGAAGACTCTTATAAAAGTTAAACCCGTAACCCCTCACTTTAAGAAGTAAACGTATTACCACCACGCCAAAAAGCCGTTTCCATTTATTAAAAAAGGAAAAAAACTATAAACTAAGTTAAAAAGACGCCACAGGCTGTGGTGACCTTTTAAGAGGAAAACCTGTAAGAAAAGAGTCCCAGTCCCAGGAAACCAGCTCCACCCAGACCAGGTCCGCTACCTTTACCCACTCCTGGAAAGACAAAACCTCAGCCTTATAAGAAAACACCTTTATCACCTTCACTTTAATAACACACCGCTGTGTTTTAACACGCTGTAACTTTATAAGGGAGTTACAGTGCTTAGTAACTGCTTGATTATACAGGGTGTTTAACTCCTTTTTCTTATTTACTAAACTCTTAATAAACTCGTCGGAGTGACTAAATACGTTACATAAAAAAGGTATACTAACGGATTAACACTTACTATAACTATTGGACTACGTTATAACTCAACACAGTAAGGATTTAGTTTAATAACGGGTATAGGGAGATATCTGCAAATTAAAGGCGTTAAGAGATTCTGTAAGACGGATATAACAGTCGCAAGGAGCCTTTTCCTACTTTCTCTATCTTTTACGCTTTTTAACGCAGTTAAGAGATATAACGAAGGTGGAGAAGGAAGAAAACCAACCTAGCAATTCTTTATAGAAAAAGAATATTAAAGAGGGGAAATCGTGTGACGACCCTACAGGCCGTCACTTAAGCCAGGGCAGCCTAACGAATCCCCTGTAAAAGAAACAGTGTAAGAAGACGGTACACACCGTCCAGGCACACTGGGCCAAGGGTGTAAAGACCTAAAGCCCCTGTAACCAGTAAGGAAGTACTTAGTAGTCTATAAGGACTGACAACACCAAGCACCACTCAGTTAACTACTTAGCCGTAACTGCGTAGTGCACCACTAAGCATAACGGACTAAACAGGGTATAATGTACCTTTAAGATAGTTAGTATAAATAGTCATAATTATGCCCATAACCACTGTAAGGGACTCTAATTCCTCACGCTAGTATTTAATTATTCATTTATATCCTACTGTTCAGACTCACCTTTATGTATTATAGTGACAACGACCTACAGTGACATTGAACCCCCCGTCTAGGAGTGTTAGCTTAATAAGCCGTCTTCGGAACACCCCTTACCTGTTAGCGTCCTACCATACGTTCTGTCTTAACTTGCGCCAGTCCTCTCAAGGCCTGTGTCGGGTGCAGGTTGTAATAATTATTCTAGTATTTGAATTATTTAAATTATTTGAATTATTATTATTTGAATTATTTAAATTATTATTATATGGTGTATCAGTTATATTAAAGCCTTCGGCTTCGATTTCTTCTTCTTCTTAAAAAGAGATATGTTTTATTTGTTTTTCTTTTAAAAACTGGCTTTTAAAGACTTTTACATCCCTTAACTATATTATTTTTCTTGATTTTAAATCAAAGACTTTATAATTATTATTATTTTCACCATAGCTTACTAAAATTCCTTTTTCGGCTTATAGTTCTAGTCTTAATTATTTAAGTCCTTTTATTTTATAGTATGTTATTAAACTCCAGATCTTTATATTATCAATACTTAGTTTTATATTATTAGTGTTGGGTTTTTACAACCCTAACCCGGCCATTATGGTTAGAACAGTGTGGCTAGATCCACGCAGCCGCTCCGCGGCTTCATCCGTGGATCTGCACAGCCAAGAACGCCAGACTCCACTGCTAACCTCGTATTCAGTCAGCTAACCTCGCTTCGCAGAAGCGAGTGTGGCCAATGCACTCCGTGCACTGGCCACCCTCACGGCTATAATAACACGGCTTTCACTCTCGAAGATAGAAATAATTAATTACCTTTAACACACACTGCTTTCCAATACCTTAACCCCTTTGCATTTCAACAATTGTTAATTAAGCTAAACCCACACGAAACGGCTATTTTAAGGTAGTTTAAGGCTACTACCTAAAAGAAAGCTAGCCCCTTATTATTAGTTTTATAAGTGTTATTATATATTTACACCCAGTGATAATAAGCCCACTACTTCTTTATCCAGTTAGTAGATCAAAACAGGCCCTCTAACTTCAGTATATCGTCATCACCGCTATTATTCCAGGATTACACCCACTTAACTTAATAGTTAATACCTTAGTTATTAAGCATCTCTATTACTAATAGGAAAGGGTTATACCTATTTATAACCTTCTTTTAAAGTCTGTAATAACAGTTCTAAAGTTCATAATACGTGAAAATAATACCTTTAAACTAACACTGTAGCTTTATAACTAACTTTTAATTATTAACTGCCGTTCGATTAGTATACAGCTTTATAAAGTCCTTATAATCGTCAGTGAACTTATTACTAACTTTATAATCCTTAAGGGAGTAATTCTAATAATGCTGGTAATCCTTAAGCTTAACCTTAAAGGTCTAAAGTTAGCTGTTTACAGCGTTTACTTTAGCAATACCCTTTTATAGGCACTTAACCTTAGTATTTAATATTTGGCAAGAATAGGCCCTTAAAGCTCGAATCTTACCTTTAGTGTAGCTATAATAATATCTAGTGTAGTTAAAGTCCTTAAACTTATTATTACAATATAAGTAAATAATCGTAAATTAAGTATTACGACCTGCACCTGACACAGGCCTTAAGAGGACTGGCGCGGGTTAAGACAGAACGTATGGTAAGACGCTAACAGGTAAGGGGCGTTCCGAAGATGGCTTGTTAAGCTAACACTCCTAGACGGGGGGTTTAATGTTACTATAAGTCGTTATCACTATAATACATAGAGGTGAATCTGAACAGTAAAACATAAATAAATAATTAAATATTAACGTGAGGAATTAGAGTCCTTTATAATAATTATAAGTATAACTATAGCTTATTTATACTAACTAATTAAAAGGTATTTCGTACCTTAATCACTATACTTACTTAACACGAGGAGTGATTATAGTGATTAGAATACCTCTAATCACTGTGATCACTATGCTTTTAGCGAGATCAGAGTGATTACTTAACGATTAATCGTAAGGGCTTTAAGTCTTTACACCCCTAGCTTAATGCATAGTACTGTACATACTGCCTTTCTGCATTATTCCTTCTATAGGGGATTTGTCAGGTTACCTTAGCTTAAGTAACGGCCTGTAAGGTCGTTACATAATTCCCCCTTTTTAACGTTCTTTTTCTATAAAGAACTACTTATACATTCCTTCCTCTTTTCGTTAGTTATTATATTGTCTAATTAGGTAACTAAGAATAGGAGAAATGTAACACCTTTATTAACTAAACGTTACATTATTAACACTAAGTTTATTCTTACTTTTAGGATTATTATACCTGTAAAGTGTAATCGCTACTGTCACTTAAACCTGCCAGACTGTAAGGTAGCTAGTAAAAATAAGTTATGTAGTTACTATATAACAGTTAGTAAGATTATATACTTATCTTATAACGTTTACGGAAACGATCTGTCTGTCCTATATAAGGTTTTAGATAAAAAGAAACACCTTAACGCTAAGGAGTGTAAAACCACTCTCCTCCTTTACGATACGGCCTTTAAGCTTTTATACCTTAAGGACTAACAGAAAGGACTGGTATAGCGGGTAAATAAACTTTTTAATTATAAGTTTGATATTATAGTAAAGGAGGAGCGTAAGGTTTAAGAAGTAACTATATTAGTTCCTAAGTTCGACTAGGGAAGCCTCCTAGCGGAGCTGGCATATAATTCCTTCTCTAGGGGGTCGCTGCAGCTAATAACTTCTTTTTAACTTAATCCGTTACTCTTTTCTTTTAATAAATAAAAACGGCTTTTCTTAGCGTAACGGTAACGTACTTACTTATTCTCTTTTTACTAACTTTTTTTTTTTTAATAATATTTATTTTTTATATAGAACGTGCTGGGAACTCTAAAGGCCTAGCCTCCTTATTAAGTCTAAGGTCTTTTTAACCTTAATTAAGGGTTTTAATAAATGTCCTCCTATATCTATTAAGGAGTTTCTTACCGTTTCTTAAGCTTTAAGTCTTATAGTAGTCTTACTCTTTAATATAATAGTTTAAATGTTAGATTTTATCTTATTTCTAATTTTTATTATTAATTTTAATTAATCTGGATTTTTTCAGTGGAACTCCGTAATTAGGTTTAGGCACTTAAGATTTTTAACTAGTTCCTATAAGTTACTTTCAGGGCTGTAATCTAGCTACTTAATAAGATACTTAAATATATTCTTTCCTTTCCTTAAATTTATAACTTCCTTAACGTTATATTTATCTTCATTAACGTTAATCTTAATCTTCTTTTCTAAAGGAACTCCCTTTAACGCAGGTTTTAGAAGTGAGATGTGAAAAACCTTAATCCACACCTTTATACTGGTAGGTAAGTCTAATTTGTAATTAGAGGTAGTGACCTTTTTCTTAATTCGGAACAGTCTGTACCTTTTAAAGTCAAACTTCTTATTAGGCTGTTTTAAATACAGGTTTTGTGAAAAAAGGTAAATGTAGTCCCCCTTTTAAAGAGTTAATCCCTTAATTTATTCACTATTATAATAAAGTCCTTTCTTAAGTACTAATTACTTAGTTTAGTGTTTATTAGTAAACTTTTTCATTCGTTTACGTGTAAATTTAAGTTCGGCTTATAAGTAGTTATGTAGTTCTTATATCCAGTTTATATAGATTACAGCTTAGGGGGCACTGGTAAGTAGCCTTTAACAGAGTTTAGGCTCCTTACTGTAATTAGTAAAGAACGGTAACACACTTATTAACTTAATTAATATTATATTATAAATTATCTGTACTGTTAGTAATAATTTAAGCTAATTATCTTATTTAAAGTTAATATAAGCTTAAAGATATATTATAAGTATTTAGTTAACTTACTCCATTTAACCGTCCGTCTATAGGTAGAATGTTATTAAAAGCTTACTCTTCACACCTATTCTTTATATTAACCCTTATTAGAACTTTAACATAATTAACTTATCTTAATCTGTAATAATATTATCTAATTAAAGGTGTTATAAAACTACCTTTTTCTTAAAGATATAAGTAAGTTATTCCGTTATTATATCCTTTAAGGTTAGTAAAAAGTAAGCCTACTTTATTAATTTATCGACTATTATAAGGATCTAATTATAAGTAACTCCTGTAACAAGGTCCTTAAACTCTAGGATCCTAGTGATAAAGTTAAGTAAGATAAAGCTTTATAACGCTTATAGTATAAAGAGTGGTTTAAGAAGTTTATAAGGTTTATATTACTAATTCTGCTTATAATAGTAAACGTTACAGTTATTAACCACTTCCTTAATTAACTTTTTTATTCCTAGGAAGGCGTACATTTATTAAGCTTATGTAAGAGTCTTAACTTAACTTATATGTCCTTTAAGTTAAGACTTATAAACCTATTAAACGTACTCTTTCCGTTTTTTTAAGTTATAAACATATAGTTTCTCTTAATACTAGAGCCTTACTCCTGGTTTAGGCACGCTATCTATACCTTCTAATAACTGTTCTAGCTAATAACCAGTTTTGTTATAGTTTAAATATATTAAGCACTCCTTCCCACAGTTTTACATATACCTTAAGAAATCTCCTAAGGGGCATTTATACTTACAGGTTCCTTCTATTAACCTTTTTACTTAAAAGTCCTATTATTACTAATAGACGTTATACTCTGTTTATAAATTTATATAAACGTTAATAGTTTATTCTAATGTTTAGTTATCTAATACTTATAATATATACTTTAATATACCGTTTTCTGCTTCGTTAAACATAGTAATAGGAACTAGGACCGGATTAGCATCCTTATAGTCCTGTCTTTAACTAAAAGCATTAGCTTACTTATTATCTTTTCCTTTAACATAATAAATCTAGAAGTGGAACAGGGCTATTAACTCTGCCTATCGTGCTTACCATAAGCTAAGCTCCTTTATTAAGAAATACTAAAGGTTATTATAGTCTAAAAAGACCTGGACTGGTTTTTCTATACCGTTTAAATACAGTACTTACTTAGTAAAGTATTAAATAATCGTTATTAGTTCCTTATTATAGATTAAATATCGTAAAGCTAGGCTATAGATTCCTTTTAATAAAAAGGTAATTAAGTAGCGTTTTCTATCATCTTAGACTTAATTAAATTCTCTATTAATTATAAACTTTAAAGAGTCTATTTTGACTTAAAAGGGCTTTAAAAATCAGGGAGGGCTAAGACTAAAGCTGTGATAAAGGCGTGTTTAAAGTCTTTAAACACCTTTTACTATTTATTAATCTATTTAAACAGCTTTCCTTCACCTATAAGTTTGTAAAGTAGTTTTACAATTTTTATAAAGTATTTAATAAAACAGTAATAAAAGTTTATAAAGTTAATAAAGGCTTATAACTCTTTTTAGTTCTTTAAAGTAAGCTAATCTTTAATTACCTTTATCTTCTCCGCTTATATTTTAAGCTTTTTAGGGGTTACTTTAAACCTTAGATAGTTTAGTTCCTAAACGTAGAAGTGGCTTTTTTCCAGGTTTACTATCAGCTTCACTTTTTTAAAAGCTATTAAAACCTATCACATATATTTTTAGTGTTCTTTTAAAGTTTTAGAATAGATTAAAACGTCGTCTAAATATATAAAGATAAACTTATTAAAGAAGGGGCGGAGAATACTGTTAATAAGGCCTTAAAAGGTTGTAAGGGCGTTTATTAATCCTATTAGCATAATATAGTACTAATAATACCCATTATAAGTCTGAAAGGCCGTTTTATACTTATCCTCTTCCTTTACTCTAACGTAATTAAATCCTATAAGGAAATTAAGGTTAGAGAACCAGTTTACCTTAATAATCCGTTCTCACATCTTTATAATAAGTAGTAATAAGTAATAGTTCTTAATTATATCCTCGTTTAACATTTAGTAATTAATAACTATATGTAACTTACCGTCTCCCTTTCTTAGGATAAACAGCATTAAGTACCCTATTAGGGATTAAGACTTTATAATAAACCTGTTCTTTAAGTTCTTATTAACATACTCCCTTAAGGCCTTAGTTTATTAAGGGTTTAGATAGTAAGGCTGGAAGTTACGGAGCTTCACTCCCAGCTTTAGCTTAATTTTATAATCTTATAGTCTATAGTTTAGTAATTACAGTATCTTTTTTTAAAACAGGGTAAACTTCCTATATTTAATAGGTACCTTAAATAAGTCGATTTCTTCACTTATCTGTAGGTCAGCCTCTTACTTTCCTTTACCTTTTAAATTATCATTTAGGTAATATAGTAGACCTTTTAATCCTTTAACCGTCTTAATAAACCTAACTTAGATTATACTTAATTTTAAAGGTTTAACGTACTTTTAAGTGCTTCGTGTATCTTTAAAGCAGTTTAATATCTTTTTAACTTTCTTTAAACAGTAATTATAATTAGGGGATTTACTAAAGGTAAGGTAGCTACTCTTTTAGTTAATTATAAGATTATACTTTTCCAGCTAAGGTAAACCTAAGATTATATTATACCTTATAACTAATATAACGTTAAAGTCCATTTATTATTCATCCCTATCTACTTTAATTAAAAGTAGCAAATAATAAGTAACCTTACTGTTATTATATTAGTATAAGCCTCCTTCTCTATTTTATATAAGAATAGCTTCTTTATACTCTTCGTTAAGGAGTTTCCTTTAGTTAACTAATAAAGGGTGCATTAAGTTAAAAGCACTCCCACTATTAATTACTACTTTTACCCTAAACGGCCTCCCTCTTCCATTTATTATATTAATATTAACAGAATAATGCTTATACTCTTTTATCATCTAAGTTATAACAATTATCTATCCTTAAAGTCTTATCTAACCTAACCTTTAAGTACCTCTTCTTCTTTTTAAGGTTTTTACCAACTAGTAAACTATTAGTTTCCAGCCTTTTTAAAGGGCCCGCAGCCTTTTCCTAATTCCTTTTAGAAAAACAGGCAGCTTTAATAAACCTAACAATTAACCTTCCTTAAGTTTTCACACCTTAACGTCTAGTTAACTTTAAATAATATAATATTCTTAAAATCCTTAACAAGTTAATAATACGCTTTACAGGACTAGATCGTAATAATATCCTTCTACTCTTAGATCCGTTAGTAATCTTCCCGTTTCTACTATTCCCTAGCTTTTCCGTTAAGATACAGTAAGCACGTTATAACTAGGTAATTATTAAGTACCCCTCCTTACTAATATGTAGTGGGGGTTTAGTTAACTATAGTAACTTTCCACTTATTACTAAACTCTTTTATTAAGGAATAAAAGACTTAGTAATGGGCCAGTTTTAACTTTATTTTTATAACAGCGTAATCCTATCTTTATATGCTAAGGAAGTAGTTATAAAAGGCCTTAAATCTATAATGCTGGTTAAGAGTGTAGTTATCGTATATACAGTTAATTTACAGTATATCCCTGTAACTAAGGTAGTTAATATTAACTACAGGTGTTATAATAGTAGAGTACGGAATAAGGGAAGTAACACTTTATTCTTTTTCTTCTTCCACTTACCTTTATATACGTTATTTCTCCTAAACCTCTTCTTAAAACTTAAGTAATAATAACCTAACTTATTCTTTTATAAAGTGGCCTTCTTTAATAAGTTAATGTTTAAGCTAATTAGTAAAGCGAACTCTATTACGGAGTTATAACTTAATTTCCATTACTTTATTTTTAAACGTTATAATAAAACCCTTAACTTATAAGTCCTCCACTTCGTCTACTAGCTTTTAATGTTTCTCCTTTAACTCTTAAACCTTTTATTAATGTACTTACTTTATACCTTCTCAGGGGACTTTTAAGGTACCTATTTAAAGCATACCGGCTTTAATACAGGGCAGCCATCTAAATTATCCTTCTTCTAGGGAGGTAAGGGTATTAATCCACTTAGTGTGTTTAAAGTGTTTAAGAGTTTTAAAGGGTACTGTTAAGAAGAACTTTCGTTTTTCTAACTTAATTCTTTCAGCCTGTTCTCTTTCACCTTCTAAAGCTTACTTTACTGCTTATATAGCCTAAAGGGCTAATTCTTTAACTCCTTTAACCATTTTAATAAGGTCTAAGTTAGGGTCTTTTCTAGACTTCCTTAATTCCTAGGCTTACAAGGTAAGGTTTTTAAGGCCTGTAACGGCCAGCCGGAACATTTCTTCTTAAAGTCGGTCTTTTATAACCTACACCTTTAATAGTTTTAAGTTTCCACTTTAAAATCAGTCTGTAACAACCTACACCTTTATAACTGACTCTTCTAAGGCACCCTTAAGGATTAGATACACTACATCCTAGGGTTCTTCCTCTTCTTCCTCATCTCTTAAGTTATACTTATCTATTTAAGTGTAATCTTCTTTATTACTTACTATCCTAACATAGACGTCTCCTAAGTTAAACCTGACGTGTTTTCCTCCTTCCAGGACGGGCTTCTAACTAACTTACTTTAGTGACAGGTATTACCGTACTATATGTCCTTTCTTATTACAGTTAAAGTATTAAACCTAAGATATATCCTTAAACTATTTCTACTACTGTTATTATTAAGGTTTATTACAGTTAAGTCGGTTTTAACGGTTTACTATACTAATATTTATTAGCCTAAGGTAATAACCTGTTATGGTCGACTAGTTCCCCTTTTTAGGCTTACTTAGCTAGTAAGGGACCTGTTCCTTTTAGAAGTTCTTTTAATAATAGTGATTATAATACCAGTTATCTACCTTAATAACCATTTTAACTAGCTCTTAAAGGTGGTCTGGTTAATCCTCTTAGTAAAGATCTCTAATAATGTGCTCCTTTAAACCGCTTTAAAATAGTATTACTAAGGCCTTTTAACTAAGTTTAGTTTTTACTGCTTCCAGCTTAAAACGTGTGGAGAACTTAAAGATTAAAGACGTTTACCTTAAGGTTATAAGGCGTTACTTAACCTGTCTTAATGTATCCAGTTCTTTAAACTCAGTCTGGAGTTAGTTAATAAAAACGTTAAAGTTATTAAAGAGGGCCTAGGTCTTAAGGGCCTTTTTACACGCTCTGTCTACAGAGAGGTTATTAATTATCTTTACATAAGGTTTATATTAGTAAGTAGTTACTTTATCTAATAAGGCTCTGGCAAACCTAACCTTTCCTTCTTCTTTAAAGAACTGCTTATTATAATAGGTAATATAACTTTAGAGCTGGGCTATCCAGGACTCCAGCTATGTAAAGTCTCCCTTAAAGTGTAAAGGTAGGGGGAGCTTCACTCGTTTTTTCTATAATCCCTTAAGGTTATTATTTTCTAGTTTAACAGCGTTAAATTAAGCCTAGAGTTTTTCGATAAGACTGATACGGCTTTTAATATCTTTAGGGAAAGTTTTATTAAGTTCCTTTACCAGTCCCTATTAATTAAGGTTTAAGTTTTTAAGGTATATAGCTAACTTATTAATAGTAAGGAGCCAAGGCTAAGCTTACGCTTCCTTAATCTCCTTACCTTTTCCGGAAGTTAATATGTTTAAAAGAGGTAGTGTCTGGGAGTTTAATAAACAGCGTTTAGAACTGAGACGCTAATATCGTATTATAACTTACACCTAACATAGGCCTTAAAAGGACTGGCACAGGTTAAGACAGAACGTATAGTAGGACGCTAATAAGTAAGGGGCGTTCCGAAGACGGCTTATTAAGCTAACACTCTTAGACGGGGGGTTTAATGTCACTATAGGTCGTTGTCACTATAATGCACAGAGGTGAATCTGAACAGTAGGACATAAATGAATAATTGAATACTAGCGTAAGGAACCAGAGTCCCTCACGGTAGTTATGGGCATAACTATAGCTTATCTATACTAACTAGTTAAGAGGTACTTCGTACCTTAATCACTATGCTTACTTAATACGAGGAGTGATTATAGTGATTAGAATACCTCTGATCACTATAATCACCGTGCTTTTAGCGAGATCAGAGTGATCACTCAACGATTGGTCGTAGGGGCTTCGGGTCTTTACACCCCTGGCCCAGTGCGCAGTACCGTGCGTACTGCCTTTCTGCACTGTTCCTTCTGCGGGGGATTCGTCGGGCCGCCCCGGCCCAAGTGACGGCCTGCAGGGTCGTCACATTAAGCCTTAATATAGTACTTGTGGAGGTTAGCCTTTAGGTCTTTAAAGGAAGTATACTTATATATAAGAAGCTTATAGCTTAGTGGACGGTTAAAAAAAGGAACTATATCGTTACGATCGTTTACATTACCACTATTATCGGAATCCGAGTCGCTATAGCCGTTCTACTTGCTGGAATCGTCCGACTCAATCGCAGAAGACTCCATTTCTATAAAAGATTAGTAAGGTAATTAATTAGGAGGTTTTTCAGCTCACTGTAATGATTAATTGTTAATACGTGGCGTGGTTAAAGTTTGTAATTGTGATGGTAATAGTTATGTGGAATGCGGGGTGGTGGTTTGGATGTGGGTGAAAATTCTTTCGCGCGCGCGGATGCGGGTTGGCAGCTGTCACAGATGCATGGGGTGGGGGTGATACCCAAGGGTTAGGGTTATGTATGGCAAAATATGTGGGGCTACCGTACACGGAGACGTTAACTACTGTACACCGAGACGGCCTCTAATATTAAACACGCTTTTAAAATCTATATCTCTACCCCTTAATAATAGTGACGAGTTTAATAAGGAGTTCTACAAGGCTATTATTCTATATCTTAAAACTTATTTAACTAAGAACAGGAATCCAGTTTCAGAAATAAAAACTGCCATAGGAAAAGCACAGCTATAAGTATCTAAGTTCTTATAACTAACTCTGGTCTCTATTATCAGTAGCTAAGTTTAAGTATATATAAAATTTAAATAAGTTTTCGTAAAGCGTAGACAGTTCGAAAAGGCAGTTACTTACCTTAAGATTATATATAATATGCTTATTAAAATCCTTAGTGGAAAGAGTGAGAAGATTATTAGTGCAGCTTTAGGACTGGCAGGTGTCTACTAAGGCTTAGGTTGATTAGAGGAAGCAATTACCCTCCAGCGCGCTATTATAACGATAAAATCGCGTATCTTTAGCCTTACAGATAAGTAAATACTTTAAGCGATAGATTAGCTTAGACAGTTATATTAGCTTTACAGTTAGTATAATAAGGTATTAAAGCTTTAAGAAATAATTTTAAAGAGGATAAGTATAACATTAAGTAATAAGTACCTTTAGACCCTAACAGTACTTAATAATCTTAAGGTTACACTTAAGGTGTAGTATTAATATTGTAAAAGTCTAAAGGTTTATTAATTCATCTTAACTATTAAGATAAAACTACTTAAAAGATACATCTTAACACCTTTATTATAAAGGGGAACTTAAGAATAGCCCTTCTTAACCTCAGTTAGTTTAAAGAGGTTAAAGCTGTAATAATTAAGCTATATTACTAACGAGAAAAGCAGCTTAATAAAAAGTACCTTTAGACTCTATAGGCTGTCTGTTACCTTACTAAAATTAATATATAGTTAGGTCTTCTTAAAGAAGTAAAAGATATATTTAACTGGGAGATTAAGGTTAACGTAAGGAGTTTTAATAATAATTACCTCAATATTCTCGTAAGCTGTGGAATCCTTGTAATAATCTACGCCTAAATGGACAGACTTAACGAAGCGGAGAGGTTAACCTTAAACATTATTAAGAAAATAGAAAAGACCTGTAATATAGCTTATATTAACTATATTTATACGCTTTAGAGGTTAGTAAAGCTTTATGTTCTTATGGGTCGTCGCGCGTAGGTAATTGAGACTTGCGTGTTAGGAATCTAGAGAGCGGAAATGCAAATTACCTGGAGGCACCTGTTGGTTAAAGAGCTGGAAGAGCTGATATAAGCACTTGAGGGTCCCTTACTGGTGGTTCTGGAACTGAGAGAGCAGAAGAAGGATTGGTTGTACACGAAACTCGCTGCCCCGTTGGCTTAAAGCTTAAGTAGCGTAAACTTCAACAGATGGGACTTGCGCTGGCGGTCCCCTCGCTGTATCTCGGAAGTTGGGAAGACAGTTACTTGGTAAGACAGACGGCAGAAATCTTTATAAGGACGTGGGACAGCGGTGTAGTCCAGTTAAATCCCTCGCTATCTAGCTAAAGGGAATATATATATATATATACTGACTGGTTGTTCTCTCGGCACTTCTTATCGACCATTCTACCTTTCTGGAGCTATGTATAGTTAATCCAACCCAAACTAAAGGTGTCTCAAGTCAGTGTTCTTACGGGTTTTAGAGGCTTTAAATTAACCAGGCCGTTGCTTCCGCCGCTCCTGTCGCTCAACCAATTCTAACCACAGACCCAAGGAGTGAAGAGGGTTGGCCATCTGATATGCCTCCACCTTAGTTGCGGTTGCAAACGCTAACTGTGGGCCCCCGCAACTGCTGCTAGAAACGGCCTTGACAACACATCGCGCAGAGGAAGTTTCGCATCGAGCTATGCCTCTAAGATAAGGAAGGTACCTCTAGGAGAGGCCAGAAGTTATCCCACTATCGGCTAGTTACTTCAGGCAGCCTAACAGGCCTAGGAGCTTTCACCTCAATTAAGCATTTTTACAACCACTTCCCGCTATCAGTTTGTTCCCTGGCTTGCGGCTCCTGAGACACCTGTGGAAGCTAATCATGGCCAGATACCCTCTCACGACCATGGAGCCTCGCATTGTCCTGCGCCTGGCCCTAGCCGTCCTTAGCATTTTCGCGATGGCGGCATGCACACCTATTTCGCCCCGCCCGAAAACTACCGAACCCCGAAGCATCGACCGCACCCTCGAGAAGCGCAATAACGATTGCGGCGACGCAACTTTCAGGCGAGGGTTTACGGATTGGGCACCAGTTGCCGATTGCTAGCGAATCCACGACAACATCGTCAGTACTGGGACCTGGACTATCAGCCCCGGAACTAAGTCCACCCCAGTCACATACGGGCATTGCGGTGTCACGATCTCGAACAAAGGTGGGAGCGATTCCGTCTACGTTGGAAACGATGACATCCGGGATCTCATTAAGGATTCTATCGCACAATTCTCTGATGGCCACGAGGTTTCGGCGGTGGGGGAGATGCTATGTCAGTCAAGCTTGGTGGGGGTAAACCGGCAGGTTGGTTGGAGGGTCCATCGCATCTGAATCTTAGTCTCCTCAGTTCGCATAGCAGCGGGCACTTCAATCCATCCTGAGTTGCGAAATTAACAGGACTGTCACCGTGCACACCATCATGCGCCGCCTCAGTTTTGAGCTCTGATTGGTTGTTATGTCAAGCTTTTTCAGCCGCCCTTGTGGGGGCGGCGATCCTCTGACAGTTGGTTCTGTGGCGCTCCCTTGGTCTTACTCCCATATTTCCAGAAAAGTGGACCCCTGATCATGTCTCATGCGTCTTGTACTGGTTTCCTTTTCGGACTCCTAGAGGTGTCTTATCAGTGCCCCTGACACATGCTTTCGGGAGACGGCTTCGTGACGACCTGAATCTGCGTCCTGATTCAAGGGATATTGACGCTGGCCAATGGAATCAGCCATGGGGGAAATCTCCTGAGGGCCGGTTCGACACGCCACAGCGGGAAATTCCGCTAAAGGGCTGGCCTGACAGACGCCATGCATTGGCGCATCGGGGAAGGACGCCCAAAGCCGGCGGGAGGTCCATGTGTTCCGCGTTACCGATTGTCGTGGCGTTCCTCCCCACGACCGGGGGTAGCTCAAAGTCCCTCGCCCCCAAATTTTATGTGCGTATTTTTCCAATCGAGGCGCGCTCGTCCATTCCCCGCACCACCCGCGCACTTTCCCACTTAACCTATCCCCGTCTACAATTACTCGCCCTCAAAGTGCCGCTTTCGCATCGACAAAGTTGTTGGAAGGACACGGAAACATGTCGGGCGAAGGATCGGGATCAAAATCGCCGAAATCACCAGGGAGGAGCCCGGCGGCGCGCAGCGGTGACGACGTAGACCAGAATGCCACGATTGAAGTCGACGTTGTCGCTGCTGATGGTGGTGATGGTTACGACACGGAAAACGAGGGCACCTTCGCCTCGACATCGATCTCGTCAACAGTCAGGGTCTATGTTTTTAAGAACAACCGGAGATACCACAAGTACCGGGAGGGCGCCTACCTTTTGCCAAATGACGAGCCGGAACAGGAGCGTGAGGATATGAAGCACGCTATGGTCCTGCACGTCTGCGATGGCTACCTACACTTCGCGCCGCTAGAAAACCCACAGAAGATCTTGGATATCGGGACAGGCACCGGAATCTGGGCAATTGACATGGCGGATGAGTATCCCTCGGCAGAAGTCATGGGAATCGACCTCAGTCCCATCCAGCCAGCCTGGATTCCGCCAAACCTTCGCTTCTTGGTTGACGACGTGGAGTCCGAGTGGAGTCATGGCCCGAACAAGTTCGATTATGTGCATGCGCGCCATATCTGCATGGCCATCAAGGACTGGCCGCGCTTGCTCGAACAAGCATACGAGTGCGAAATCCGATCTCCCCTTCATTCGCGAGGTCACGAGTGATCAATACTGACCCTGGCTGTTTCACCACCCCAAAATCGACGACCACCGATGCGTGTAGTCACGTGGTCATTCGTCACACTGATCAATCCAGATCAGCCCCGGCTCAGCTTGGCTAATATCTGCCCATTAAATCGCACAGCCCTGCGAAAAGGGGCAGTTTTAACTAGAGAGCCAAAAATGGTCCCCCAGGGGCTTAGAACTGAATCTGTAATAGCCATCGCCCGGAACTTGATACAACTTGTCCCTCTTTCCACTTGGGGATGCTTATATCCATTATTATTCGTTAATAGCAGCGATATTTTATGACTGTATTTAGAAAACATCTTACTGGACGCCAATGCGACCAACGCCTTTTTGGATGGCGTTGAGGACTTTTTGTAACATAAGAAGGTCGTATATAATGTATGGAATGCCTTTTATAACATTGTGGAGGCCTTTCACGATGCGGTTGAGGCCTTCTGAGCTGCCAGCAAGACCTTTCGAGATGCCAACAAGGCCTTGACACTGGTGCCTGATGGTGCTAATAGACATCTCTTTTTTGCTGGTAAACACAATCTCTCTCTTCTTTCTATCGTCACTGTGCAATTGCTATGCCTGCGTAGAGACTCGCCATCTCTTTCCGGTTCTGATCCAAGGCTGCAATGCGGTGCTTGGACCCCTGCCCCAAGAGCCACAGCTTCCTCGTCCTGCGGACCTCTTGGCCCTGAGCTTCCCCCAGATAGCGGGGGGTTATGAAGCTACACAGCATTAGCAATAGCCTTTGTGCTCTCCAAAGTGAGACCGACTGACCTCCAATGCAGACACCCCAAGGCTACGTCTCGGCAAATGTCAATGTAGCGAAGCACCTGGTAGTCAGTGACCTCGCCCCAGATGGGCATCTCGGCCAGCGCGCGGTACCAGCGCCGGTAGCAAGCATCCAGCATCACACTAGTTCTATCCAGGGCCTGCTGCACCGACATGCCGCCTGCCGTTCGCCTTAGCACATTAATAATATTAAAGTCAACGCCCATCACCTGGTCCTTTTTGAACGAGGCAATGTCATTTACCAGAATGACCATCTCGGCAGAGACGTGCATGATCTCCTGGATGGAAGGGTGTTGGTAGGCGTGGGCGGGAATGTCGACGCCCTCTGCGTACTCGGTGATGGGAAACGCGGGAAAGACGCCGATGGTGCGGATGCGGAACCGGAGGTAGTCCTCCACGCTGCGGGTGCTGGGATGGCCTGCGCGCGCGTCCTCGACCTGCAGCAACAGCCCGTCAAAGTAGTGCTGGTGCAGCTCCCGGAAGCGTCCGTATACCGCTTCCGAAGCGCCCTGTCGGACGCGGTCGCAGACGGTCTGCCACAGGTACCGGATTGGGTTTATGCCGTCTCCTCTAGCCACATCCACTGGCACCCGGAGCGACCCCTCCATGATGGCGCTCATGGTGCGGGTCTCGTCGAGCGCGGCGGCCGGGTCGCACTTGAGATGGCCCTCGTCAAATTGGTCGTCAAATAGAAACACCCAATGGTTGTAGTCGAAGAGCGTCTGGAGGGCCTCGACGCCCGCCGTGGGCGCCCAGGTCGAGCACAGCAAGCCCAGCTCGACGCTGGCGTTCTTGGCTGACCACGCGTCGTCTTTTTGTAGAAGCGTCTGGATGCGCCGGTAGCCTTCTGAGCGGACGGTCGGGAAGTAGTGCGGGTTGACGCGGAGGGGCGTGGCCATGATTGAGGAGAAGAGGTCGGGAATTTGGACGCAGACGGCATCGGCATCAGCGCCGTCGGTTTGGCAGGTCTGCGTGGGGCAAGGGGTCATCTTGAAGTGCTTTAACCTTAGGAAGGGAGTTAAAGACTTGGGAAGACGGGGGGGCAGATATACCGGATTTTGTATTTCATGGCAGTGGAATATATGGCCGACTTGGCGCTGGAGGGTAGATATCCCAATATAGTCCTGGCATGACTAAAAACCGGACAGGAAACCTACTGCTGCAATGAAGCCGGTGGTGATCAACGAGCGAAATTGAACGATTACGCCCGCCAAGAGATACTGCACATGGGGCTTGGGAAGGATGCGCTGCAGAAAGGTGGGGTTCTAGCGTATCCCTATCTGTATACGCTCGATACGCTCTTGGCGGATGAGGTCAACAGAGACTTCAAGCGCGAAAATGCCTAACCGGTAGTATTCCTTCATGGCCAGTGAGCAATAAGGTGCCAATAAAGGCAGAGGGCTGATTCATATTCGTGGATGAATTCATGTTGGGAAAAGCGACTGTGGGGCTGCCCAAGGCGCTTTGACTATATAAGCCATCCGTTGTGGGGGAACATCATCCCTTGACTTGTCTCCAATAATTCAAAACAGACATGGTCATGGCCCTTCACCTCCTGTGGGACCGGCTCCTACGCCTGGACGTGCCACTGATCTTGTTGGGCATGTTTCTCCTCCACCGCGCTGCATATAAAGCCTATAGACTGTTCGTCTACCCTTACTTCGCGTCTCCCCTGCGGAATCTCCCAGGACCAAAGGTGAGTAATTAGCAGACATACACACAAAAAAAAAAAGGCAGCGGCTGACTTGGACGCACGCAGAACCACCACTTCCTCATCGGGCACACGCTCAACCAGTTTCGGAGCGGCCATCCCAATCAGCCGTTTGTGTCATGGATGCAGAAATGGCCCAAGGCGCCGCTGATCCGGTACTTTGACGTCGGGAACGCGGATGCTGTGCTCGTCACGAGCCTCGAGGCGCACAGGGAGATCCTACACGCCAAGGTGTATTCGTTCCAGAAGCCGCCGTTTTTTGTCCGTCTGATAGCAGACATTGTCGGGTTTGGCATTGGATTCGCCGAGGGCGACGAGCACAAGAGGCAGCGGCGGGCGCTTGCTGGTAAGTGCTTGGAAGGCCTAGTAACAAATTTAATAATTCTCACCCAGCGCACACCAGCCCTCTTCTCGACGAAAAGTCTCAAGGGATTCATACCAATGCTCCGAAGCAAGGCGAGTCGCCTGTCCGACCTATTGGAAGACGTCATCAAGCATGACGGAGGCGTCGTGGACAGTCAGTACCTACCCCGTGCACCCCCCCCTCCGATTGAACTCCAAGACTGACTAACGCCGGTACCAGTCGTCTCCCTTTATTCCAAGATCACGTTGGACATCATGGGCCAGTTTGCCCTCGGAAGAGAACTAGACGAGCTTACCGCCGCCCAGACCAGCGACACGTCACCGGCCTCTTCCATGTCGTTCCACGCTTGCTATCACGAGCTGTTTGAGCCCGACGGCGTGGGCCAGTTGCTCATTGCCATCAACAGCGTGGTCCCCATCCGGTGGCTGCCGCTCGACGCTAATCGGCGGTTCAAGCAAGCTCACAAGATGCTCCGAAGCCAGATCCAGGCCGTTATCGATGATAGGATTCGCGCTTTGGACCCAGGCAAAGTTGAAAATGCCGGTGGTAAAGATCATATATCCCCGCGAGAGAGCAATGACTTGTTGACGTGGATGGTGGTGAGGAAATACTACACCGACGACACCAGCCCTCGCGGTCGAAGTTGTAGTGGTGACGGATGGAGCAAAGCCGAGATCTGTGACCAGGCCAGACTCCACCCCTTCTCCCCACACTTCTTGCTAACCAGGAGCAACAGATCCTCACCTTCCTCGCGGCCGGCCACCAAACCACCGCCGACGCCCTCACATGGGCCACGCAGATGCTGATCGAGCACCCGGCCTCGGCCCGCCGACTATACGCCGAAGTCACGGACCTCCTCCACCGTGTCCGGCAGGACGGCGGCCAGACTCTACGCTATAGCGATATCGATTCCCTGCGCTACCTGCACAACTTTACCCGCGAGACACTCCGCGTACACTGCCCGGGCATCAACGTGGCGCGCGCGGCGTCGCACGACGTCACGATACAAGGCGTGCTGCTGCCCAAGGGCACCACCGTGCTAATGCAGCCCGCCGTGGTGCAGCGGAACCCGACCATCTGGGGCGCTGACTGTGATGAGTTTCGACCCGATCGGTGGGACGCGTTGGAAGGAGGGGAGACGGGGGCGATGATGGATCCGTGGGCGTTTGCGGCGTTTAGCCACGGCCCGCGCATGTGCATTGGGAGGGCCTTTTCCATGCTCGAGTTTAAGATTGTTTTCATCGAGTTGGTGGCGCGCTTTCGGTTTGACTTTGCCGTGGCTGAGGGCGACGGGAGGAGGGCGGAGGAGATCAAGCTGGTGAACCCGAGTCCGATGCTGAGGCCTGATGGCGGGTTGAGGGTGAGGGTGGGACACCTGGATGGTGGGAACAGTGCGGAGACTTCTAATTAGCTCCGAAGGATTATCTCAATGGTCCTAGCTTTGGGATTAAGGAGCTTAGGGTTATCTCAGCAAGCTCAGACCCTTTATGTGGTGCCGATGTACCCCCCCTTAACCCCTACCCGTGTCGTAAATGAGACCTCCTTCAGCCGCTCAACCCAAAACTATCAGCGGCATGTTGTTGCGGATTTTCGGGTGAATCTAATCTGGGCGCATGAGGTTGGTGTTGGAGACCCGAATACGCCCCCCTGAATTAGGAATACGCACTCCTGTGCAACCTGCTGACTGTGCCACAAACAGCCTGGAAATTTGAGTAGAATACGCGATTTGGAATGGAAAGCCATATTCGAGCTGCAGTAGTAGTATATTACACAAATAGCTACGATGCGTATCCGTCACTCAATGCAGTTCCCTGCTGTCATCACTTGACCATTGACTTCTAGCGAAATAATGACTGACTAGCACAACTACCTACGAGGGGTATTTGGAATTCGCCGTCCATACACGACAGGACAATTATGTGGAGGTAGGCATGGCGTCGCATATAAGAGCCTGGCAGCAGTAATATAATGACACCGACACTGGTAACAACTAACTTCACCCCTTCCTTCTACACCCATGATCCTTCTCCAACATGGCGTCCGTCATTGCCGCCATTATAATAGCAGCTCTGACCATCAAAAAATCCAATGCATCCCTAACACAAAACCCCTGCCCCTGCGCGGAGCTCGAAGTCCCCATCGACATCGACACAACCGCCATCAAATGGCTGCAGCCCAGAATCGACAACAACGTCGACGCCGTAGACTGAGTCCGGTAACAAACCACCCGAATCTCACCCAACATGACCGAGAGCATGATCGGCCAGATCACCGTCAGGAGACGTTCAAGATTAACTCCAAGCTCTGTGTTGTCCCCAAGGGCTCCAGATCCGACATGCTCCAAATCCTCTGCTGATGTATACGATTACATGTCTATAAGGTTATGTATTATTAGGTGAGTGGTTAACTAATAGGGCTAAGCAATTGTCTCAATCCTCCGATCCTGAATGAGCGGGCAAGGTGGATTTGACGTTAACTTTACGCAGGCCCTTTCTCTGCTTCTTCTCCTTTAGTTAAAGTGAAGGAAAATGCAGTTAAGTAGTGGTAATAAAGATTCCAAAACTAGGTCCTCGTAACTCCACTACCATTTCAGACCCGTGGTAACTATAGCCGAGGTAGCACAGAACTATAACCCCCTTACTTAATCTGGCTTAGTCTGGCTTATGTTAAGGAGGTAACTGCTTAGTTCTGAAGAAGGAAAGGGAAATTCATGGTGTCGATTTTAGGGTGGTGAACTGCTTGTTTCTTTGTCGAGACTCTACTGGAAACAGGGGTGAAAACACTAACAAGCACACCACGGTGGAAGGTTCAGGTTGCAACATTTTGTATCATAGGATATACAAGATGACAATATGTCATAAATCATACAACGAAGAGAATATCTTCAATCCTTGTTGAAAGCCAACAGAAGAAGCTTATCGTCTGTCGGAAACAAAACCACATAAGGAAACCGATAAACAGTTTATAATACACAATTTCACACCCAGCACCGAAACAACAAGGGTCCTTCAAAAAGGGGTAAACCAATAAGATTCAGCTAGAAAACATCAAGGTCTTCTAACCCTCGTCCCTGGCGCTCCAATGATGTAGATCACCAAGGATCCTGATCCGATTCAAGACCTTGGACTGGCGGGATGTCTGGTGATATGAGTCTTGGGACATCTGGCGGGGGTCCGAAGTTGAGCTTGGTCCTCCCGCCGTTCTTTCTGCCGCGTAGCTTCTCGCTGATCCTCGCGGGCGATGTTGATGCCGAGGGTCAACCCCGCAGCCATCGCTGGCTGACCATGATTCTGTATCGACAAGAGAAGTGTTGCTAGTTCAATATCAGCTTTCCACACGGTAGAGTGGAGCAGTGTGACGGAGGATTGCGGCCTAGGAGCACAAGGAGATCCCAATGCGTTTTTATATCTGTTCTTCCCGCTATTCTCAAGGCCGCTCCTCCAAGTTCGCAGAGCTAATAAGCCTCGCACCCCTGAGCCAATAGCTAGCACCTATTTCACACACCCCACACCGTAGCCCACCCACCCGGAACCGGGGTTGAACTTTCGGAAGCCAAAAGCCAAACCGGGGCCTCACACATTTTCCGCCAATGCAGCTCGTCACTTCCGCCGATTGCCATTCGCACCGGCAAGTTCCGAACTTATCATGTCGGCTCCTGTCATTCAAGCGCAGCCAAAGAATTGATCAGGGTGAAGTCGAAGTAGACCCTGTCTATCACAATGTCAACAGCCAAATCATGGCATAGATCGGACAGGCAGGCTCGGAAGCGTGGTAATTGAACTAACCGTAAACGCCCGGAAGGCGAAATTACGCTGTCAATCTTTCACTCGGAACAGGCGCGGATACTCCTCTCTCAACCAACAGACCCATCAACATGACTGGTTGACCGCGCAAGAGAGGCATCACCGCGTGTATTGTGTCGCAAAAGCCCCGATTATTAGCGGGGATGCACTCATCCTCTAGAGTGTCGTATGAGCGATCATGGGAGGTGCTCGGTATGGTAGGCCGGCGAAGCAAACAGTACGTATCGCACCGGCGTCGAAGCCCACGACGACGTCTCCAGCACCCCCACAGCGCAAGCATTGCTGGGGGGAGTCCCACTACAAGAGCGACAACAGCAATGATTGCCTCGATTGTCATTTCCATTTCGTTGGGCAATGCTGAGAAGGTATTGGGACGTGGTGGTGCTGCTTGGCGGCGAGAAAGCTTCTCGTTGAGGGGACAATTGGTGAGAGTTCAGAGACGTGGCCTACAGTGGGACGCCCTGGTCGCAATAGACATGAAATGACTCCCATAGAAAAACAGAATCACTGGGAAGGGCTGTTTTTTTGCATGTTGGGGAGTCCATAGGTCGTGCGTACGGGGACCCGGACGGCATGCACAGTTTTATAGCCCTTCAGGAGAGATGAAGACGAAAGTTCGATTCCCCTCTGGCGCGCTGAGTGCGCCCCTGAGAGGCGTTCGGGACTCGTTCGACTGCATTGGGATTCTGGCAAAGGCAAATCAGGTTGCCTGGTCTGCGATCCCTTGTCGTGGTACTCGCAGACGAGGCGGTGTCCGTGTTACGTCGCTTGCCCTGGGTTGTTCAAAAACGGGTGGGATTCTGGAATCGGCCACTGAGAGGGCCGGCGATGGGGACCACGGTTGGCGGGCTTGGCTGTGATTCTGGAAAGAGCCACTCATCAATGTGCTCAAGGCAGGGGGGCTGAAGCCGCCACCCCCGCCGCACTAGGGAGCCTCTATAGCCCCACTGGGATTATGGCTTGAGCGAATCAGAGAGGCTTCCACGTTCATCCCACACAACCGCCAATTCGGTGCTTGTGAGATTTTGGACATGACCAATCATCTTGGGTTGCGGCTGAGCCAGGAGCCGAACATCAAAGCAGTGGCGGCACCCATCATTTCCCGCAGCGACTTCGCCTTCGCCATCCGTTTTCGCACCTCGCTCTTTCCCCAAACCCCTACACAATACGGCTCTCATTTCTCACCCCCGTACACTTAAATTCTGAGCCTATCATGACGAAACAGAAGTCGGCTGAGGAATGGGAGCGATGGAGGAACGCCATCCACACCCTCTACATTCTTGAGGATCTCCCGCTCTGCGGGCCCTCAGGAGTAATCGAAAAGATGAAGATCTGTCATGGCTTCCATGCAAGGCATGTTGCCGCTGCATTCGCCCAACAAATACTCTCCACTAACGACTCGTCAGTAAACGCCAATACGAATACCGATTTGAGCAATGGGGCTTCCAGAAGAATATGCCTGGGGAGAACTACCCGATCATCACCTCAAAGCTTGGCAAACGAAAATTGGCAGACAAGGATTCGAACGTTTATTGGAGGGGACAGCTGGTGCCTGCCGCGAAGCTCCGGAAAGAGTCCTCACGCCATAGCTACACGACAACCCTGGCTAACATGTACACTGCAAAAGGTGAGTGTTTATAGTTGATGCTGTTCCAGGTTGCCGTCAACTCACAACTCCGCAGATCATCTTGCAGCGCCATCGCCCGAGACACCTGCTGGCGTCCAGATATGCACCCCTCCGTCCTATCCTGTGTTCCGGAGAGTGTTCCAGGAGCTGCCTATCCTTCAATTCCTACGTTCCATGCCTATAGTTTCCGGCAATACAGCAACTCAGACGCTACTCGGGGGTTCACCCGCCAACCTCAGCAACTTTGAAAGCTCCACTCAGCCCTTCACGTCAAACCTCTCTGCCATTGGCCCCATCGTGAGCGAAAGCGGCAAGACAGCAACGCCCGATCGCATCCTTGCTGTCGTAAAGTCACTTCTACCCCTTCCCGAGTTTGAGAAAGAGGTACCTGGCTCAGACATCACCCTCGACAATATCCGTCACAACGCAGCAACTCAGATACTCAAGGTGGTTACCTACGCGATCTCCAATAACTTTCCTGGCCATGGAGACCGAACGGAGATCTACAAGTGGCTCAAGCGTTTGGGCGCGTCCAACCCAGGCGTCATCCAACAGCTTCAAGTTTCGCCAAACCACGCACCCCTTCAAGGCCTCTTTCGACTAGCGGTCGAAAAAGAGGACGTCTCTTTGGTTAGAACTCTTCTCAACGCGGGAGCAAATCCAAACGAGAACGTCTGCGTACTATCCGAATGCCCAATTCCTTTGAGGCCGTTACAATACGCCTCCCTACACGGCAACTTGGAATTGACCAAAATACTGCTGCAAGCGAAAGCGCAGGTCGATTTGGAATTCGGATGGTCGTGCAGCCCCTTGGTTTTCGCCATATACGGTTGTTTCACTAAGGGTTGGGGCCCTCTTTCCGAGGGGAAAGCTATTGAAGTCGAGGAGCCTGGTGCCATACACCCCTCGGTTGATCAAGACGAATTGAAGGAGCGGCGTTTAGATGCTTTGTTGACATTGATCCGAGAAATTTTAGACGCTGGTGCAGATATCAACGCAATCTCGGTGGGCCTTGACGACATCGAACACACCATAAACGAATGGCGCAAGAGTCTACTCTATCAAACCTCCGATTGGCTTAACTTGATACATGAAAATCACTCAGCTCTGACATTGGGGTCATCGTTCCAGTGTCCAAAGTTGGTCGACTTCCTGGTTCGCAACGGCTCCAACGTCAACGCCCGTCTTTCTGGTGATTGGTCGGCACTTCGCGAGTGCCTCTACCCTTCAATACAACGCCGCTTTGATAACCACGGAGTGCCCCGGACACTGGTGGTTCGTTTGGCACGTCGTGAAAACACGGTGGTTCCCTCGAGGTTTGAGGTGCTTGAAACCGCCAAGAAGCTCATCGCGTTTGGTGTGGACGTAAACGATCACGAGCCCTGTCATCTTTACGACAACGGTTATTGTGAGGTGCATCCCTATTTCGAGTGTTACTCGGCATTCGATCTTGGTATCCTGACCCAAGACAGGGAATTGGTCGACTCCCTATTGTTGGCAGGCGCCAAACCAACGGTCCGATCGTTTGACCTCGCCATTGAGACAGAGGACTTTGACACATTCTGCCAGTTGTTGGGCTCAGACGTCATGTTCCCGGCGTGGGCTATCACTCCAGATGAGTATTCTGAAGAATCACCAGCTGAGGACGACTCTGATGAGGACGGTTTTGACTGTGGAAATTCCGACGGGGCCAAGGACGAGGGTCGACTGGGGTGCATGGGGTCCCGAATGGCCAGCGCACAGCAGAGAACGAGGGCCATGATCTTGGCCGCGATACAGACAGGAGCGTGTGCCAGTCTCCAAACAATCGCCCGATCATGCGATGGCTCAAACATCTTCGACAGCTGTGACGCCCTGCCCCGCGCAATCGAAAAGTGCTGCCTCAGGGGCCACCTGGAAACTCTGACCTATCTGCTTGGAAGCAAAATCCTGCCACAAGACTCACTTTTGTCGATCCTTGGTTCTTCGGTTGTGTCTGCAGTACGCGGGAACAATCCGGAAATGGTAGATCTGCTTTTAGCAGCGGGTGCTGATGTGAACGCAGAGGATAGGGCTGCGGGGGATCCAGACGATTTGCTGGACACACCACTCTCGCTTGCCATCCGAGAGGAACGGAAAGAGATGATTCAAAAACTATTGGGCTACGGAGCAGAGGTTGAGACTCCAACACTAGGAAATCTCCTCGTCCTTGCGATGGAAGTCGGAAATCTTGATAACCTGCAGCTTCTTATGGCATATGCCTCTCCGAACAATGTCGGAGGCGAGTTCAACCTAGACGAGCCATTGCACCCACTTTCCGCTGCAATTTTTCTGGAAAATCACTTGGCGGTTGTCGATAAATTGCTGGAACTCGGAGCTTCGGTGAACCCCGCAGGCCAGATCACCAGACCATTGAGATACGGAACGCCACTCTGGGCTGCTGTGTACGTCGAGGCTCTGGCGACTGTCAAGTTACTTTTTGAAATAGGGGCTGAAGCAAACGACGAGTGGGCTATGGAGCGTGCTGCAGCTTGTGAGAACCCAGCTTTTCTCACACTACTCCTGGAGAAACTCTCAACCGAAGATGGAAGTGGCGAAGAGGACGTCTTGGATGCTGCTCTCCGAGAGGCCATGTTTCGGGGCCGACTAAGGAATTTTCGCCTGATCTTACAGAGCAACATCTTCGACCCGCGGGACTGTCCGGAATGTGTACACAATGCCCTCAGTTCCCCTACGGCACACCGTCGGGAGTTCGTGCAATCACTTCTCGACGCCGGAGCGAGCCCTGACAACATTGTTGACGAGTTCTTCATGGGTGAATCGCGCGAGGATTTCAATAATGGTGGACCACACAATACTCTCATAGCAGCAGTCCACACACAAGACCCTGCGTGTGTGAGGATGATTCTCGACGCGCGAGGGAGTGCGAATCACGGCCTGACATCGCAATCGGCTTACTCGCCACTGCAGCTAGCGGCTTTTGGGGGGAACATAGAAGTTACCCGGCTGCTTCTGGATCATGGTCAGGATCCAAATCTTGTCTCACCTTGCTCGGAGACTCACCAGCTTAGGTATTTCCAACGTGAATTCCATCGCAATGCACGCCCATTCGGAACCAGTGTGCAGAACGCGACCACAAAGAAGCACTTGGAAGTCCTTAAGACACTGCTACAATATGGAGCGAACCCAAACTCTAAATCGTGTTGCTGTTGTCCCGACACTCCTTTGCAAATTGCTTGTCGAGATGGCTCATTGGAGCTCGTTGAGCTCCTCATCGAGTACGGAGCAGATATCAACGCACCACCAGCAAAAGAGTTTGGCGCAACAGCACTTCAGTTTGCTGCCATCGGCGGCTACCTTGGCATCGCACATCTCTTGTTGGAGAAGGGGGCCGACGTCAATGCGGTCCCAGCGGAGGTGGAGGGGCGTACGGCACTTGAAGGTGCTGCGGAGCATGGAAGGATTGATATGGTGCAGCTGCTGAAGAATGCTGGCGCGGATATCTCAGACTCCGAAAAGGGACGTCAGTACGAACGTGCTTTGGACAGGGCGAAGAGGAACGGCCATTCCGCGACTACGAAATTGCTTGAGTCTTTCTTATCATACCTATAGATAGGGTGAGTGCGGCGCACTCAACGTTCTTATACTTTTCTAAATTTCAACAGCGCTAGGAACCCCTCACTCTTTAAGTCGCTGTCATCAATTGGATATTACTTTGCTAATGGGTTCCCTGCCACTACGGAAGAAACATTTGAGCCGTGACTAGGCAACCCAAGTTTGTGGCCAGCCCTTCATGAGGTCCATATCCGGAAGGTACTGGAAGCTTGCTGCCAAGAAATTGAGCCCCTTTGTTGCTTCGAAGCCGCTTCCTTGAGGTTCAGAATGTCCCCCCCCCCTTCGTTCTTGGCCCTTCGGCTTCCAGACAGCACCAGACTTGCCTTTGATGTTTTTTTCTTCCACTGCCCGCGAATCTCAACTCAATCACGCTCTCAAACACCACCGAGATCCGAAGAAATGGTAGGCAACAAGTCCCCACCTCCTCACCACCCCCCTAGCACTAACCTCCCCAAAATTATCGAACATGAACTTGAGATTTCCCAATACACTATCCTGCCACACATTCAACGCTACCACACCGACATTCGTTATCACAGCGGTTACAGCATGGACCTCATTTCAGATGCGCTTCGCTTCCTCAATTCTGACGTGTTTCCCCACTCCTCTCACAACCACTTATGGACTTCGACTTCGTACTAGGCGATCCCTAGCAGAATGAATCCAAGCCGGAGGACTTGGATCTGGAGTACGAGTGGTAGGATAGGTGGGAGTAGAAGAGACTGTGGCTAGAGAAAATTTCCCAAAGAGGAAAATCGAAAAGAAGAAGTTTTGTGGCATCATCATGGGGTGGCTTGGGCGCCTCCGAGACATTGGAACAGTGGTTGTCAGGGGAGGAGAGGATGATGGGATTCCGAATTGGTTTGTCGAGATGCTGAGGCGAAAGCTGGGGAGCTCCTCGGGACAAGCCTCCCGTGTTGACGGATATGTACTTGAAGTTGGAGGAGTATGTCTCGGAATCTCCTTTTGCGAGAATACCTAATCTTCTGCGGGCGAGGACGGCTGTAAAACGAGGACCTGGAGGGCTTCAAGGAGTAAATGCGGATCATCAGGGGCAAGTTGGCTTGGCGATTTAAAAAAAAAATATGGATAGAAACCTGTGTCTGTGCGACGCTGCTGAGGGTGAGAAGCATGACGTTTTGTGATGTCTAGATGGGCAGAGGGGAGTAACTGCTGTGGTTGGACCAGGTTCAAGTTTGTCAACAAGGCCTTGTGTGCGAAGATGAGGTTCGCATGATGGATGAATCACGTACGAAGGCTCGGGCCAAGAGAAAGGGGCCATCTCCTCCGTGCGAAGAGGCCGGTAGTCATCCTCACACGGCCAGAATTGTATGAGCGTAAGGCGTTAGAATCATGGCAATAAGTGTCCCACTGATCTCTGAAGGTCTAAAACGAATGCAAGAAAGCCTTGAAGGGGCATGGGAGGCCTGGAAAGAATGCGGAGCGGCCTGGGAAGGATGCAGCTAGGGACCTTGACGAAATGTGCCTAGGCCTTTCCCATACTATCTGCATGGCCCCTTTTTTCAGCACGGGTCTTTGGAATACCTAGCAACAAGGTTCGTAGATTTTCCATAACCGACGTCTAGCAGCCCGTGGAATTTATGACGCACGCAACCCGTCCAAGCCCAACATCTCCCACCCTCCTGCCGACAGCCCAACCAATTCTCAGGATGGATTCTCCGAAGCTGCGATGTTTGTTCCTCTCCTTCCCCTTAGAGATGTGCAACGTGATATATCGCCTGCTCTTGGTTCGACACCATGGCCGCCCGCCCGGCTGGTTGAGCGATTCGTGGATAATTAGTGGAACCATGCCAGCTACCCGAAAGCAATCACGCCGCCTTGGCACAGTGATGACAGCTTCCCGATGCCAATCTCGCCCGAACCTCCCACGAGCTATCTAAAGCATATATCCCGTATTCGACGGATAACACTCGAATAAATGTCCCAAGACAACGGAGAAATACGGGTGGAGTTTGAGAATTGAGAGACATGGAGCGGCGCCGTAATCTCAAAGCATGGAGTTCCATCGTATCTACAAGAGAAGCTTATATGGAGAGATCGTTGCAAACAAGAAGTGAAGGAGTTGCCGGGGCTTTTGCTGACCTGGCTTGGCCGGCTTCGCAAGGTAAAGGAAGTGAGATTATTGGGGTTCCTCCAGGATGCGCTCAGGCCATCAGGGAGCGCTGTCAAGGATCGACAGCGTTCGAAGCGTTCGATGTGCTCCCAGTTAGATACGAGGCTCTTGAGAGCAGTGTTGCTGAATACGGATGCTGCGAGAAGAGCCTGAAGAAGGCCTTGCTAGCCTGTGAAGCGCCGGACACAGAGGTCTTTGAAAAAGCGTGGGTGGCGGTTGTAAACAAGCTTATTTCTAGACCGTTGGAGCCCGTTGACCACGTAGGTGCAAAGCTAGAACTTGAGAATATCCAGAACGATCTTAAGATATATTTGTCAAAGACAAGTGGTAAGATTAATTCTGAATAAGGCGTCCAATAATACAGAATTGTTTTCTTTTCGTTGTGCCACAAGCAAAGTTTCACATTTCAGACTTGTGTCGTGAGATCGTGCGGATGGGTTGCTGCGTTCAGATCTACCCATGTTGGTTAATTGAAAGAATACCGAACTGAAATTAGGGCACAAAGGAGTGAAGTTAAAACTTCCTTGACAGCCTCTACCATCCTGCTGTGAACCCTCTTCCTTGCCGCCGTTACCATAGCGTCAAGGGAATGGGCTTATAGGTATATAAGAATCTATAGTTAGACGGTGACACTGTGCCGGATAAGAGCCAGCAGTGTTTAGTAGCAGATGGGGATGGAGATCTGTAAACGTGCTGCGAGGAGGGGAAGTTTCGCCCCATTGAGCTCGGTCGCGACATCGAGTCACTGAGAGGCACGGGCTCGGCATCGGTATCATTGCTGGCGACGGAAGGCTGCTTTCTGCGGGGGCGCATGGCCCGAAGGTGGCGGTAGGATAGGCACAGGGCGAAGTGAGTGAGGAGGGAAGCGGCGATGCCAAATGGCAAATGCCAAAGTCTGGGCAGCCGTGGACTCGGGCGACGCCAATGCAGGAGCGGATAGTACGGGCCCTCCCTGCTCCTTCTCAACCTGAACCGCGTCGTTTGCTTGGCAGCATTTGCCCTCGCAGAGATCTGCATCTCCGCACCTTTCGCACCTTTCATCATTTCATGCAATTGGAAATATTTCCTCCTCCCCTCCAATACCATATCTTCTCACCATTACACCCTGCTGCTCCAAATTAGAATCTCGCAAGACGAAGGGACACCATGGATCCCGCAGGCACCCAGGCTCAACGCGCGCGACGGCCTCGGGGAGTATTCGACGTGACGATATGCTATTCCTGCCGCAGAGCCAAGGTGAAGGTGCGTGGCCAATCACCCTGTCCCGCCCATCGCCCTCACTGACAACGCCCCATTTTAAGGGCCCTGCTAGGCGCGCACTAGTTGTTTGGCTAGGGGTGCACTAGTCCTCGCCAGGGTTAGGGTTATGTATGGCCCCAAATCGTAATCCACACCACACCCAGTCTAGCCTCTGCCACTCTCTGCAAACAACCGACACCACACGACCACCCTTGCAACCCACAACGGCTGGTCGCATCAATTTATCACCTTTTCTACCCGTAAACTAGCCATTTCCGACTACTTTGCAGCCTTCTGAATCATCCCTACGTCTTACGCCGTCCAACCATCGCCGTTCTTAACGGTCGCAAAGATGCCAGCCAGTGCGGGGCAAGCTTCACGCCCTGGCGGCTTAATCGACTACGCAATTGCGATACGCTCCTTAAGCCCAGCCTCTCCGATTGATTCGCGCGATTTACGCGATTCTGAGGCCGAAAATTCGCACAATTCTGAAGCTGAAGATTCCTCTGTTTAGGAGGGCTTTTCCACTAGCGACGAGGCTTACAAAGATGAAGCCCTTAACGATAGCGATAGCAATAACGATAGCGACGATAAGGTTATTCCCAATCTACTGACTAGTTTCCTCTCTACTACTATTTAAGACCTCCAGAACATTATTAACACCTAGGCTAAAGGTTAAGGGTTTGCCATTATTCACAGTAACGGCTGCAATATATAAGATAAAGACTACACACAGTACGAGATTCTCTATAATCGATACGGTAACTCACAGAAGTCTCGGAGTATAAGTTTACAGCAATTAACTACACAGAAGTGTAGTTATAATTAAAAGGGTTACGCAGTTCAAATTACTACCAATTAGCTGTTTCGGAACTACCCTAATACCCTTAAGCATAACTATATACCCTTTACTTATCCCTCCGCTTATCCCCAGCACTGAAAGCGTAACCTTATTATAATTAAAGCTATCGTTAAAGCTTCCAGTTACTCCAATATCTGTATTAAAGAGGTTAGTTCCCTTATCGCTAACTAGTTTCTTAACAGCACACTTATCGATAAAGATATTTATAATACTAAGTTAAAGCTTAGGCGTAAGGAACTGGGCAGTCGTACCCTTACTAACGCTTTCATTACTACCTTTAATACTAAGGGTATATTATATAAAGTTAAGTGGGTAGATAAAAAAAAGGAGGACCTTATCGGTTTACTATTTATAACTAAAAGCTTTATAAAAATAACAGTAAGGTACTAGGAGGTTACGTAAGTAAATATAATGTATAAGATTAACCTCTTTAAGTACCCTCTCTTTTAAGTTACTAATATAACTAACTTATATAATCTCTTTAATTCCTTCTTTAATTTAATTAATAATAAGCGACGTAAAGCTTATAACTTCCTTATTACAGTAATAAAAGAGCTTTAAGCTAAGTTTAGTGTTAAGGAACCGCTAATCTTCGTTACCAATTACTACTAAGAGATAAAGGCCTCTATCGCAGAGATCTTTTTTAACACTTAATAACAGATCTGTATCTTTTATATTATAATAAACATTAAACTTAACGTTAAGAAGAAGCTTAATAAAAGGAGGAAAGTTAACTTTAAAGATAAGTAAAAGCGAGAGTAAGCCAACTTAGCTTTAAATGCTGCAGAGTAAGCGGCTTTAGTTAAACTTCATATTAAGATCTTAAACCTTAAGCTTAGTATTACAAAGCTAAAGCTTAAAACCTATCCTTATAATTATTATAACGTTAAGGAGATGTTTAAAGTAATAATATACGTAAAGACTGAAGATCTATTCTTTAAGGCTTAGTTAGCCCTTAAAGCTAAGTTTTCCAACTTATTACACCTCTTTCGTTATATCTAAAAACAGTAAATGCTTTTACGCAAACAGTAAGCTTAATACTATACTAAACTCTACAGGAACTTCAGTATTATAATAACATTATTAACTAAGAGTAATAACTTTAACGTTAAAAGTTATCTCCTCACTACCTAAAACTCTATCTATTACTTTATTACTAAGTTAATTAAAGCCTTTATAAAGCAGTAACTTAAGTTAATCGCAGAGGTTAAGGCACGCAAGGACATTCAAATAAAGGAAGAGTATCTTATATAAACTTATCTTAATAAACTAATTACAAAGATCTTATACAGAGCGTTAATATTAATTAACAAAGAGTATAAATTCACAAAAGTAACATTTCTTATAATAACGCGTACAGTTAAGCCTCTTAAACCCTGTGATAATAACCACTGTTCGTTATCGTAAAGTCACGGCTTTCTTTACCGGCACACAATCTACGCTATCCTTACCGCTAAGAAATATCTCTATCTTTAAGATGTTCATCCTTATTAACATCTTAAAAACAGGCTTATAAGTTTCTACGATTAAAATTATTAATAGATCTAACAGTACTAAGATGAATAAGACCCTTACCTTCAGATCTAAGATCTTAAAGTTATCGAGAAGCTGTAAGGAAAACCGAGAAACAAACGCGCTACAATGCCTTCTAAGCACGCCGTTAATACAGGGCTAAAGATTCCGACAGCCTTATAACCGTTAAGAACCCCAGCATTACTAACGACTCTAAAGCTAAAAAGGTAGCGGAAACGACTGGTAAAGACAGTACCCGGGCCTCTAAAGGGCAATTTAACGCCTCTGAAGCCCAGTATTCGTCGAATGCTGTTAGTGTGGGAGATTATACGCTCGCCTACGCCTGAGTTGCAGTAGAAGAAGGTACCTGAGGCTAAGGCTAAGGCTTAATATTAGAATAAAGAGGAGGAATTATATAGAAGAGTAATAATAATACCACGGAAATTACGCCCATTACTACTTCTTGCCTCGGAGAAAACAACTACTCGGTCTAAGAAGCGGGCGGCGCTAGGGACTGCTACTAAAGCTTTAGTGGCAGAGGCCGAAATTGTCCCTGAGCTGCCTGCCAAATGGACTAGGAGCGGCCAAGTGGTAAAACTAACGGCTAAGGCAGTCAAGGCAGCGAAAGGTGGCTAGAAACGCGAATTCCGAGGTCTTTCGGTTTGACTATTACTACGTTGTTGGCTTGGCTCAGAAACGCGAATTCCGAGGACTTTCGGTTTGACTACTACTACGTTGTTGGTTTGGCCCAGTCACGAGGCTTTGTTCTAGATTATAATAGACCTGTAGAAAACATGTGGATTTACTTGTATTATCAATTGAAGGTGGAGATCGCTGCAAAAAATGATTGCTTTTCAGTGTGGCAATGAATGAGATGGGTGGCCTCCTGGGGATGAGAATCTGGGCCATACATAACCCTAACCCTGGCGAGGACTAGTGCACCCCTAGCCAAACAACTAGTGCGCGCCTAGCAGGGCCCCATTTTAAAGTGTGAGCCTATTGGTCGCGAATTGTCTCAAAAATGTGATCGCTGCGTGACAAGGGACTTGCACTGGTAGGTCGAGCTGGCGTCACCACTTCCTTCCCCCTGCACGTGTTGATCTTTGCTTGCAGCTTCCTGGACCCGCAGAAACAGAAACCTCATCATTCCAGCAACTTGACATCGAGTGCCAGTGTGCCCAGTTCCACTCCCGCTGTAGGCTCAGCTCCTGGCAGTGTGAACGACCCGCTCTCCCCCGCTCCGAGACCTGAGAACCTGTCCGTTGTGCCTCAGGACCGCACATCGTCCTGGACAATCGTCGATCTGTAAGCTGCCTTTTCAATACTTATCTCAATCACCAACCCAACCGGTGATTCTTCCCTTGACCGGAGGTTTTGCCTTCGAGTTATCAAGCAGGAGGACTGTTAGGTATGTTGACCACCCGTCTAGTTCCAACGCCGCAGGTGTCATAACTACCCTAAAGCGTGCGGTGTTCCGAATCAACTTCTACTCGTTCAAAAGGGACAACATATTCAACGACTCTCTTGATATGAGCAGTGAACACATAATCGGCGCCTTCTTAGACAACACCCTGCGGTTTTCAAGTCTCGTTACACGTGCCTTGGCGGCCCGGATCGAGGGTTGCTTGCCGTGGAAAGACTCAATATCCAACATCGAGAAGGTTGCCTTATTGAGACTTCTCCATCAAACGAACCAAACCACACATCTCTCGCAAAAACATCCAGTATTCTGTAACTATTGGGACCGTTCATTCGACATGACGTTGCCCGCTGACTTGGCGCCTACCGAAGCTCTAGTGGCCAATGCCGATTTCGAGGACGTCGGCGCATCTTTGTTGTTACACGACGAAATCTTCGAACAACAATCAAACCCAAAATATGGAAGGGGCATGAATGTTTCGGCCATTGTGGAGAGATCCTTCTCGCTACAGGGCAGATTCAAGCCTATCTTTTCCGGGCTAATGAACCAACTTGACTGCGAACTTTACCGATTTTCCGACCCCGCTAGCTATCGGCCAATTGTATTCGACTCATACCACTAGATGCGGTTGATTGATATGGAAAAGCGCTGGGAGATGCAGGACTGCCTCGGAACTTCTGTTCTCCACTTCATTTTAGAACACCTCGAGTTTGACTTCCCCGGGATAGGACGCATCGACCAGGTTACCCGTCAACAGTTACTAGAAAAGATTGCATCGAATGTTCAACCCAATCATCCAAGCGACATACATGGTCGTTCAGTTCTCCACATCGCGGCAGAGTGTGGGTTGTCAGACGTCACCGAAGCCCTGCTCAATCATGGAATCAACGCCAACGCAAGAACAGTGAGCGGATATACGGCGCTCCACTACGCGGCCGCTCTTGGACACTTCGAATCCTGCGAGGCTCTCCTTCGGGATAAAGCCGACCCGAACCTCACAGATATTCGGAGATGCAGCGCCTTGCACTATGCTGCTCGGAACGGCCATGTAGATATTGTCGACCTTCTTCTAAACAACCCGCAGATCAATGTCAACCAGCAGGGTTGGATGCGGGACACACCTCTAATGACAGCGATTCGGCAGGATGACACTCAGTGCGCCTACAAGGCCATCCTCAAGCATTCAAATGTCGACCTCAATGCCCGAGACGAAGAGGGTCGCACAGCCCTGCATCTGGCCGTGCTCAAGGCCCGAACTTCGGCGGTCCAGGATCTCAGTGCAATGGAGGGCGGCATTTCCATCAACGAAGTGGATGATAATGGGAATACTGCGCTCGGCCTGGTTTCCGCCTTTGGAACCGATTACGACAACGCGGTTGCGGCGGCCATTGTTCAGGCCCTGCTGCAAAATCAGCACATCGACGCAAGCATCCCTGATAAGACAGGGAAGACCCCTTTATGGAAAGCAGCATATCACGGAAACCTTGGAGGTTGCCACATGCTTGGGATGCGCGTGGACAGTGCAATATTAGTAGCATATCAAGGCAAGACCCCGCGAGAGATTGCCCTGGAGGAGTGCGAGTACGAGGTTGCTGTGTTGCTCAAGACATTTGAGGACAGAATCTCCCCGCAGGCTGGAGCTTAAGGAATCGATTTTAGGTATAACTTTTGGGCGTTTTTCATCGCGAGGTTGGCCCAGTCAAAGGCATTGTTCAGGAGTTTTGATTCAACTATTATATATCTAGGTCCGTACGGTATTCAACTATCACAAAACGCTTCCTGGAACTCCATTATCCTCTCTCTTGGTCTCTCGCTATCAATCGAGAACACTGCCCCTCACCAACAACCACATACCCAGACAGCTGGACAAAACATCAAATGTATTTCTATCGCATACCACCTTCCCACCCAACCCTTTTAAACACCAATGCTTGCAACTATCAAACAAACAACCGAAAGTCATTACCGCCCCTCTCCCCTCTCAACCTCGTATGCAAATTCACCTGCCCCTTCTCAGGCCCGGCATCAAACGGTCTAACAAGCCATATCGTCCTCCTCTTGACTTCCCTCCTCGCCGCGTCACTAAACTCCATATCCCGTCTTGGCAGCGGTTCCGTGTTTGATCTCTGCTCTTCCCTTGCCCAGTTGTATTCAATCCCATTTCCACCTCTACCTGTGTTTGGACCTGGGCCGGGGCCAGAGAATGACTCGTAGTCCTCTGGCTCGTCTTCCATCGCCATATCGAGGTATGACTGCGGGTTTCCCTCCCATTGCCCAAGCGACTCTGGCCGGAACTCTGCCGCTTCCGGACAGAGAATCGGATACAGCGTCGGTGTCGGGCTCAGAGCAACAACCGGCGACGCAGCCGGGGGCGGTTCCTCAAGGCCCCAGCACGGGGGATTCCACCCCCCTTCTTTCTCTGCATATCCTTCCCTAAATCCAATATCCACGCCCATTCCCATCCCCCTGTCCTCTTGCCCCAGACAGCTCAGCGGTTGCTGAAGTCCCTGCGCCTCAGCCCAGACAAATCTCTCCATCTTATTCCACCTCGCGGCGGCGGTGTCGATAATCCGCTGCTCCATCCCGGTCTCTAACCTGATTCCGAGCGTTGAGCCGAGGAATATCAGGTGGTGCGCGAGCATTTGGCATAGGTGCTCTTTCATTGTGAGGTATAGCGTTGGGCTCTGCGCGAGTTCCTCGGTCATCATGCTCATTCTCATTTTTGGAGATGGTCGTTGTGGTGGTGGTGGTGGTGACTGTCCACTCTGAGCTGTCGTCGGTAACACTCCCGGGAGCGACCTCCCCTCCACCGAACCACCAGGAGAAGGCGGCATAGCCGTCGAATATCCCACCCCTAACACCGCCCCCAGCACCAGCAAGAACAGCACCTGCGTCGACTCCCTCGAAAACTTCGCCAGAAACTGCGGCGTCAAAATCCGATCCAGCCGCTTAATCAGCCGATACCCCGCGACATGTCCCGCGACTCTCAGCTCTTCCTCCAGGATCTCACCCGTCCACCCCGAGTGCGCCAGGGAAGTCGCCAGTAAAAACCTTCGGAATTCCACCATCAGCCCATCGTCGCCTAATGGATCCGGGTCCTGGAACTGCAGCGACAAGAGGCTCGAGCAGCACAGCCCAACGACGCTGCCGTGGGGAAAGGAGAATGACGGGTCGGTCAGCCAGGATGTGAGCGTGGTGTTGAACGTGTGCGGGTCGGAAGCGAGTGTGAAATCTGCAGGCGTGGCGATGCGCGACAGCAGGGCGCTCATTCGCGCGAGGAGGGCTTCGATCTGCATGGTTGGGGCGTGCGTGGTGGATGAGAAGTAGATGTTGACGTCGGCGAAGCGCGTGCGCATGCAGTAGCAGAAGGAGAGAACGCGGCGTTCGGAACCTTTGACGGCGGACTGGAAGCAGGGCTGGCAGGGGTCTTCGTTCGAGCACTGGAGAGGGGGAGGGGAGGTTTAGTGGCGGCGACGTCGGGGGTGGAGAGGCGGGGATGCTCACCTGGATCTTGAGCATCCGACACCGAAGACAGGCCCGGCGACGGCGGACTTGGTGGACCCGCTCCTTCTCCGAAGAGGTGAGCTTGGCACGGGAGCGCGGGGCGGGACGGTGATGGGTCCCGCGGAAACAGTGGAGCGAGCGCGCTAGTGTAGGGAGGTCGTGAACGTCGGAGAGTCCCAGTGCAGGGGCGGGATCAGCATCGTGGACGGGTGGCATCGGGGTCGATCAGGTCCTTTTGAGGCTTTATGAGTCTCTGAAGCATGGCCGGTCGTGCAACACGCACAGAGTGTGCGCAGTCATGTGTCTCAGTGGCCATCCCATCCGGGCTGAAAGCCAAAGTTAGCTCCCAGGTAGCCCTTCTTGTAGGAGTCGCTAATTCTGCCAAAGTCAGCAGAGGCTGGCTGAAGGCGTTCCAGATTGCCATGGATGTCTCGCATGGCTACGAAACAAGCAACACCGAGCTTACCACGTCAGGCTAGCGCTATTCGACCCAACCCATGCACAACTGGTTCGCTATGCAAGCCACAGATGACCCCGCTGTCAGCACCCGCAGGAAAACTGCACCAAATCTCCCCCGGCCGTGCCCGCGAGCGGGAACACGAGGGCCCTGACGTGTCACGACCGGGGCACTCGTGCTCACGTCTCTGCCTTATACCGCCCAGTGCACCCTTTCGCGTGGGTTCCAGGAAAAGCCGGTGCTGTGCCTCTCACCGAAAACACCTGCAGGCCTGCAGTTACTAATGGTCGCTTGGCGTGGCCCCTGCGCCAAGCCTGCAGTTGCGCTGCAATGGCGATCCTTGGCCCCTGTGGCCCACCTATCGCAGGCCAATCAGTGCGCCTCATGCGGTTCTTGCGAGCTGAACGGTTTTGCGGCGCCGTCCAAGCCAGCTGAAAACCCGGCACTGGACATCGGCCTTCCATTTTCGGCGGCCCGTCCGTGCGTAGCCAAGGCCAACCCGACCGTTGCCAGATCGGACTGGCCCACTCTGCTCCTGACTCGGCCGAACAATCTGCTTTTTTCGCCGTTTGAGCCTCAAAGAGGATGCCGCCGGCGCGCCCACCCCTCCGTCGGCCCAAGCCACGGCGCCGACAAGGCACAAAACAGGGCATTTCCGTCAACTTGCATGCCCAAATTTCACATCCCAAATGCCATGGAGCGACCCGACGCCGCCCAAGCCCCGGCAAGCCCACCGCCCGCGCTTGCACCACCAATAAAACCAACGTTGGTGGCGTGCGACTGAAACACGAGCGACCTCGGGCCTTCAGCTTTGCCGATCTCCCAGCGCGAATGCGATGACGTCCCAACTGTGCATGGCGTGTCGCGCTATTGATTGTCGCACGCAATGGGCAAAGCAGCCGGAGCAGGCTCCGCAGCTCAATCGCCAGCGATTCCCAAGACCGCGGTCTAGACCCCCCCACAATTCCGGTTGAGGTGCCTGCTCAGCTCTCCACATTCTGCCCCGTCGTCCCAGATCGGCGGGTAGCGGGTAGTTGGGAAGCCAATGGCTCAATGTCTGCCACATACGACCATACCCATTGGAAAACTCGGGATCCCGTCCGCTCTCCCATCGATAAACCAGTGAGGGCTAGACTAGTAGTTGGGTCGGTGACGACCAGCGAATCCCTGGTGTTGTATGTCTTTTTGCTGTTCTTCCGCATCCAGTCGTCTCCCACGGGTGCTGCATGCCGAACTCGAGTGGCCTGACATTTCCGGTGTGAGAGCCGGAGCCTTACAAGTTGCGTCGAATTCGTTTACGTTCTTGGTCGCCGTCCGTTAGCATGCAAGTTGATGTCCGTCCGCCAGCCAATTGAGTGTGCTGGATAGCGCTTCTCATGCATTCCCGTCAAGACTGATATCAGGAGCTGTCAAATGAAGAATCTTTATTGGAGATAGAACATACATCAAAAACTGCCACTTCAACTTCGTGGTTTCTTCTCCTCTTAGGGCTCGCAAACTTGGGATGCTGAGATTAGCAGCAGACTCCAACATCTCATGTATTGAGCCCAGCCGGACCCTAAGGAAGGTTTCCGCCTTACGATTGACGAGGTCGCTGGGGCCGAACGGCTAGTAAGCGACACCAGCCATTGAATCCGACTCCAACGATGCATGATACCCCATCATTTTAAGACACTCCTACGATGTAAAATAGGCTTTTGATACCTGTTTTTAATCAGCGAGCTTCTGTAGATGCCGCCCACCTCGGTTCAGATCAAATCGGGTTCCATACCTCTTTAAAAGCCCCGTCCAAGTTCTCTTCTTCTCGACGGTCATATTCGACGTATGCGGTAATCCCTCCCACACCTCCCACCAAGTTCTCCGCCCTCTCACGGTGCTTTTGCCGCTCTTCATGCGTTGTTTGCTGAGCGACAACCCCCAACAAGACTATGCGCACACTAGTATGACAGACCCGTGTCACGTCAGCATACCATTTGGCTGTTACGTTGTCAAGATGTTGCTCATTGCCGACGACAGTGAAGAGAAGAAATACGTGGGTGGTTCTGAACGTCATCGCTCGGGTAAACGTCCACGAGGTGGGCGACTCCGAATCGGTGAGGCGCCTGACAGTCAGATAGAACCACCGGTCATTGACGAAACTTGCATAAAGTGAAGTTAGTGTATGTTTGGGCGATGTCGCAGGGAGGACTTGGGTTGGTACCCGTGATGGACGCGGTATTCGCCTGCCAGGAGGCCTTCGTCAGCTCCGCTAGTTCGCGTTTGTCTATCAGCCAAGATCACCTCCGAGATTAGCGCATCATCATCATCAATGGCAAGACATCTCCATATGTTAGCTTTCGGTCGGAAAGGCATTGGCAGTGACGCGACGGGCTGCGGGGCATCGTTTTTCTCACGAAGCACGAAATGCGATTGAAGTAACGTAAGACTCCTATATCCCGCGGCGCCCTCGGGGAACAAACGCCAAAGCTAACATATCGAGACGTCTCGTTATCGATAATGACGACAGGTTAGTGTAACGGGAGCTCGTCGGCTTCTCCACCATCACTATTACCGCCCCGGGTGGTGAAGGAGCGAGAATTCTATGTGTGTCGGTTGTGAGACCCTGAATGATGCCCTCGAATGTTAGTCCCGTGCCGAGATCGACAATGTCGTTCAGCGTGATGGGTAGCCGGAACACCGACAGGGCTGAAATATCGCTGAGGCTCTTTCCGCTCAGAATGCTCCAAGCACCCGATCGTGCTACCGAACTCTGCATGGATTTACCGTCGGTCTCATTCTTCCACACGCGAGAGTACACCCATGAAGACTGCAGAGCAATTTCGAAATCATGCCTTGTTGGTTTCCAAGGACCGTTCGTCCCCAAGTTTGGAAGACGTTTGGTGTCTGCGGCACTGGCGCCCCATTCGAGGGTGTCCCATATTGGCCCAATCTCTGGGTGGTGCCTCCACCTGGGCGAATCGTGGACCCATCGTCGAAGAATGTGGCAGACTGGTTTTGCTGGCAGTAGAAGCCTTCGATGTTGAGCAGACGCTGTGCCATTATTTCGTTCTGCTGGCGAATCTCGTCGATGGTTGATTGAAGCCTGACACGGTCCCGTACTGCGCCGAGGTGGGATTCACTGCGAGATTTTAGAATCCCCGCACATGCAAGGTGAGAAGGCAGTAGGTACCATTGAAGCACAGTGACAATCAGTGCCAAGGACGTCTTTTGCGATTCCAGCCGTGGTACGAGACGTGCCACTTTGCTTTCTGCCCGAATCCAATTGATCCTCTCGAGGATGCCGTTAGCAACAACGACAACAGACTCGAGCTCCGAAAGGGTAAGAATGCAATTTGACAAAGTGAGGGCGAGATGATCGAGCCGTATCATCGTTCTCCGCCAAGACGACACCGATGCGATGGTCTCAATGAGGTGCTGGATTGCTTCGATAGTTAGTTTTGTCTCGTTGACCGTGTTGAGGACCGACCGCGCCGATTGCGGTGCGTCGTCGATACCGGAAACAAAATCCCACATAATCTTGGTGACTTTCCCCGCGATCGCGGCGAGACCGGCGACTGAGGCCGCAATGCTGAGAGGGTCGGCCATGAAGGCGGTGAGCCTGAGAGAATTGGATGACCGACCAAGCGGTTGACAAAAAAAGAGAGCCACCAAAACTGGCCTGTGCAGTACTTGGCTAACAGCGACCCTAACAGTTCCACCATCTTCCATCAGACCACCTACTTTCTTCCACTTTCCACATCATCACAACCATTGCCATGGCTTACGGTCACCATCCAACACCGATTAAATCTAAGTTGATCGGTACAGTCAATTATCTGCAGGTTCACAAAATCCCTTTTTTCAAAAGCGATGTTTTCCGTAATTTTAGGGTCAGTTCTGCGCGAGGCAAAGCCATCCTGGAACGGCAACAGGATCGCAGGCACCCGGAAATCGAGACTAGAGGCCGGAAAAAACTGATCAATCCGGAGCAAATACTGGCCATGGAACAGATCCTCTGGACCTACGGATTCCAGGCTCGACAACTGACCTGGCAAGGCCTGGCCTTACAAGCTGGAATTTCCGGTATTTCTAATCGCACGATCAAGAGAGCAATGGGTAGGTTATAGCTTCCTACCTTCCTTACTGGATTCCTGACTTCCTGGCTCCTTAACTCCCTGGCTCCTTAACTCCCTAGTTCTCTAGCTCCCTAATTCCTTTATTTCTAACTCTTAGATAGGCACCTTAGGCTACAGGAAGTGCATCGCTTGCGAGAAGGGCTGGGTCTCACCTAATTACGCAGACCGACGAGTTAAAGCAGCAAAACTTGCTCTTTTCTATCGACCTACGAAGGAGAACTGGCGAGATATCCGCTGGACTGACAAGGCCCACTGTACGATCGGATCCGAAGGTCACATACGGATCATACGTAAGCCCAGGGAAAGGTACTACCCTAATTGCATTCATCACTCGCGCTCTTCAAAACAAGACGATATACCAGGGGAAGATCGAGAGCGTTTTCACATTTGGGGTGCCGTCGGGTACGATTTTAAGTCAGATCTAACCTTCTACGACGTTCCTACAAATACAAACGGAAAGATGAGCCAACAAGTATATCTCGATTGTATTCTTAACGGGCCTGTATACGAGTGGATTGAGCGAGGTGATGAATTCGTTATGGAAGAAGATGGCGACTCAGGTCACGGCGGCGGGAATTGCGCGAAGAATA
>Ga0247760_1000475_pt1 | contig 43850 bp, 44 predicted proteins | sample UWRJL171409R4_FD_179936 | JGI IMG/M metagenome (GOLD analysis project Ga0247760, IMG submission 179936) | Plant litter microbial communities from Arlington Agricultural Research Station in Wisconsin, United States - UWRJ-L171-409R-4 | ecosystem: Environmental > Terrestrial > Plant litter >...
TCTTTACTGACTAGTGTCAGCCAGTGTCATGTGGTGATGATTAGATTTCTTCGTGTTTTATATGTTGTTGGTGTTTACTGACCTCCAGAAGCATCGCTTATACACAGGCATCATTCACCAAGCGCCTGGCATCCGACCAGCGAAAGGAGCTAAGGGTGAGCTAATCTGCTACCCCTGTTAAACCCGAAGAACTCCCACTGATAAACGAATTTAACAGAGTAAATCGGCAAACACTACCATTAACCAGAACCGAGCTAGACAGATTAAGGCTGGAAAAGCGATTGTCACCAAGGCCCCGGCTCGTGGGGATAGGCCAAGAAAAGCCTCAGCATCTAAAAGGAAGCCGACAGGCAAACAGCAATTCATAGAGCAACACGCCCCGGCTTCCTTAGCGGAGGTGCCCCGATGGCCGCCCAAGAGGACACCCAGATTTTGTTTCTCCAAGCGCCTCAGCTACCATTGGCCATGGACAACGAGCCCGCCAGAAGTTACCCCAACGCCTTCAGCACTGGAATTCAGGTTCCAATGGCTGGTACGCAGGCCGCGGGATATGACAGTTTTGATGGTGGATCTGCTATGCTCGGAGGCCAGCTATTGAACCCAGTTCTGTTCGACCCGGAACTCTTGGATCCTGGACTCTTGGACCCGGAAGTCATGGGCGAGGAACAGTTCAATTCTGAGGGCTGGGCACAAAACTCCTACGAACCTGGCCAGAATATGGCCCTTGAAGACTTTGATATGGACTCATGGCTGGACAAGCAATTGGATGCTACCTAAGTAGGCAGCCTTGGTGGGATTCATCAAAAGCTGGTGGCATTTCCTGGGTTATCAACAACGACCCCAGGGGATGGGCCGCCAGGATCGAGACATGGAGGGCGGTTTAGGGTCAGTTACGGCTCTGGAAATGCGTCAGTGGTATTTCTACTCTCCTTTTTCTTTTTGGAGTTGGAAGCGCGATTGCATTTTTTGCTTTGCCTTTCCTAATCGTCTTTCATTCATACATGGCTTAACTAGTTTAGTATTTGTTTTGGTGCGTGGGAGTTAGCGTTCATGCGGGATTTTCTTTCTTTGCTGACTAGCGTCAGCCGGTGTTATGTGGTGATGATTGAGTCTCTTCATGCATTGCATGTTAGGGGCGCTTCTTGTGTCCGCTGACTTGTGTGCCATAGATGATGGAGCCTGACAGACCGGCCGACGACCTCTTCTCTGATACACAAAGACTCCAACCAACCATTCTCCGTGCGATGATCCATAAGACAAATCATTAAAACGAACAGAATCTACACAGGGGACAAGGCCATGGCCTGGTAATCAAACTGGCTTGCATCATGATGACCCATATTCACACCCTTTAGGTTCTCGCCTACATTACCTAGGTATTATAGGCATTTCTGACGTTGAGGGCATCCGGATCAACTAGGACAATCTCTCGACGATACCAATAGACCTGTCACGTTGGGGACTATAATGCGAAGGTGTCTAACAGGTTCTAACAGGTCGAGGGGCTGAACAAAATCTTTGACACTCAATATGCTTGTTTCCCATGCAGGAAGGCCTTCGTTGGGACTCGGGATCCGGTAAGATTGAGTCGTGAGTCCAACCTTTGGAATCATTTCGCCTGTAGATTCATGACTTGTTTCTGCCTTGGCTGTAGGGCTGAGGTTAAATCATGTCTCCACCCAACTGATAACCATTTTTCTCCATCTTGAGAGCTACTTGGTATCAATGACGAGCACTACTTAGGCTAGATCGAGGCGAGATTCAGGGTTAATTTGCACTCAAAACGTCGCACAGGGAGATGTTGAGATGGCCGTCAAGGCTACATGTAGTGGGTAGGTAATGCTAGGATCCATTGGTTGACGGGTCGGAAGAGAGATTTACTTGTGGTAGCAGACGGGGCGGTTGAGACTACTATCACATTGTCACTTATACAGATCAAAAAGAAAGTGACGTTTGTCAGTATGAGTTTCCGTCTTTGCCTCGTGCCGTCCGATGGCCTCAACCTCTCGTGGTCCCAAGCTGAACGAGATTACAACGGCAGGCTAACTCTGTAAATGGGATGACGTGCATCGTACAGTATTTGTCAACTACCACCTTCGCCCGCGTCCCCTGTTCCCCCTCCCGCCACCGCCGCCACCACCTCCGGTGTTACCTCCGCCAGACATCTGCTGGTCGTAGCCGTATCCTCCTTGCCCCTGGTTCCCACCAAAGCCGGCACCGAAGTTCTGACCCTGGCCGCCCTGGCCGCCAGCACCAGCACCGCCGACAGCAGAATACATGGCAGCCATCTGGCTGGGGTCCATCTGGCTGGGGTCAATGCCACTAGCCATCATTTGCTGCATCATCGCCTGCATCTCGGGCGAAATACCCTCCATGCCAGGTATCGCCGCGCCTGCTGCCACCCCGCCAGCTCCTCCACCAGCGGCTCCGGGCATTCCAGGGACCATACCGCCCATCATCATCATGCTCATCTCCTCCATCATCTTCTTGTTGTTCTGAGCAACGGCATCTTGGCTGTACTCGCCCCGGAGGGCCTCCTGCTTCTGCGCATAGAGAGCCCAGGTAAACTCGTCGAAACCATAGTTAAAATAGTCCGACAGGTCGGTGCCTGGTTTGCGCCAGGGCTTCTCGTTGTCACCAAGGTCTATCGAGGTCAGCATATTAGCCAGATCCCTGGGTTTCAACAGGATGATTGATGGCCACTCACCCTCATCAATGTTGACCTGTGTCAGAGGCTTGCCGGTTGGTTTGTGTACTGGTATGGCGTTCACATCGACCTTTGATGTGGAGACTGGTGGCAGATCGGCCGCGGACCGCTGTCGGGGCTCGTCCTTCCTTTGCGGGGCGCCCTTGACAGCGGAGTCGGCCGCGGTAGACCGTTGTGGGATGTTTCTTATCTCGCTGTAGCGCGATTGTCTTGCCAACTTGTCAGAGGGGTTCTCAAACTACGTTGCGCTGGGGGGAGCGGGCTCACGATGGTGGGGCAGCCTTGGGGGCGTCTTTGTTCTCGATGATGATGTCTATATCCTGGTGGGCAGTTAGAAATTTGAGGCTCATGGGTGCCAGGCATGAGCGGGAAACATACGGAGTCCTCATCCTCGTCCATCTCCCCTCCCTCGTCCTCTTCTTCGCCTTCTTCAAGCTCGTCGCCGGCATCCTGCTTTGCTGCTGTTGGCGGGGCCGCAGTGGGTGCAGCCTGCACTGTCGGAGCCTCAGGCTCGTCGGGCGCGTAGAAGTCGTCGTCCTCGTCCATATCCATTGTGTGTTGTGGCTTCGGGAAAAGAACCTGCGAGATTAGATATGTTGTGTATTGGAGACAAAGCGCGGCGTGTTACTTGAGCTTTGGTCGAAGCTCTCCACGGTGAGGTCGCAAGATTAGGTAAGCGCAGTAGAAATGCGCCGAAGGTGAGCGGATTAGGCAAGCGGTGAGACGCGCCAAGACTGGGCTTTCGACGCGACTCGGTCGCTGTGGGGCAGAAAAACCGTCAGCAACAAACGACTGAAACCACCGCCGCATCCCAGCCGCACCCATCCACACTGCGAAGGAATTAACTCCACATCACATTCCACCGAGGGCTAGGATAGGTACCGCCCGTGGGAAATTTTTGTCTGGGATGGCTCTCGCACGGTCGGCCAGCGGCCCCGGCGGGCTGAGCATCAACACCGGATCCGCCAATAATCTCTTGTGAGTTCGTCGCGGAAACCCCATACCACGACGCCTGATCGCGTTCCTGTTCCGAGACACGCATATTTCTGACGCGGCTCCGTCCGGCACAGTGGGAGTAGCACCCAGCAACCGGCAGCGGGCGGCGGACTCTTTGGCAGCGCAGCGCAGCAGCAACAGCAGCCAGCACAGTCCGGATCAATGTTTGGCACGGCACCCTCGCAGCAGCCGCAAGCCGCGGGATCCTTGTTTGGCGGCGCGACAACTTCTCAACCCCAGCAGAGCGGGACTTTGTTTGGAGTGACAAACACTGCACAACCTCAGCAGACCGGTGGACTCTTTGGCCAGCCAGCGGCGTCCCAACAACAGCAGCCCGGTGGACTCTTTGGGTCGACGACACAGCAACAGCCCCAGCAGCAGCAAACAGGAGGAGGCCTTTTTGGCAACACGGCGACACAGCAACAGCAGCAGCCGACTGGTCTCTTTGGCAATACTGCGCAGCAACAGCAGCAGCCGCAGCAGCAACAGGGAGGACTGTTTGGAGGCGCAACGGCACAGACACAGCCGCAGCACGGTGGTCTCTTTGGCAGTTCTATGCAACAGCAGCAGCAACAGCAGCCTCAATCTACTGGACTTTTTGGTGGCTCGACCGCAAATACAGGAGGGATGTTTGGGCAGCAGGCCGCAAGGCCCCAAGGGGGGATGTTGTATGTTGTTTCACCTCCAGTTCTTCCCCACAGGTCAACTGACATCGATATAGCGGCGGTGGTGGTCTCGGCCAGTCTATGATGCAGCCCCAGCAGCAACAACAACAGCAGCAGGGGTTCAGCCAGTCGACCCAAGGCGTAGGGCTGACGATGGGCCAGTCCACCAACCAGCAGCCACAAGTGGTGCCAGGCGTGCGCATAGACGTGAGCAACATACGGTCGACGACGCGGTTTAATGATCTGCAAGAGGACCTCCAGAAGCAGATCGCCATGATCGATGAAGGTATCCAAAAGTGCATTCGGGATAAGGAAGCAGTGGAAGCATTTCTTCCCGCCCATGGCGAGCAGCTCGCAGCGATTCCTGTCGACGTTAGCTTCGTGAGCAGGAAGTCTGACGGAGCGCACGCGGCGCTATCGGGCGACATTGCCGCCATCAACCAGCTGCGCGACTTGGTCAAGTCGGATGCGGACAATGCTCGGCTGTCTTTCAAGGCGGTGGACAACCTGAAGCTGCCCACACAGTATCACCAAGCGGGCCTGTGGTCGACCAGGGGCCAACAGTCAACGGCGGGCACAGGATCGGCAGACGCGGATGCCGAAAGCAACTCGGATCTCATCAGCTTTTTCTCCCAGACGGCGAATGAGATGGACCATATGATGAAGAAGTTTGAGAGTAACCTCGGCGAGATTGAGGTGCATCTGCACGGCGTCCAGAGCAACATGTTGGAGCAGCTGCAGCGGGTAACTGCTCAGTCCAAGAACGGCGTTCAGGGCGGAGTGGACGATAGGGTTATCGAGCTGGCCGCTGTTCTTCGTGACTTTGAGGAAAGTATCCTCAAGGTGGCCGGCGTGGTTGGCGGCATCAAGGAGGGCGTTACGGAACTGCAACTCAAAGACTTTATGGGCCGCGGGTAACTGATGTGCCGACTAGAGGGCCAGGGAAGAATAAGACCTTGTAAAAACACATGTTGTACGCTGTAGGGATGTTTTGCAATACCCAGGTACCGTTGTATCTATGATGAATTCTTGTTGTTCCTTTTATTACTTGGTAATGTTTGGAAGACGCTTTTCTCATCCAGTGTGAATTGGTATCTCTAGCACCAGGCTTTCCCATAAGAGCCCCAAGCCAATACTGGCAGCAGCCATACGCCTTAAAATGCAAAGGAATTGACAAAAGACCAACTGTCTCTACCCCTAGTTTACATATAGTCGGCCCCATCGTCCCCGCCGCCGCCTTCATCATAGTCGTCTTCGTCTTGGTTACCTTCGAAGTACTGCTCTGCGTTGTAGTCGTCGTCACCGGACTCATCGTCACCATACTGATCTGGGTCGTCGAGGTTCTCCCCATCGTCATCCGCATTATCTCTGACCCAGTCATCATCATCGTCCGAGAGGAAGCCGTCCTCGCCTTCCTCGGTGCGCTTTTCTATCGAGCTGATAGCCTGCATTGCCTTGGTTGGGTCCAAAGCTTCTCCGTTCGGTTGGTGCTCGGCATCGGAAAGGAACAGCTCTCCGGCAGTCTTGAGCGAGGTGATGTTGGAAAGACCGAGCGTCTTAGGGCCCGTCTTTCGTCTTTTGTGGGCCGGGCCATCTTCGCCATCCAGTGTTGCGTGTAGTTCGGGGGGGAAGAACTCCTTGGCGAAGGGGCGCGACTCAAGGTCGGGAAGCGTCCGTTCTGCTTGGACGAACTTTTGCGAGTATGTCGGCACGGCTAGGAAGGGGTCGACTGTCGCTTTGCTCGTCTGCCCGTATCGCTTGTTGACCTGCTCTTGACCATATGTCCTTCGGCCTTTACTGAGGTTCTGGTTCCAGGTGCGAGCTTGGGTGTAGAGAGGGCTGTCATGACACTGCTCGCGGAAGAGCAGAAAGCAGGAGACTTGTCTCTCTTCTTTCTTGGAGAGCGCCGGTGCGCGAGGGACGTTGAATGCCTGGACGAGAAGTTTTATTAGCTGCGTGCACCACGAGAGAGAGAGGAAGTCGTTGTCCTTGGAGCGCACTCACTGGAAAGAGCTCAGACGGCTTGCCGTCAATGGCGAGATCGGGGTCTGCGCTCCAGGGGACGCTATTCGCGGCAATGCTTCTGCCGCCTCCTCGGGCCCCAAAGCCGCCGCCGCGACCACCGCGCCCTCCTCGGCCGCCTCTTCCAGACATAAATGATTGGCAGGAGATGTCGAAATACTCGATGTAATGTGTGACTGCGCTCGATTAGTGTAGTGCACCAGCAAACGTTTTCGGCGGGGCACCTTTTCAGTCCAGGTGCTGGCGGTTTTTTGGTTGGCGTGCCCCACCGGCAGGCGGGAGCTTAGTGTGCACGGTCCCTGGACCCGACAGCCGTTGGGGTACCCGTACCCACCGACCAAAGACCGCCTGATGAGTTCCCCGCATCTCCAACACCCTGCAGATCAAGCCTCCATCCATCCGCAACCCCTCCAAGACAGCCCATTCGAGCTATCCATCCGGTCCACCGCCCCGAGCCTAGTGTGCGTACGCAAGGAGTTGCCTTCCCTTGTTTGTCTGTTTATCAGACCATCAGCGAGTATTGTAACTTTGTGCCCGTTCAACGACCGCTCAACGGCAAAAAGCGCATCCCTTGCAACTTGGAGAGCGTTTGTCGCAAACAGCATTATGGACGACATCCCAGTTACCGGGCTTGACGAGCTCGAGCAGCATCTGGATTGCCTGGTCAGGGATCCCAGCATCCCGGTCAACGCAAAGCTTCTCGACGATATAGAGTTGCAGCTCACAGGTACGCTGCCCTGCCCCTTGATGGATGCCAAAGGGCCTGGGCTGACAAGAGATTGGAAAAGACAGCAACATCCCCCCCCTGGTGATCCGATTTCTGCCCAAACTCACAGCCATTTTGAAGCAGTACACCGAGGATCCGGCCGTTATCGTTAGCTTAACGGTCAAGCTTCTACGCCCCGTCTCTTTCACCCAAGTACTGTCGCTTGCTTCAGAAGAGTCGTTGATTCAAGCCCTCGACTCCCCCGCGCCAGCGGCCAACATCCTCGCAATGACCGTTATCCACAAAGCTGCCGCAAGCCCAACTGGCGCAGCCATTCTCTCAGCAATGCCACAACTGGTGGCCGCGTTCATCCGCCGATGGCTCGCTGCACCGCAGGTCGAGGTTGGACAAAAGGGTGGCAAGGTCCTCGGCGACCTCCTCGACATCGACTGCGAGCTTCCACCCCCACCGCCGCCAAGCACACGCGATGCCCCAACGACCGAAATTGTGCTGCGCAAGGCTCCGGGACAAGGGAAAATATGGCGGCTCTTGTTCGCCAACAAGGAGGCTTACATGTTCCTGCTTGCCCTCTGCTCCGGGCGCCACCCCGACACAAGCGGCGATCCACATCAGCTGTCTCTGGCCCAGGCAAGGCTCTTGAGAGTGCTCCCCCGCCTCGCCGCTCTCAATTTCCAAGCCGTTAGCCGGTCCGGGTTTTCCGCGGCAACCCCGGCGTATCTAACGAACGGCCATGGCGGCGGCGCTCCTCCATCTAATGGGCCTCGGCCTGGAGAAGGCCTTCTCCAATTTGCTGCGCTTCGTATGGTGGATCGGAGCGATGTTCTGATGCATTTGAACCTGGTCGACTTCTTCGAACTGTTTGTCGGCCTCATGAGAGTGACGGAGCATTCGGCGCACAAGCTGGAAACAGTCCGAGCAATGGTGGCCGAGGCGGCGGCAGAGGACGAGGCACTAAAAGAGGCCTTGCTGACTCTCCCGGACCGGACCGTAGAGGAAGAGGCCGAAAGCTTGCGGGGATGGTTGCGAGAGATCATGCCGGGGGAGTCTGTCCGACTTGCCGTGCGGTGAGAGGTTAAGCGATTGATCATAGCTACCTAATTATATCGTGCGGCTATTATGTACACAACCGCGGCCTTGAAGAGAGAGTGACAGGATGTTGAACGAACAGAACATTCCTGGTATGCTTACTATTGTTCCCGGCAGATAATGCGCTGCTGATGATGTGTTGTACTCAGATCCAGTACCTGGATCCCTTGGTGGTTGTCGAAGAATTGCTGGCAGAACGGGCGCCTCCACGTCAATGACAGAAACACAGTAGAACAAGGGCATCGGCGCAAGATATGTATCAATATCTGAGCACGTACGTGTAAAGGCTCTCAACACACAGAAATACCATCTAGAGTACACCGGTAGCTCCAAGAGACCGAAGAATCAACTTGATCTCCCGAACTCCCTGAACCTTACCCCCTTCTGCGCCAGGATGCATTCATGCCCTTCCCAGGGCAAGGGCAATAGAGAAACAAATATACACCATGCTATACGCCACACAGGTTCTAACGTTGCCTTTACTCTATGCGGCAATTGGACGCTTTGAAGAATTAGAGAAAATAAAACATCATCCTCCATTTCGCGCACCCCTGGACGCGCCTCCATGCCTATATATCTATGCCCTGCCCATTACCCGGCTTGACGGATCATCGCTCATGTTGTCCATACTTGGTGAGGCGCGGGGCCCGAACGATATGACCGAAAGCGTACTACCCCTTCGGTCACGATCGTCGACAGTCGCCCTCCCATTTGCCGAGGAAGCCATTCCTTCAATGCCCAGTCCGACTTCGCCCACTCGCCTGAGAACAAGTAGCAAGGCCGTTCTGAGATCACCGCCAAGCTCCTTGCCAAGCAGCTCCACAACGAGCGGATAGAAGCTCTTGATGTGGTTCGCGAAGCCCTCCCTTGGGAATGCGGCATACCCCTCCAGAACATCCACCACAACAGGTCTCCATGCCACGATGTTACGATGCTGGCTCTCCTCCTCTAGCGCGATGTAGCCGCGAATGATGTCTTGGCAGAGCGGAACCAGCGCGCTCTCGACATCGGTCTTGCTACCCTGGCGCTCCGGCGCCGTGTCGCCGAACATCCGGAACAAGATCGACACATAAGTAGCAGCGCTACCAGACTCCTGCTTCAGCAAATTAGGCGGTTGCTTCATGAAGCCTTCGCGCCACAAGCGCATGCGCAGTTCCTTATCGGCGTTGAAACGCTTCGCGAAGAGGAACGACTTCTTCAGAAGCGCCATGAGACGGAGGAGCTCGGACGACGGAATCTGCGCATACACGGCGTCGTTGCTGAAGAGCTCGTTTACCGTCTCTATCATGAGAAGCTGTAGCACACAGCGGCTGATGATGCGGTTGAAGAAGCGCCGACGCGCGGCCGTAACGACGATAGGCTGCTGCTGAAGTGAGGTGTTGGGCTTGAATTCCTCAAGCTGCGGTGTCAATGGTGATGGAGGAACCGCTGTAGATGACGAGGTTGCCAGGGTTGGCGTCCGGAGGCTGTCAGTATCACCGCCGTTGGCGAGTAAGATGGGTGATTCTGATTCTAACATGTAGCCGTTGTTCTCTGAGCCATTGATCTTGAGAGACTTCTCGTCAACCGCGTTTGCTTCAACAGGGGGGCTGAGTGGGCCGCCCAACTCCAGACCGTTTGGCGGAGGTGACAATGAGGCTGTTGAGTTGATTGCCGTCGCCGAAAAGAGTTGGTAAGCTGTCGTCCTCTCGAACAGCTCACAGAAGGCGCCTACGATCTTCGCCCAGTGTTCGTATGTAAACTTAGCGACATTTTGAAGGATAAGCTGTTGAAGGCAGTTGCTACCGATCCGAGCGATGGTGTCGTTCTCCTGACATATGCAAAGGGCGAGAAGCTCCAAGAAACGGTCGAGCATATACTCGAGGGCATCGAAATAATGCGTGAAGAGGGTAATCATGTTCCGAAGCGCCTGGATCATGGTAGTTGACAGCCACACAGACAGCTCCTCATGGTTGAGGACGTTAGACATCTCGGGCCTCGATCGCAAGACCATAAAGATGGGGTATAGCTGTTGCCTCCAAAGGATATCCCAGAAGTCGGAAGGGAAGTCTCCTCCATACCGTAAGAGGGCCTCGAAGAAGTAATTGAGAGCGTTGGACCGCACTTCCAGATCCTCGCCGGTCATCAGCACGTCATGGAAAGCAAACAACACTGGGAACCAGAAGCCCTCTTCAACCGACGTTCGGCTTTGCTGGCCGGAAGACTTGGCAGCGGCCTCGGTAGGGCTTGATGCCGAATTGGATCTGTGCGAGAGCGGGCATTCCGGTGTTTTGAGCATCTTCGGGATGATCGACTTCAACGTCTCCATGGCCTGTAAGCTCTTTTTCTGGAACTTCATGTTCTTTGAGAACTCGGTCAGACAGACAATGAGGTCGGTGAACGCGCCCTGCGAGATGACGACTCCAAACCTCGTCTTATAGACATGGGTGACGTTCTCGTATGCGAGGTTGACGATGCTTTCGTGAGGATCCCTTGCTGCAACTGTGAAGACGCCGAACATAGTTCTCCAGCCGGAGCGAATATTTTCTCCGCGGGCCTGAATCATCTGAATCAAACAACGAAGGATCATGTCCTTGACTGTAACGTTGCTCGAGTTGGACATAACATGCTCAAAAGGCTTGAGGAAGTCTTTCTGGAATTTGAATCCCGGGAGCTCCTCAATCTCCATGAACCGCATAGAGAGCTGGCGCAGAGAGTCTAGAGCAAAGAAAACAATGGCAGTGTTGATGTGGCACCCAACGCGGTTGAAGTGCTCACCAAGAACATCCCAGATCTGTGTCCACTCGAACCGAACTCGGGTCATGTTGTAGTAGCTGATCTCAACAATCTTTTGCAGACTGTAAGTGCGGGGAGAATCGTTTGACCCCGAAACCTTGATTTCGTCCCAGCTCACCTCTGTCAAGGCCCTGGCAAAGTGGACGATGGCTTCCCCGGAGAGGTTGGCCGTATTTGTAAAGATCCTGTCGACGCTCTTGATGACCTCATCTGATCTGCTTTCCATTGCAATCTCCATCGATACACCCTGAGGTCCCGTGTGTGACCGTGGCCGATGTTTCCGAGAGGAAGCAGTGGATTTTCGGGAACCAGAAGTCTCTGTCCGTGACGAGGGAACAAATCGGGCTTTGGAGACATCAGGAACTGCACTCTCATCGACACCGCCGGAGATAAGCTGAAGTCGATCAAGCTGGCTTATGCAAAGCAGCACGTCTTTCCAAGACTGCTTCAACAGATTCCCTTCTGTCTGGCCAAGCTCCAGGATTACTTTCAGAGCCTCGACGTTCTTGGCTTGCATCTCTTCAGGGTTATTGAGATTGGCTGTGTTTTTGAGCGCCGAGATGAAGGCTTCTCGTGGAGTCGCAAGATCAAAGAGGCAGGCAATCTGAGTCGCTAGCTTCATCCCTTCCAGACACAGCTTGTTGACCTCAAGATTATGTGTCTTCTGTGTTTGGCTGGAGAGGGCTGAGAAGAATGACATCCATGCAACATCAAACATCGGGCCCACATGTTTAAAAGATGTGGCCGGAATAAACTTGGTGCCTGCTTTCTCAGCGTTCTTTCGTTGGCTACGGTAGAGGTCTCTGAAGAGCTGTTCAGAACGAAGCGAGATCTCTTCCGACTGTTGAACATAGGCTTCTCGCTGCAAATCCCGGCCGACGTTGGAGAAAGCCTGTCCGAGGCCCGCTGCAAGTCCTGTTGATTGGGTCTGGAGAGTTCCGTTCGCAGCAGCAGCGTCTCTCTCACTCTTGAGAACGATCTCTTCATTGGCAATGTCGTCGTAGATGCCTAGGAGATATTCGTCAGGGAGATCAGCGTTGTCGTTGATACCCCGATTGTTCTTGATGAAGTCCGTCTTTGACATGTGCTTTACAATTTTGGTGCTGTGCAGGTCGGTATTGAGCAAGATGACGGAATAGGCGAGCACGTAAGGGGTGTCAGCGTTTGCAAATGCGTTGGGATTCCCCATGATATAGCGGTTGGCGAACTTGAGCATGAAGCGATCGATTTTCTGAGCTTCGCCTGGTAGACGGAAGGCTTGGAGGAATTCCCGCAATGCATCAACAAAACGTTTCTTGGTGAAGTCCATTGTATCCACGAACGCATGCATGATGTCGATATGCTTCTGATCACCCTCACCCAAGTATTCTCCGATTTGAGCCTTATCGAGCCTGTCCTCAGATCGAAGGAAATGAGCGATATCTTCTGGCTTCTCACTTGGAATAAAGCCCTCCCGGAGAAGAATCTTCATTCCATTCTTAGGCTTGAAGTTGAAGGCCTTGACTGCGTTCGTTTTCGCTGTCTTCCTGGCCTTCTCCTTCTCCAACTGATCAGGATCGTCGTCAATAACAGGCGTGGAAGGGGGGATCGGAGTTTCCAACCGCGACGTAGAGTCGGCTGCTGACGGGTCGATCGAGTACCGTAGTTCATCACTGGATTGCCTCCTCTCTGGTTCGCCGTTCGCACCATTGCTGTCTGGCCGCCCAGGTTGCGACCAATTCACCAATGATCTCAAGGTCTCCACGAGCGAGTCGAGAGCTACTCTCTTCATCACATATTCTTTCGGGATCTCACTGTCGCCATCGTGATGGGTGGTGATATGCGCAACAGACAAAGGAGGTGGCAGAACGTTCTTCACTTGCCACTCGTTGGGGCTCGAGTACTTTGAGTTACCATCCTCATACTGTTGCTCTTGGATAACCGAAACAGCTATCGGAGATGTCGCAAACTTGGAGAGATCCTCGATGATAGTTTGGAAGATGTTGTCGACATTTCTGTCACAGTCATAGTTCAGATATGTTTCAACCAGCGCCCGCGGATCTTCGCAGAACCTCTTCAGAATGCTGACAAAAGCGAGTTTCTGCGACAGAGGAGCGTTCCTCCGGGCCAAGAGCGCAAGGTAGATTTCGTTCAAGAAGACCTCAATCTCTTTCTACATGTCATGTGTTAGCCCGACTCAAATAAGCGTAGAGTGTATCAACTAACTTTGAAAGGCGCCCTCATGTACTTTAACATTAGCCAGAAGATCTCGCAGCAAACATCAAACACCCTGTCCACAGAGCTTGCGCCATTTCGCGTGATGCTCAAACAAAGGTAGTACTTGATGGCCTGCAGGAAGTTGGTAGGCTCGTTGTTTTTGGTGTTGGTGATGGTACAGAAGGGCGAGGTAAAAACGGTTATGCTGTTGTTGAGGAGAGTGTGGATGAGGTGGAGAGAGATGAGTTTAGACCGCATCGGCTGCCCCCGAAGATCGTACAGTTGGTCTGGTGGGAGAACCTTTGTGGACAGGTTGCAGAAGGACCGGAAGACAAGATAGGCATCACGAATGTATACCTCGTCTTCGGCATCCAGCGATTCAGGGGTTTCCTCGTGCGAACTGTCCGCTATACTCTGCTCAGACACCGACCTGGCCGGCTTTTTTGCGGGCTTGATCTGTGTTACCATTGTCGGACCGTCGCCCAGGTTCGAGTCGTCAAAGCTCTTCCGATGCTCCAGGTCCTTTAGGGTCAGCTTGGCGCCGCCGTTGGACTCTTCGAGAGGCGTAGCAGTCTCGTCTTCTTCGTTGTCGCCACCGTTACCTAGCGACGAGGCCTGGTCATCTTGGCGGTCAACGGTTAAGCTACTCTGACTGCGCTTCAGCTTTCCGAGACTCGCGCGTGCTTCTTTCATGTGCAAGCGCGTTTTGACTCTCTCAAACACCGTCCCAACCATCTGGGTGAGTGTCCCCTGTGCAACCTGCTGGTTCGCCGTACTCCGCGACAGGAGGAAGACATTGTAGACCTGGCGCACCGCCTTCAATAACCCGGCGCCGTGCACAACGATCTTGTCGTTCAGGACGGCCGCCAGCAGCGACTTGACGATTTGTAGTTGGATCTCGACAGGGGTAGTCTCGCCCTGAAAGCAGTCGCAGATGGTGTCGATGGCTCGTTCGATTAGCGGGGCCTGCTCGGCGTTGCCATCCTGGCTCGAGGCGCGACCCGACGGGGTCGAGAAGGACGAGTACGAGATAAGCTTGCCGATGCAGTCGAGCGCAGTGGTCGCTAGGGGTATTGTACCGGACTTAGTGGCTAGCTGCAAAGGCGCAAATACGATCTCGGGGTCTGGGAGCTGATGGTCATTCTTCTCGATGGCGGCGAGGGCCTGCTGGACCAATTCGACGAGCTGCTTGTTTCTGCCGGCATTCGCGGCAATGATGTCCAAAGAGGACACGACAAATTTGAGGGAGCTCATGGTCGGCCGGCGGATCCGAAGGCCATCCGAGGTGACGGGGTTAGCGCATGGAGAGAAGATCTTGGGTAGAAGCTCTGGAGGCGCAAACGGTGGCTCTTTGTTGCAGCAACTTTTTTGCTTATTGGCGCGACGTCTGTCCTCAAGCTCCGAGTCGTTAAGTGTTGTTGGTTGGTCAGGGCGACGGGGCTTGCGTCGTCCACAGCGCGTGGATTTGGTTGGTGCCTGGGATTGTCGCTCGAAATGCTCCTGTTCTGCCTGCGCGACGGGGAGGGCGTCGAAAAGGAGACAGGTGGAGCTGATGCCGCGAGCGGGCGGTCGTGAAAGTTGACAGCAGAACCGTCATCTTTTTGCGGTGGGGCCGCTGAAAGACCCTTGTGCTAGCCGTGCCAGCTGGTGGCCGTCCGGCCAAATCTGGATTACTTGCCTGGGAAGAGCCATCCCGGCCCGCGCGATCCTTGGCAGCTCTTCGGAGACCTGAGCAATGCAGCGACGCCTCATTGCATGCTGTTTGCGCGCCCCTGTTGACGTGCAGCCGCGACTTGCAAGTGTGGCTTGGCTGAGCATTTGCCGCAATTCAGACGCCGTGGGAAATGTATTTCTTGGACTGCACACATGGCTTCCATCGCCGTAGTTTTACCCTAGGAGATAGTAATCTGATATAGAGTAGTTATCAGCCGGAGCCTGGTTAATCGAAGCCTTAGTCACCTATTGTCGGGCAGTTCCATATCGACAGATAATGGGCATTGGACTGTGGCTGGTGAATGGGCAATCCGATCACTTGGGCGCCGCAGCCAGGAGTGGCTTAGCGTCGCGATTTTCCCTGCCAAAGTTGCAGGGCCCATTTTTTGGGGTGAACGGGAAGCTAAGCTCCCCCAACGAGAAATCCCACGCAAAAAAACTGGCCCCAGCGTGTCACCATCAGCCTTCTCGCCGACCCAGGTCCGGCTTGCTCAACCTTCCTCTCTCCATCCTCGCTATCCACTCGTCATCAATTGACTCCCGGACCACGCCGAGGGCACATCTTGAGAACATTCCGGTCGTCAGTGTTAGGCCATTGGGGTATTCCCTTCGTTTCGAACACCTCCGCGGCTCCTCAAGTTTTTTGTGATTCCCCCCGAAGAGCTATTTTTTTTACCATCAAAATGCTTGTCCCGGCGCTTCGAAGGCAAGCCCTTCAGCAAGCAAAATATGCCCGCGTCGCTCTCCCTAGTCTCACGAGATGGTACGCTTCGTTTCCCCCGCACACCGTCGTCAAGATGCCCGCTCTGTCGCCGACAATGACGGCCGGAGGCATCGGCGCGTGGGGGAAGAAGCCCGGTGACTCGATCTCGCCCGGCGAGGTGCTCGTGGAGATCGAGACGGACAAGGCTCAGATGGATTTCGAGTTCCAGGAAGAGGGCGTGTTGGCCAAGATTCTCAAAGAGACTGGCGAGAAGGATGTTCCAGTCGGTAACGTACGTATTTTGCCTCCTACCTTGATTGACTGCAGCTAACCACTTTCCCCATTCCAGCCCATCGCCGTTCTCGTTGAGGCGGGCACCGATGTCAGCGCTTTTGAGAACTTTACACTCAAGGATGCCGGCGGAGAGGTTGCACCTCCTGCCCCCAAGGAAGAGAAGTCCGAGTCCGCGTCCTCCGAGTCGTCCTCGGCTCCGACCCCGGCTCCCGAGCCTGAGCAGAGCGGATCTAGCGGAAGACTCGAGACCTCGCTTGACAGAGACCCGAACATCTCCCTTCAAGCCAGAAGACTGGCCGCCGACAAGGGCGTGAACGTGCGCAACCTCAAGGGCTCTGGTCCCGGTGGCAAGATCACTGAGGAGGATGTCAACAAGGCCGCCTCCGCTCCTGCTGCCGGGGCTGCATCCTCAGGGGGTGCTCTGTACGAAGATGTCCCAATCAGCAACATGCGCAAGACCATCGCCAACCGCCTCAAGGAATCGATTGCTGAGAACCCGCATTATTTCGTCTCCTCGTCCCTGTCCGTGTCGAAGCTCCTCAAGCTGCGCCAAGCCCTCAACAGCAAGGCTGATGGGCGGTTCAAGCTCTCTGTCAACGACTTCCTCATCAAGGCTATGGCTGTCGCATGCAAGAAGGTCCCGACCGTCAACAGCTCGTGGCGTGATGGTGTAATCCGCCAGTTCCACACCGTCGATGTCTCCGTGGCTGTGGCTACCCCCAACGGTCTCATTACACCCATTGTGAAGGGTGTTGAGGGTAAGGGTCTGCAAGGCATTTCCGAGTCTGTCAAGGAGCTCGCCAAGAAGGCACGGGACAACAAGCTCAAGCCGGAGGAGTACCAGGGTGGCAGCATCAGCATTTCTAACATGGGCATGAACCCCGCGGTTGAGCGCTTCACCGCCGTCATCAACCCTCCTCAGGCAGCTATCCTCGCCATCGGTAGCGTCAAGAAGATCGCCGTCCCTGTCGAGAATGACGATGGCTCCACCAGCGTCGAGTGGGATGAGCAGATCGTCGTCACTGGGAGCTTCGACCACAAGGTCGTTGATGGTGCCGTGGGTGCCGAGTGGATGAAGGAGTTCAAGCAGGTGATTGAGAACCCGCTCGAGCTTTTGCTGTAAAAAGCATGCTGTAAAAAAGAGTCTGCGGTGTCGTGTTCAGGCTCGGAGGAAATGATTTGGCGCATGGGAAGTGGAGAAAGGGCATAGAATGGCGGGAAATGGACCAGCTCACTGGGACGAGACGGCGTCTCTTGGTAGAAGGCACTCCGACGAGAAGACCTATGGAGCACGCCAACAGTCGGCGGGCGCCTGGTCTTCAGATGGGCGTCCACGCCAGTCGGGCATGATCACCTGCTACCACGTGTATAATGATCCTAGGCAATGCTGCATCTCAGTGGGGACCACAGCACTTTTTATTGTTTTGTACATTTGTTACGTTGGTATTTTCAAGGTTAGGCTGTTTAATCGAGCACGGAGTTTGGCCGTCGCGCTTGGGTGCAGTGGTGGCAGAGCCAGCTCGAACTCAGTCTCAAATAGAGCTCTAATTCCCATTCAAGATGAGCATCTTCAGGTCTCTCAGGTTGGACGTGCCAGCGCAATAATAAAATAACCACCCCCACACCCCCCCTCCCCCCCAAAAAAAGCTGGCTATAAGATGCCCGTCTAAGAACCGGCTCAGTTATGTAGATGTAGCTTCAATGTGTCAAAGTGCGGACGCCTTCCGCAAGTGTTTCGGCCTCTTCCGAAGTTGTGACCCGAAGAAGGATGGGGAGCTTGGCATCGGTTGCACCTCAGCCGCCGCCTTCGGGTGGGGCTGTCGCGGCCCTTGCCGTTCTCGCAGCTAAGAAGCGGCTCTGGAGGAAAGTCCAGAGCGAGGGTGGCTTTCTCCGTGTCCGACGAGACCGGATAACGGACCGCAAGGAGCTGACGATGCGAACTCTTCGCATTCCGTCTTGGGTAGGCCATCCTTCGAGCCTGTCAGCCAAGAACATGCCAATTTGTGGGCAGCTTGCCGTCTGTGGCGGAGGTAGCGCTGACAGACGTAAACCCGAAGCCTCATTTCATATTACGGAATATTTGGGTTTTAGGTTCGCCCGGGGTGGAGTGGGCCCGGCGGAGACTGGGCTGGCTGGAGCCTGGGAGTCGGGAGCAGCAAAGAAGCACCACGGGCCGTACGGATCGGTTTACTGATCTGATTGATCACATCTCCTCGCATTTCGTCCACGCAGAAGAACCGGTTCCACCGCCTTGGGCCGTGCATCGCTGGTAGCGTTGAGATGCGTGAGCCTGGAGCGTATGAGTTCGGACTAATGTGGGGAAGGATCACGATTAATGCCGAGTGACGAGAGACACTAAAGTCGGGAGTTTCAAGGCCCTCCACGGCGGAGCTACGGGGAGATGGGTATGTCCGTCGCCGAGCGAGATGGGTCGAAAATGGAAGCATAGCGACTGTCAACCCAACCCCCGTCTCGCTAAAGACAGTAAGAACTACAGGCTGGAAAGGTACTCCTCATCGGTGTTGTTTGGGATACACGTAAGAAATTTGACAGCAACCTGCCTAGGTGAGGCGCTTTCACTAGGCATCTGAGGTAATGTTCATGCCGATTGCAGACAGAAGGATCTGCCGTGGGTGCTGAGTCCATCGGAGATAGCCCTGAACGGCTGAGATGGTGGCCTGCGGTGCGAGGTGATCATCCGCACTGGCAACAGCTGGCGAGCGTATTCTCCGCGACTGGTACGAGGGGTCGTCGGCCGCCTCGGAATTTCGACGAGAAAGGGTTCAGCCGTCCCTGCATCCCATTCCCGAACAACGGAACGGTCGTCAGCGGAGATAAAGGCCCAGATCGCACACTTGGCGCCCCTCCAATTACCAACCCCGATGAGAGGCAAACCGCCCCACGCTTGCTTCGCTTGCTCGCTTGCAGGACCAGTCGGCCTTTGCATCCCCCACCTTTCGGCGCCTTACGCACACACGTGCTCAGCAGGCTCCACCGTCATGGCGGGACTGGCGAGTCTGGACGGTGCAAAATGCGTTGTGTTTACGTATCGATGGGTGGGCGAGCATGGGCGCGGGCATGGCGGGGGCATCAGCGTTGAGGCTGACCGGGTTCGGCGCAGCGAAATATGTAATCGCCATGACTGATCTTGGAGTCCGCTCCCTCGGTTGTCAGCCAGCGGTGGCTAAGCGTCTCCGGATCTGGGTAAATTGGTGCCTCCCCAATTCCCGGGATTTTGTGCCCGACGATGCCCTAGAAGAGTAAAGTGTCGGTGATTAGCTGCCAGCCCCCGCATCTCCCCGAGATGCCGATCTGACGCCAGTGCCTCAGCGGGCATCCAGGGGCGCTCATAGGGCCCCTTCCCAAAGGCACCGGGAAAAACACAAAAATCGCAAGTTCCAACGGTCTCGGATGTGCCTTGTTGCGAAGCAGCCCTCCCTCGGCGCTCCCAGAAACAGCCCCATCTGCCCGTTTTCGTCGCACCCATGGCCTGAGGCTTTTCCCAAGCAGCGGGCGGAGGCAGGCAGGAGCGCACGCCATCATCAAGTGAGGAAGGAGCGGCGCGCAGTTTCCTGACCATCGCCGGCGGCCCGTTGCTCCATCCACCTTATCCACCAAAGTGTCCGCCATCCCTATCCCTCGTGCGTCTTATTCCCGCGCTCTCCCGCTCAACACCGACCCCGAACAGCGCCGCGCGCGGGTTGAGATCCACCGCAGCACCTACACGCCCGCCATGGACGTGGACATGGAAACCACAGCTTTGGCATCGACGCCAGCGTCGGCGCCCGGATCGGCACCACCGTCGGCGCCGGCATCTGCGTCTTCGCCTGCCACGCCGACGGAGCCACGCCGGCGCAACCGCCCTGCGCTCTCGTGCATCCAGTGCAGGAGCCGCAAGATCCGCTGTGATCGCATGGAACCCTGTGCCAGCTGTCTCAAGTCCAAAATCGTCAACTGCACCTACGAGGAGGCCCGCCGTCCAAAGCCTCGCCTGTGGAGGCTGTCACCCACTGCTGATCCGGACTCGCCAACCTCGGATGCCCAATTTCCGCGCTTCCCCTCTGGCGCTGCCGCCTTTGCCTTCCGGCCCGATGCCCAGCCGCAGCCGACCTCCAATGTCGCGGGTCTGCAGTATGCCAACTCCGCCGCCTCTCTACCAGGTGTCCGGTCTTCTGAGACCGGCTCGGTGTCTAGCTCCTCCGCTCCCCAAGCGGATGCCCCAGGCCCCGCGGCCCAAACGTCTGGTAGTACTGCTGCCCTGGAGGACCGTGTCCGGCAGTTAGAGCAGCAGCTGGCCGATGCCTTAAAACGACAAGACGCCGGGATCCAGCCACCTACGCTCGCGCAGCTAGGAGTTCAAGTAACCGGCCAAGGGGGGGTTTCCACTGCACCATGTGAGAGAGACGGCCAGTGGATGGATAAACATAGATCTGTAAGTAGGATTTACTTCTGCTTATCGTACCCATATGTTGCTGCACCGCGGTATTCCATTAACTGCGCTGGCACCTGTTTGCTGCTTGCTGACACCCTCACAGTTCCCACTGATCATGAACATTGCTGAGCGCATCGAGACAGACAGAAGCTCGAATGCCTGCTTTCTCTTACACAAGTGCAAGAGCATAGCCAAGAGTATTAAAGCTCGGACCCAGAGAGCTCTTCTCCATTCATCCTTTGACATCGGTGGTAACGCGCTCCCAGAGAGTACCGTTCGGCTGCTGGTTGAGGCCTACTTCAGGACATTCGAGAGCGTCTATAGGATTCTCCACCGGCCTTCTTTCTGGCGAGAGTATCGCCTGTACTGGGATGGACCTTCAAGAACTGCGAACGAGGCGTTCGTGATTCAACTGAAGCTGTGCATGGCCATCGGAGCCTGTTTCCATGATGGTCTCTCAATGAATCGCCAGAGCCTTGCTGCTAAGTGGATTTACGAAGCCAAGATGTGGCTAGTATCCCCCGAGGAGACGGCCCTCATGAGCTTTGAGGGCCTACAAATCATGTGCCTGTTGCACATTGCACGGGAAACATGGGGCGTGGGAAGCGAGCTTGGTTGGGTCTCTGCCGGCTCTATTTTGCGAGTTGCGATGCAAATGGGGCTCCATCGCGACCCCGACAACCTGTCCAAGATGCCCACTCTCCATGCCGAGATCAGGAGGCGTCTCTGGGCAACTGTACTAGAGATGGTGCTACAGTCTAGCATGGACTCTGGCGGGCCACCGTTGGTGACGGTTTCTGACTTCGATACCCGCCAACCCTCTAACTTTGATGATGAGCAGCTGACCGAAAACGAGCAACCACCGCCAGTGCCACGCCCTCTCAGCTCATTCACACAGACCACAGTGCAGCTCGCTCTCCTTCGATCTTTTCCTACCCGTCTTGCAATTGCGCAATATGTCAGCCACTTCAACACCGCGTCGTCTTACGAGGTCACTCTGAGATGGAACTCGGAGCTGACGAATGCGTGCCGGGCACTGTCCGCAACTCTGCATCCGTCCTACGACCCTGCTGGCGTCTTGCCAAAACGCCTCTCGCTCTTCCAACTACGATTGGCAGAGCATATGGTCCACCGATTTTTCCTGGCTTTGAACCATCCGTGGCTAGCACAAAACAATCCCGCCTACTACTTTGCGCGCAAGATGTGCATCGAGACGGCTTTGAAGCTCTACCGTGCCATAGCCACGGGATCGCCAGCAGGTGACTCGGGGACTGCAAGCCAGACAGATGACTTCACGAGGCTGGCGACGTGTGGACATGGGGCATTCCGCTCCGTCCCAATGCTGGCGGTTCTATCGATTTGTCTTGAGTTGCTTTGGCAGGTACAAGAAGACCAGTCCTTTCGACAGAGCATGGATATAGACCATCAACTTGAAAGAAGCGGTTCTAGTGGAGACAACGACGTAGGTGCCCCTGGAGCAATTGGGAGCGGTGCGGCCCCCCGTCAGGATCTCTTTGATGCCGTCAAGTACGCAATAACCTGGACGGAACGCCGCATCATGGCTGGCGAGACCAACATCAAAGGACGCTTATTCTATTCTGCACTCCTGACCCAGGTACACGGCCTCCAGCGTGGTGCTGCGGATGCCGAGATTGAACAGCTAGTACTGAGCACCCTAGATGGAGACTTGGAACATTGCTGGCATCTTCTGAAAGACATCGAAGCGGCTACGCCGGGCTCTTCCCCGGGTCTGGACTCCCATGAGACGGGCGACTGGGACTGGGACAATTCTGTAAGTTGTGAAGTATTAACGGCTTCGCCGTTGCCCGCCCTACCGATTTGTCTGATCGTGTATTTTTCTAACTTTTTTGCCAACAGCGGCCTTCGCAGGGGCTGAAGTCTATCTTCAACTCTAATGATGTAGAATCGCTTCTCCACGGCTGAGAGAGATACGGCGATCTTTCGACGTTGATGCACAAACAGCAAGCTTCTATGGCAAGATTCCAATACTTCGTACTCTTGCCGATCGCAACTCACTCTACGAGCACGGACTGGAGACAGCGAGAAGTCTAACGATCCTCAAAAACTAAGCCTCTAGATACATATGGTATGGAACCACTGAGATTGGATTGCTAGTGGATATTAGGCTGACACAAGCCGAAGTCTGTAGGCGAGGTGGAAACGGCAAAGCCATTGTCGCCACTCTTTTCTCTGAGGTTTAGCTTTTTTGTCTCTCCACTGTACGTTCGGGTTCGCCCCGAGGCGCTCTCACGAGCCGTGCCGGCGGGCGCTGACGGTTTGTTAGAGAGCTGCAGCCACATGACAGCTAACTTCCACCCTCCTGGCCCCTCGGCCAATGCCCACCGTCCCACGGTGTAATGTTCGAGGACTCGCTGCCCAAGAGTATTTCACATGGCTCGCGTTATCTTGAACGGCCTCGCGGCCCTTGCTGCCGCCTCCGTTGTTCTCAGCACCTCGCCAGCTGATGATCACTTCATCACCGCCCCGCCGATCCAACCCCGCCATCCTCTCGAGACGACAAGCCCCATCCGGACCGTTGTGACCATAAATTCGAACCTGATTGACGTGCTTGCTGGAGATGAGAGGGATGTTCCAAAGGTAGTGGAAAAGCTTCAGCAGCTTTGCGCTGGCCCTCTGGCGTACCTGTACCCCGAAATTTGCGAGCACTTCAAAGGCAATGGGGACCCAGGCGAAATCATCCTCTGGCCACCAGAAGGGCAGACAACCACCACGACCGAGGTGGTGTCAATCTCAATCTTCTCACCAGTGCCAATGTCGGTACCAGCTCCGGGCCCAGTACCAATGCCGGTTCCAATGCCGGTACCAGCCCCATCATCACGGTTGGTGCCAGTGCCGATGCCAATACCGGCTCCGGTCTCACGGTTGGTGCCAGTGCCAGTGCCAGTGCCAGTACCGGCTCCGGCCTCGTCGTTGGCGCCAGTGTCTGCATCCTGGTCAACACTTGCCAAGCCAGCCGGAAACAGCAACCTCCCATCTTCCACGCTTGCGCGATCCTGGGTCAGGCCAACTTTTCCGAGACCGGGATTTCCGACAACTTCAGCTAAAGTAGCCACCACGGCTACCGGCGCTGATGGCGCAGCAAATTCTAGCGTTGGGGCTACGACAAACGTCGGCGCCGAGGCTACACACAATGTGGGCGGTCGGACTACATTCAATACTCGCCCTTGGAACACGGCCAACACTCGCACCGAAGCCGAAGCCACAACCAGTGTGGGTGTTCAAATTACAGTCAGTTCTCGCCCTCGGAACACGACCAATGTTGGCATCGAGGCCTCGACCAATTCCGGTCTTGGGACTACAACAGCCGGTGTTGGCGATGGGGCTAGGGCCAATCTTGAGACTACGACTCGTGTTGAAACGGTCACGAGTATCGAAATGAGAACCAGCTTTGAGACTAGAACGAGCATCGAGATTACGACGAGTGTCGAGGTAATAACCAGTGTCACAATTGCAACCCAGCAGACTACGCCTACTCCCACCGCAGGCCCTACCTCGGCGCAAGACCGACCGTCCTCAGAGAGGACTGCTCAGCATAGTGTTCGCCCCCCATGGCAGACACCGACCACTTTCGAGACGCATACGAGAGGTTCGAACACTACAGATACGGCGGAATCTGTTATGACGCAGCACTTACAGCCGACGGAGGATGCCCCATTCCAATGCCCATGGGGACCTACTGGCGAAGGAGGTGAAGGGGAGCTCGACCCATGCAGCGTGGTCACGATATACCACTCGACTGTCCTGCAGCAATCAACCGTCATTCTCTTCTCCACGGTCAGGACTATCCACCACTCAACTATTGTCCGTCATTCGAGAGTTGGAACCGTCATCAGGAATGTTACAGGTATCGGACACGCGCCGAGTCCGTCCTGGATCCTCGCATCTGGGCGGTTCCGGCCAAATGCGACTGATAGAGCCTCACTGGCCAGCACAAGGACACAATCGGGCCCACGGTACATGCAATTCCCGACTACAACACGGCAGCTGCCACCGCCTCTGCCAACCGACTGTACCCAGACAGTTTCCATGCTTCTCAAGATACGGGACTTCCATACCGCCACCATCTATCCTAGCACGGTGACCGCAACCTCACATATTTTATGCCGCTGCGCAAATTTGGAGACGCTCTTCATTGATCGGCCTGGAATAGATATCATCAAACCTCGTATAACAGTTACAGCGACGACACCGTCAACGACGACTCTGGTTCTATGCAGCCCAACGCCCACGGATCAATGAAGAGCGGAACAAAGTCTGGTTAGTAGCTGACATGGGGGTGCGAAGTGGGAAATGCTGTAATGATATGGCCTTCTTTTGGGCAGCGGGCTATTTCCGGAATTAGGGATGTAACTAGACAGAGGAGAGGTCTATGGCAAATTCCGATTGTAATATGCTCAAATGCGACATTATGTTCTGTTCATCCCCCAAAGCGTTCAGATGGTACTTGTGCTTGTTTGTTGGGATTGGGGTTGAGAAAAGCGCGGTGTGGCGGCGCCCGGGTTTTCAGGGTACACCAAGGAGGGGGTCATCCAAACTCTCGGAGCTCCGTCTGGGTGTGATGATATTTGAACCCCAGCAAACATTGCAGCAGCCTCCTAGACAGACGGCAACACCAACACGGCGAGGCTGATGAGTTCGAGGTAGGATAAATTAATCTAATCCGGGGTTTGACCGACAGTCGCACAGCAAGTCCGTCCCAGACGCCTGGGTAGGGAGGGCCCAAGAGGAAAAGGGGAAATAAGAAGGGGGCTGAGAGCCGGACCAGCTGGGCGGGTTCTGCAGTCCAATGATGCGCAGCCGATGCGGTAATTACAGAATAAGGCGGAGGACGAAATGGTCCCGCTGACCAGACAGGAAGGTGTCTTTGGAAGTAGCAACATCGCAGCAACCCAGGCCCAGAGCGATGATGTCTTGAAGCTAGGTAAGGTGCCTTGTTACGAGGAATGGCTGACAGCTACTAGGTAGTTTAACCTGCTAGCCCGATTCCCTGGCGGGCTGGTCTCGTCTGATCTAATTTGGTATTTGGTCCAGAACCTAAACCAGCCGAGAAAATCCGGTTCGGCTGGCTGGCCGTTCCAGGGATCGGAGGGTCGGGGCTTCACGTCTTCTTTTTTGGTTGCGAACTGAGGCGGTCACAAGACTACGGAACCATGGAGCGGCGCCCAAGCGATGGTGGGTGGAATGCTGGTTAGGTACTAGGTAGGTAGGTAGGTGTGGCGGGTGTGAAGGGGGAGACAGGCCAGAAAAAATGGCTGGCAGCGTGTGACTGTGAGGCTCAAAGGGGCGTCTGGGTCCCCTCCCGTCTTGGGGATTGGAGAATGGAAACGCACCTTTAGCCGGCCCGTTTGCCGAGCGAATGCACCCTCGGCCATGCGGTGACGTGACGTGGTGGAGAGGAGGACAGTTGCGGTCGTGGTTCTTTTGTTGGGAGCGAATGGACCCTTCACTACCGAAGCTCCTGAACTCTCGCAATCTCAAATGCGCACCGGCAGCTCGCCGGGTGCGTCCTGTCATCGCATGCTGTTTGCTCTCGCAGGTGCATGTATGTAGGTCCAATACCGGCAATGCGCTGGGGAGGGGATGGGGGCCGCTGCTAACATGTTCCAACTAGTTGGTTCGGGCCTGCGATTCGCTGCAGTGTCGTAGTGCTAGGAGAGGATCGTTGAGACCTGTCGTCGGTCTGGAACACGGTGCCTTCGCCTGCCAGGAACAGGCACAGGGAGGGGGCGATCACAGGGAACCTATTTTTAGGGGGTTCCAGTCCCCGCATTTGCCGGCCCGTCTTGGCGGTGGATGACATCCCGCCCAACTGTCAAATGTAACCTTGCTGCCCTTAGCTTCCAGGTTCCCCTCGCCCTGACTCCTCGATTCTCTTTCCATGCCCCTCGCCCCCGAACTCACCCAAACTCTGCCAGCCAGCTCCATATTGGCCGGTGCAACCCGATCCAGCCAGTATCGTCAATGACCCCGAGGCCCGGCCGACCGTCTAGACCGCTGCTGCTGCTGCTGTCCGCGTCAATTGGTCGCTGCTTTTGCGGCGCGGGGCTCCCTCCGCCGCGTTCCAGTCTCTGCCAGAATGCGGACGCGGTCGAAGCTAAGGCACCTAGGGTAGCGACCTAGGTCAGGCATGTAGGCAGGTTGTGCCTCCAGCCGTCCACTGCGCAAACCGGTCACCGGGTTTCTCGAGCTTCCACAAGGAAGAGGCGTCTGGCGATCCGCCTCCGGCCTGGCCGCGGGGCCGACGATAGGAAGGGAATCTTAAGACCTGGACAGCCGGGTCGACTTAATCTCGCGTTATTAACGGGGGTAGGATTGGGCGACGCCGATATTGGAGGTTACGCACCACCCATTTATCCACCCAATCGCCGCGCCAAGCCCGCCTTTGACCTTCCCAACCCACAGTCCGCCTCGCTTCCACGCTGTTTCGAATCGGCTTCCCTTCACGTGCCCACGGCCAAGCAACGGGATGGTATCGCGAACGCCCAAGCCAAAGCCACCCCCGCCATCCGCCATCCGCCGATACTAGGTGGCCATACATACACAGGATGGCTATTGTGGTTCTGGTTCGCCTGCGACGCACCGCAGCCAGACTGGAGCGAGCAGCGGCCTGCACGGCCCACCCTAGCGATGGCGGCGAAATATGTCGACGGCCCTCGACAGCAGCATAGTGGTGCAATATATCGTTAGCTCCGGTGCCGACCCTGCCTCCACTCCGCGGTTCCAAAAATCGGTGCCCCGCTGCCTTTCTCCAGGTTTAGTTCCCTGGAGCCCTCTTTTATCACCACGCATCTCATTTCTGGCCAGGTGCTTCTCTCTTGTCCAACGACGAGTCCGGTGCGCTTTCCACTGGTCGCCCTACCCCCCCGTCCGTTCCGAGAAACCCAGCATGCTTCGGGCTGTTTCTCCTCACTACCTGTCCAAGATCGGCATCACCGCGCAAGGCACCGTCAGACGCCACTGGGATGCAGTGCATAGGCGACTGTAACACTCCAGGGGCACCCAACTTTGCAATGCTGCGGTCGCCGCATTGACGTTGCACGTTGTCCTCCCAATAGTCAACTGGCTCGGAAACCTCTGTCCGGGTCAGTTTTGGGAGCCGTGCCACTGCTTTATAAAGCTTTCGACCGATCTGCACCTCGTCTGAGGTCGGCTCATGGGCTAGTCTGGAACCCGACGCATCGGTATAGGTGGAATTGGGCAGAGCCAGCATCCGCAGTGACGCAGTGCTCGTACCCGTCGCCCGGCATGGACCTCACAAGACTTATACTCCTCTCGGCGATGCTGTGCCACGCATCTTCCTCCCCTATAGCTACCGGTCGGCCGCTCGGGGACGGATTAATGTCGTCCGGCGAGACCATCCCCGTCCTCCAAGCTACAGACCAACGGGCTCCCTTTCTACACGATAGCCAGCATGGAGCGCTATCAAGACCAGCGTCGACGGCGACGAAAGGCGCCCAACATGACGGCTCATATCACCCCCAGGACCCCCCGATACGGACCGGCATCAACCTCGACGAGGTCATGAAACCGATTGTTGGCCGAGGGGGACCTCCTGACCGTCCTGGAAACAATGCCAACCTTTTCGATCCCGCGTCCCCCTTATCGGTCCAACTGGATCAACAGGCCCCGGCAGTGGCGTGCACAGCGACACTGGACAAAGACCCCTGGGCTTGCCCATCTTGGGACGGCGTTGAGACGATTTATCCTTCCTACACTATGCAATATACGAGTGTGGACTGCAAGGGGTGTGATTATATCAACAGCGACCGCATCCACTTCTGTCCAAATATGCAAATCACGGCGAGGACGACGGTCACAACAGCTTCGACCCTCTGGAACACAGTTTGTGCGAAATCGACCGGCAAGGCACAAGCTGTGCAGCCAGCAGTCGCATCGATCACGGCGGCGAGCAACCCCATCAGGATCAGGATGCCAGCCCCAGCACCAGCTGGCATCACCTTAGCCCCAACGGCGACTGTAGGGCTAGACGCAAGACAAGCCATCCACCCAGCAGCGTGCCCGACGACGGTGGTAGTTCAGCCAGAACAGTCGGCAGGAAAGACGCAGACGACATACGCGAAATACACGACGACGACGGTGCTCGTGAACTGTGGCGGCTGCCCCCTGGTCGTCACGACAGGATTGTTTGGGTACGGGCCGCCGGGGGTGTTTACAAAGACGACTACAGTTTCGGTGGGGACGAAAACAGCATATGCATGTTTGTGAAGGCGGGGAGGTATGCCCCTGGTTGGCAGACAGACGGGCGGACACGGAAGAGGCACCTCTTCTCTAATTGTAAGACTACATGGCGCCATTAGAAGCGGGATACCCAGGTGACAGGTGAGAGCGACACAGCTCGGAGAATTGTCGGCACAGCATTGCAGGGGGTTTGGGCATTTTGTTTCGGCAGTCCGGGGAGGCCAAAAAAAAGGGGGTTTGTTGTCGCTATCTCATAGAAGCAAATGTCTAGCGAGCAAACCACGCAACCGCAGCATCACCCTTTCATGGAAGAGCTCTCTGCCTTTTAGTGACATGCACCTGCTCTGGGGACCAAGATTGTTGGTGATTGTTGGCCACTCATGGGAGAGAAAGGGGGAACCGCTATTCTGGAATTGGAAAGGGCACCCCAGGTTACCCCAGACAATGGCGTTGTTGGGTGAAGAGGGCAGAAAAAAGCAAACACTAATTAAGCTCAACCCTGTCAGCGGGGTCCCAAGCTGTCGGGACGCGATGCGCGTTCGGTCGCGCAGCACTGACGACACTCCAACGCAGTCTCGAGCAGTAACAGCAGCAGCAATTGTAGGTCTGCCTAAACTACCTACCTACCTACCTACCTTCGTAATCTCCTCTGGGGCTCTGCCGTTTGTTGCAACATGGTCAGCAGCAACAGTGCGGAGTGGGCGCCCCCTACGTCACCGCGGAAACGACCGCGGAAGAAGTATCTTCATGACTGCGACGACTCCCGTTCTCCGCCCGAGTGGTCGCGCAACTCGCCGTACCATCAGAATCCCGCACGCCCACCTCCCCCTCGTGCCGTGGATTCATGGCGACCGGGCCGCGGCGGCTATGAGCGGGATGGCGGCGGCCCATCGAATGCCATGCACATCGGCAGTCACACGACCACGTCCGGCCGCCCCGGCGATGCCAGGCACCGACGGCATCAGGATTCGCGGCGCATCTGGCAGCAGCCAACACAGTGCACCAGACGAAGAAATCGACGAGGACGGCTCGATCCCCACATACGACGCCCCGTGGGTCGATGATTTGGTGCGCGCGGCCGAGAAAGATAGCCGTGCTCCCAAGGCAGGAAAATTCGCTGTTGACCCGTCCCGCCAGGTGCGCCGGGTCATGCACCTCGCCAAACACTGCCAGATGCTCAACAATAGGTTCAAACAGAGCGACGCGAGAGATGGGAGCCTTCAAGACGACAACGAAGCCCTTCAGTCCAACAACAGAGCCCTTCAGTCCGACAATAAAGTATTTCAGTCCGACAACAAGGCCCTCCAGTCCAAGAACGACGTCCATTGGCGCGAGATCCAAAGCTTGAAATTCCGAGCGCAAACGAGAGGAACCGGCGAAGGGATGAGCCGGGGCACTAGGGTCGAGAACCCAGAGAATCAGATCAAGTCCCTGAACACGAAGCTGACAAGGCTGGTGCAGTCGAACTCGGCCCTTGCCGGGGAGATGGAGGAACGGAGAGGGGCCTACCTGAAGGAAGCTGACGAGTTGAGGGCTACCCACGACAAGAAAATAAAGGAGCTGAAAACCACCCACCAGGGGTTGGCAACTGTGAAAGATGGGCTTTGCGAGCAGGTCGAGAAGCTCACGAGCGTGGCAGCCGAGAAAGACAGGGAGAAGGCCGAGCTTTTGCGAAATGTCGAGACACTTCGGGAAACCAACCAAGGGCTCACAAAGGAAGTCGAGAGACTCACGGTCGCCGCCGCCGAAAAGAATACGAAGATGTCCGAGCTTCTCTGCAATGCTGAGACGCTTCGCAGCCGGAACCAGGAGCTCGAATCAGACTTCGACGATCTGAGGGGGCAGTTCGAGAAGTACCTGGGCGAGCTTACCAACCAAAAAAGGGAGTTTCAGGAGCTTCAGGGCAAACACGAAGTCCTAGTGGTCCGGGAGCGCGAGCTGGGGGACAGCCTCAGAGTCAAGGACGAAGAGATCGAGACGCTGAAGCAGCAACCAGGACTCCTTGATGAGGGGAACAACGGCTACCCATGTCCGGACAGCCCTCTCCTTGGTTCTGGGTTACCGTCGCCGTACATCAAGTCGGAAGGCCCCAACTCAGAACCGCACAGCAGTGCGGGCCCTGAAGATCTGCCTGACATCATGCCCGACATCGTGATGGGATATGCCGTCCAACCTGAACAGGTAGCTGCGCTCGACCTGGCGTCAGAAGACTACGCGCGATTGTACACCCAGCTCGGCTGTGGAGTGACCAAACTATTCCACAGCTTATTTGGAATGAGCCTCATCTCAGAACCCATCAGCCACACCGGCCAGCCCGACGATGTTGTCGTCAGATATGTAGCCGCGCTTGGCGGGCTCGCCAAATCTCCTCCCCGTATCACGAAGAGCATTACGTCCAGCTTCTGGACGATGCAGGAGCCTTGGATCAAGACTACTATGATCGGACTAACACCGCGATCCGACGTGGAAGAGCGATTCATGCAGCTCTGCTTCCTGATATCGTCAATACGAAAGCAAGATGACGATCGATCGCTTCCGTCGGTCACGGATATCGTCACCTCTTTCCTTGGGGCAGACTACTCCGAATCACCGTTGGCCGCCGCAGCGTTCCTGGAGACCATGGCCTCGCTTCCCTTGCCGACGAGCGGGGGAATCTTCAAAGCGAGGGAGGTGGCGGTTGCTATCATTATATGTGAGCTCTGTTGTCGACTAGAGGACGTCCTCCCGGACGTCCCAAGGAGGATCTGGACTGTGGGCAGTATTCTCGGCCCGACAGTCCAAGCAATAGCTGAAATGCACCCGATTGGCAAATTGGCGTCCGCGATCAGCAACCACGACAGGCTAAGCACCAAGTCAATAGTACACGAGCTAGTTGTAAATTGTGGAGAGCAGTTCTGCTTTGCGTCGACGAGCGCTGCAAGGGAGGGCCACGAAGACGAGATAGGTCTTTTGTATTGCGGAGAGGGCCAGGGGAGCTTCCTCATGATCGATTTCGGGTCGCGATCCTTCCGTCTCGTCGAGTGCCAGCTGGCAAATTGGAAGCCGAACCCAATAGAGCCGCGCAAACTCGACCTTATTGTCGAAAAGCAAGGGCAGGAGCTCTTCAGGTTCCCGGCCGCGCCGATGAAGATATCGTCGTTTTGGCTAGGCTACGTAATGGTCGATATCGAATGAAGAAGGGCCGCGTTTGGGAGGCCGTTTGATCTTGGCCGGATGGCATCCTGTAGCTTGCCGCTACTGGCTGTTGGCGTTGTACAAAAGAATACAAACACGGAATGGGGGACACATCTTCGGCGGCGTTGTACATACCTTACTTGCTATGGGTCATTGGCAATGAATTCCCATGATATATTTGCAATTCCTTTTCTGCTAACTGCTTGCCTCTCTCTCTTGTCCCTTGAAGTCTTGAACGCGACTGGTACATCAACCACACCCGAGCCGCCGAGCGTTATCTAATCTAGCCCTCTGCTCCTTCCCTCCTCTTCCTCCGTGTGTATTTCATCCGAAGTACTCGCTCCGGCGAGCAAAGGCCAGTGAGGTCCCCCATCTTCCATAAATCTCCATCCTCATTCCAGCAACCCAGGGCCTTCCTTTCCTCCCCTTCAACTAATTGCGGCGGACAAGCGATCGCGCCGACCGCAGAAAGACCCATAAGTACCTCATTTTTTGCACCACACCCACAGATCATCTAGCTAACGGTAGCAGAGTACCTTGCTCCTGCATCGCAAGGAAATGCCTTCCAAGATGGACACCAAGGATTCCCCTCCGGCCGCGAGTATCGACAAGATCACACAGGCCACCGACAAGCTTGCCATGGACGACTACGACGATGAGGACTACACGCCGCCTCCGCGCGAGGCCTTCCACACCAAGCCCGAGCTCTGCAAGGAGATGCTACGCACCGTCACAGCCTTCACCCCGCTGCGGATCCGCTCATCCAACATCAGCAAGGGTTCAGGTCTATTCGTCACCAAAGACACCAATGCCGGCAGTGAAATCTACCGCTCCGAGCCGCTCATGAGCCACATCGACGCCGGCAACCCGTCTATCTGCCACTACTGCCTCGAGACCACGGCCGACCCGTTTGGTAGCGGCAACAAAACCGCAAATAGCAACGGCGACAGCGAGGCTAGAAAAGCATGCACGGGATGCATGGTCGCCCGTTTCTGCTCCAAGAAGTGCCAGCGCGCGGCCTGGACCAAGTTCCACAAGGACGAGTGCAAGATCTTGATGGAGAATCCGAAAATCCGCCCCGAGCATCTGCTGGTCTATCGTTTGGTTTTCTGGCAGCAGCGCAAGTTCATTACCAACACTCAGGGCAAAGTTTTTGAGGAGCTGGAGAACCATTTCAATGAGTACTCCAAGATGGATAAGCTGATTGGCGAGATTTTTGACGTTGCGACGGCTGTTCGCGAGACAACGGGAGGGAAGGTCAATTTGGGACTGGTGTGGAGGCTGGTGCCTGCGGTATGTACCTATGTATCATGTGTGATATCTCGGGAATTGGATCACAAAGACCCGACTGAGACTTTGTGATAGCTGAGAGCCAATTGCGTCCGAATTCGCATGGCTGCGAACAAGGAATCCGTCGGTGCCGCTTTCGATAGCGTGACGGCTGTTATCAACCACTCCTGTGAGCCTAACGCGTTTGTCTTTTTTCAGGGCAACCAACTGCGCGTCCGCTCTCTCAAGAAGATTGCCGCCGGACAGGAGATAATTGTCTGCTACATTGATCCGACTCTCCACATGGGGGCCAGACGGGAGCTTCTCCAACGCAAGCACTTCTTTGAGTGCCAGTGTAAGTTTGATCTTTGGATGCCTTCCTATGCCACCGGTGCGCTAATGGTTTGTCTTTTAGGCCTCCGCTGCAGATCCGAGTTTAAGGAGGGCATATCTCTCCTCAAGAACAGGCCGTTCAAGAAGAATAGCGATAGGGCCAACTTGCTTGGGGTAATCCAGCGTGGAATCATCTCAACAATGAAAGATTTCGTCCTGGCGGCTAAGTACCCCGGCCTCCACCCCGAGTTTGAAGACCTCAACACCTGCGAAATTCGGTTGCGGTCACAGACCAACAACGCCTTTGATGGCTACGACTGGCCTGACCACCTCGAGCCACTGCCAGCGAGTCGTATGTGCCTCGCTGCGCTGTACCTGGAGCAGGAGAAGTTGGCACCGGCCTTGCGTCTTGCCCTCCAGGGCAAGCTGATGAGCCGCACTCCCATCGGTCCTGAATGGGTAAATGATATGATGGACCTCCTGTCAATCCTCATTGTGGCTGGAAGTATCCCACCCGATTCGCCTGTCTTTCAGGACAAGGCTTTTCCTACGACGGATGACACACGGGTTGCCACGTATGGGTATCTATACGAAGTCTGCAAAACGGCCGGTAATGCCTTTGGCGGTGACTCCAAGTACACGGCAGCTATTTATGAGATGTTTGCGGGCATGGTGTCCAAGTCGTATGCGAGACCTGGAAGCAAGGAGTTTGCAATGGAGTTTGAGGCCGCGCAGAAGAAGATGCTAGCGTGGGCTGATGTGAAGGAGGAGCTTGGATTGAGGCTGGGTGCTTGAGATTCAGGTCACATCTGTCAGCTGGATATGGGGGCTGGTGGAGAAAGACTGGGTTGGTTTCCGGGAACCAGATAATAATTTGCGTCACAACTCCAGCATGCACGGGATCACATCTTTTCAGATGGCGCAGCCGTGCGACAGGGTCCTGTAAGCAGTTGGGTGGCCTTGTTGTTGCGATCTGCTAGGGGAGATCTAGGAAACAACTACACGAGCGAGACCCGGAAAGTTAAGTAATCAATTGAGGTCCTTTTCCTAAGAGATGGTTATCAGGGTTTGCTTGTCCGCGCGGAAGCAATGTCTTCCAACAAGGTACATATTAATGAAAGGAGGGGACATTAAGGTTTTATGGTACCTTTTTTTCAATTTGTAAAGCGCGCTATGATCATGTACTATTACTAGTTAAAGCTCGACAATGTTACGGCGGAAACTTACGGCTAGAATGTCGTATACAGATGCTTTGATTAACTAAAAGACTGATAGTAAACTACCATAGCCCCTGAAACGAGCCGTCTTGATAACTAAGACACCTGAGCTTGGCAGTCGGAAACAAAGATAAACGAGCAATAGTAGATGGAGACAGAAGAGACAAAGAAGAAACATGCCAAGAAAGGTGAGAAAACCGCCAAAAGTTATTACTATCTATTTCCAAATTTCCAAAGACTCTAAAGACCCCAGAAGCCAAAAAGAAAACAAAAACCCCAACCCAACAAGCCACACTCACCACCGACCGAGCCGAAAGGGCCTCGGCGTACACAAAATCTCCTCCGCATCCACAACCTGTAACTTCGCCCCCCCAGCAAGAACCTCATCCGCATCAAAGATGACCTCCTCCTCCTCCTCGGAATAACTGCTTGGCGGAAACTTCGGACTCCTCGGACTCCTCGGCGACGGAAAACGCTCCTGTTCCTGACTCACCTTCTTCACGTCATCCCGCTCCCTCGGCAACTTCAAGATCTCTTCCACCTGCTCCGCATCCCCCAGCAGCGTCCACAGACAAGTCTGCGCATTGAGCGGTGGCGACCCAAACGGCCGGCGGAGATGGCGCTCTACCGCCTCGACAATCTCCGGCGTGAGCAACAGCGCCCAGAGCTCAAAGAAGTCACGGTGCGGCGCGAGCTCAGCCGTCTCCAGCGTCTCCTTGAGCTGTCCTCTGTGGAGATCCCCGCGCCACGCGGCGCGCGTGTGGTGGGTCTCCTCTGGGTTGTGGAGGAGCTCGTGGCGGAGCCAAGATTTGTCGTCTGGGAGTTTGACGATGGCGCCAAAGAGAAAGGCGCACAGGGTCTTGACGTAGATCGTTGTGGCCTTTGTCATGATGCGCTTGAAGGCGGAGGTGTTCTTGAAGGGGTTGGGGGCCGCGTTGAGGAGGATGCCCACGGTGGTATGCATGCGCGAGGCGATGGGGCGGATTTCGGAGCGCCATGCAGGGGTCCCTGGGGGTTGTTTTGATTTGAGTTGCTGGGAGAGGGCGCGGAAGAGGGGGTGGTCCTGGTTTTTGGCGGTGTGGTTGAAGGGTACGCCGAAGGGCCGGGCGCCCATGTTGATGAGGACCTCGATGGCTGAGATGTGAAGCGCGCCTGCTGCGGAGGAGATTGGCGAGACGGCAGCGCCCCGGCAGCGGTCGACCTCGTTGATGCCATTGTGTCTGACGAGTGTCTCGGCAAAGGCCTCGATGATGGACGGCTGGCTGGTCGGGTCGGCGGTCTTCAGGAGAAGGAAAGGGTAGTAGTCGAAGCTTGACTTTGATTCTGGCCCTAACGCGTGTGTAAGGCGGTGCAAGGCATCGGGCGAGTGAGCATGGACGAGGAGAAGCGCGAAGAGGGCTTCTCGGTCTGCAGGCTTCTCGAGAGTCTTGAGATCGAGGGCTAGGAGGCTAGCGAAATGCCCAGTCCTCACGGCAACTTTCTTGGCGCACTGGTAGAGCCAGCGGATGTCGTAACGGAACGGGTTCTTGGGTGACTGGCACCAAAGAGTGAGGTAGTAAAGGCAACGAACGGCGCTGGCTTTGACGCACAGCCTTAGCAGCTGGTGTATTCCGTCCTGTCCGTTGCCTTGTCGGAAATAACTGCCGGCCCGAGACGTGACATCGGAACACAGCTTGACAGTTCCAAGGAGATGCCCTAACCTGTCAACGTCATCATTATTGATGGCTTCTTGAACCGGACCAGAGAAGACACTCGCCCCATTGACTGCTGGCACATCTTTGAGAGCCTTCGCTGTCTTTTGAGGGCCTGACAGCGGCATTAATTCATCACGGCTGTTGGATAGTGTAAAGTCTGGATCAAAAGGGTTAGTCAGGGAAGCGCTAGTGTTCGCCATTGTGACTAGGTATATCTTAGCACTGCGAATAGAATGTGTCCCTCAACCACTCCGATGATCGCAAGTGAACAGTCCTGGTGTTTGGATGGGAAGAATGGGGACAGAGCGCATATATATGGTAGATGCGAGACATGCTGTTCTGGAGGGTAACCTGTTGCTGGCAATAAATGGGCTTGTGTCTGCTGGAAAAAGCGATGCTGTTCGACTTGGGAGACAATATCTTTGTCGTGATTTGCCAAGGTAAAGATTGCTAGTGTGTGGGGGTCAAAGGTCTTTGTTTTGTCTAGCTAACACCTCTGCCCTCTGGGAGCATCGAAAGTCCTTTGTTTGACCAGACTGCGCTGCTCTGCTCTGAAGCTTGGAGAGTAAGAGATCGGAGGATTGGACTCTAAGATTCAAAATTCAACGATTTGAATGTCTGCTCAGTGGGATGCTGGAGCTGCCTCACCATTCTTGTTGCCAGCCGGCGTAGGCCGGGGATATCGGAGGCATACCCGAGGGGGCAGGGGTGGACAGGGGGGATCGGGCGGGTTGTCTGTTCCTGGTCCCCCGAGCGACCGAAGGATGTTGGCTGTTGCCGGGGCGGGGCGGGGCGCACGATAATGAGGCATTGTGATGAATGCCGAGGGCCGGCCCCAGGTCTGGCAGGCATCTTCCTCGTAGGGCTGGGCTGCGAGACATCAGCAGGCGAGCGCTAAAGCTTGATGGTGATCAGATTCGAGTGTCTCGGCAACCAACCGCTGGTTGCGAATCGTACGGGATGGAATCGCGGTGGCGGGCTCATCTGGAAGCGCCTCGAACTGGGCATTTCAAAATCGGCAAAGCGATCATGTTGTGCTGGGTGCGGTTCCGTCAGAGGCGCGGATGAGTGGATGTGCTGGCTTGTTTTTCGAGTCCAAAACTCCGTGGTCATTTCACATTCGCATACGCTTTGTAGGAGACGCGTAACGTTCCGAAAGCAGAACTGCTGTGCCTGATTTGACATGGTTGACTTGGAGATCTAGCGACTTGGCAAACGCCCCAGCGTGAAAGCGGAAATAAACCGGGGTTGTTTGTTGCTGCCTAGATCAGAATCTGTGCCAGTCAACTTGCGCGGGAGCCAACAAGTGGACCCATTTACTACCTAACCCTGAAGCGTCAAAGCGGGCGTGTTGGTCGTACAGACCTAACAGTTCTGAGCTCTAAACCGCTACCTTGCCTCCCACGCCTCCCCAAGGGGTAACCGTGGGAAGAAGGGACGACGACGAAGATGACGACAGCTGACCGGTAGCCCCGCCAATGCGTCGGCCGCCATGCGCTGCAACGAGTGGACGCGTTGCCACCTCAGGCCAATGTAATCTCTCTGATCTTGGTTAGGCATGGTTGGTTTTCTTGTGGATGTTATGTAATCGTTTCATTTTTGCTGCCACTATCATGAAGACTGACGTCGCACCAAGTCACCCACAGGAAGTACGGGGACCGCCCCACAATCGCGGCTTTTGTGTCTTTCATTTGAACGCCCTCGTTCCCCCGAAGCTCACCCGGAGGGAACTTGGAGATAAGGAAAGGAGCTCATTCCTAATTGCCTAATCAGGCCTCCTCAGATAACCCCGTCATGGGCAGAGATGGACAGAAAACACCGATGACAGGATCATCGCGAATGCTTGATCCGAGTTCTCATAGGTGCCTGCCTGGGGGATTGGAAGCCGGATTGAGTATGACCGCCGGGCGTGTCAAAATTGATGTTCTCCAGAACCAACACTGGTTTCGTATCCGAATCCACAGGGCACAGATACCCATGGATGGCTTCCTTCCACTCACCCGCTGGAAGTTCCTTGCAGATCTCAGACCCTCACTGCCACCCCCTTGTACATCCCATCACAGGATGTCTCTCACAGCGTTTCCCAACCGGACACCACGCCATGGGTTCCGTCTACAGATCAGCGGGAGTCGGCACACCCGCCCGGGCGCGCGTTGGCTTGGGCCCTATTCCCCCTTCGTGTTGCCCTCGCCGCTGGGAATTTGAGCTGCCGACACCCATCAAAGGCCGGGTGTACACAAAGTCGCACAGTTAACAGCTTGCGCCCGTTCCCTCCTTGTTGGAACAATACACGCTGTTTAGGACCTGACAATGGGGCCCTCAAGCTGGCAGTCAAAGTCGACAAAACGGCTCTTTTTTCTGCTCTTTCTCACTATCCTTCTTGCCTATTTCTTTGTTGCGTATCACCGTGACCCGGATCGGCGATCCCTTTCACACGCTCTCGTTTTCGACCGAGACGCGAGCGACTGGTGGGCAGAGTACTTCACGCATCTCGAAGCCGCTCAGCCCTCGACCACCCCCTTACGCATCAAGACAGACACGAAGACGTCGTTCGAGACGTGGCATCCCGAAACCCCCCTCGCCCGACCAGATCTCCTCAAGTTGTCTGGCAAAGTTAGGACAAGCCTACGCGATGCCCACTCATCCTTTGTCTCGGGGCTCGCCGACCTGGCGACGAAGCTCCCGTTCCGGCCAGGCACGACTGGCATCGTCACGAGCACTGGCGCCAGCAACTTCGGTCAGGTTGTTACATTACTGCTGATGATCCGTCAGAGTGGCTCGACTCTCCCCGTCCAAGTAATCCTCGAATTATCCTCCCCATCCGTCAACCATCTCTGCTCGACCGCCCTCCGGCCCCTCGGTGCGACCTGCGTCTTCCCGCAAGACGCGTGGATTGGTGCTGTTCGGCCTGTTCCCGGCTTCCAGTCGTCCCAATGGAAGGCCCTCGCCATCATCGCATCGACCTTCCAGAATGTCCTTTTCCTCGACCCCAACAGCCTTCCCGTGCAAAACCCAGACCCCATCTTCGCGGCAAACGCGCAACCGTTTTCATCCACCGGCTTCATCACATGGGCCGACATCTGGACTCCGACCGGGTCCCCCGAATTCTACACCATCGTGGGCGACATGGAGCCACCTGCCCTCACTGCACGCGCCTCGTCCGAGAGCGGCATCTTGGTCATCGACAAGGCTCGCCACGCAGACACCCTCCTCCTCGCTGCGTACTACAACCACTATGGCCCAGACTACTACTACCCTCTCCTGGCTCAACACGGCCTCGGGGATCCTGGAAAAGAGACCTACCTCGCCTCAGCACTAGCTCTCTCGTTCCTCAGCCGCAAGGGAACCTACACCGCTCCAGATGAATGGACGCGAACAACCCCCAAGTCAACCAAAAAAGGCCACTGGGACATCAAAGCCCCGCCGCGCATCTACAAGAACACTGCCGTTGCTAGTCAAGCGCGCGAAATGACCGTCACCGCACAAATAGACCCAGTGGAGGATTACCGCGCTGTGCTGGCCGCGCTCGAAGAAGACTCCTACCGCCGCAAGCACCTCGACACAGAGCGCGCCGACACCGAAGACGCGTGGCTGCAGGTCTCAGGTCAGGAGCAACAACATCATGGTGACTACCGCGACCGTGTCACCGACTCGAGGTTCCTCGACATCCTTGGGAACCTGACGCTGTCTCCACGGAAGGGGAAATACATGTTCTTTCGTCATCATGGAATGAAGCTGGACTTTGGGGGGGCTACTGATGGGGTCCTTGCTACGGATGAGAATGGGCTGCATGTGCGCATGTGGGGGGAGCCGGGTTGGATAGTCGCGAATACGGGGAGGGATGTGGAGAAGATATTGTGGGAGGATGCTATGGGGTTTTGGTGCGGGCTGTCTGGATATCGGAAGCAGTGCCGGGTGATGAAGGAGGTGTATGAGGCTGTTTATGCTCGGTTTTATAGCTGATATTGTTTGTGGATAAGGGGATATGGACGAAGATCTCTTTTGTTTTTTGACATGTTGGCGTTTCGGCAGGCTAGTCAAGATCGGATGGCATATGGAGCATGTATTGTTGGGATGCAAAGGCTTGGGCTAAAAGAAAGGGTCTCTTATCCCCGTGCGAAAACACATTTATGGAATCCTCACATGGCCCTGCACTGGGACTTTAAGGCTTGGGACCACATTACAGGCCTTTCCAGTATATAATGAAGCCTTTTTAGAATTTAGCAAGGCCTTTTTAAAATATAGCAAGGTCTTTTTTTATTTATTAAAAAAATGTAAGCACGGCCGCCAAGATACCTATCAAGTCCGACGGCCCTTGCTGAACTACACGTGGCATTCTCCTCATATAAAACATTGACTGACTATATGCTCCCGTCATGCTAGATACTTTAATTAAGAACCAAACCCCCTGACGCCATTCCCGTGCCCCCCCCTTACCACACCACCCTCCCCTCAGTAACCCCGTTTCTTATGAATCCTATTCGCCAACTCCTTCCCCTCGCTAAACCTCTCCAGATTGACCTTCAAAATCGCCAACGCCCGCTCATTATACTTCGTCGACGCGCCCGACACATGCGGTGTGATGATCACATTCTTCGCGCTAAACAGCGCATGGCCATCCGGCAGCGGCTCCGGGTCCGTGACATCCAACGCCGCGCCGCGAATCAGCCCCTTGTCCAGCGCCTCGATCAGGTCGTTGGTATGAACCACCGGTCCCCGCGCAATGTTGGAGATGATGGTCCGTCCCTTCCCGGCGGAGGCCAAGGCCTCAAACTCAGGCTTTGCGATCAGTTGCTTGGTGTTGTCTGTGAGTGGGGTGGCGATGACTAGCAGGTCGAGACCTGATTTGAGGAAAGTGTGGAGGTCTGACGTCGAGGAGCCAGAGTACCACTTGCTGGGGAAGGTGCCTTCGGGGTCGCCGAGGCCGGCTGGCGCCCAGGAGTTGTCGTGCCGGGATTCGGGGGTGAGGCGCGGGTGGAGCGTGTAGGCGTGCACGCTCATGCCCATTGCTGTGGCGACGCGGGCGGTTTGGCGGCCGATGGCGCCGTAGCCGAGGATTCCACTAGGGGGCGTTAGTTTGGGAAGGTAGGTAGGTATTGATGCTATGAGAGGGATCGGGGGCTTACACTGTCTTGCCGAGGGAGTCTTCGATTAGGTGGTGCTCGCCTCTATCCCACTTGGCTTGATTTTGATTCTCGAGATAATAAGGGACTAAATCAATTGTCAGCGGCCTCTTCATTGGTCTTGAGTCTTCGAGGGGGGCGGACTTGCGGGTATGCAGGAATGCTAGGTATGTGCTGATAATCCACTCCGATATTTGCGGTCTTGATTATATGTTAGTGCCGAGCTGACCCCTGCCCTGACCCCTCAAAAGATAAACAGATTTTCCCGGCTTACCCGTGAACTCCGTTGGCAGTGCAGAACTTGACGTTCGTGTTTTTGAAAACAGGGTTGTCGAGGATGTGGTTCGCGCCGGCGCTCAGCAGCTGGACGAACTGGAGCTTCGGAGCCTGTTCGACCTTCGGTAACGACGCGAAGGTCATGAGGATGGTTACGTCTTCCCAGTCCTCGTCGGGTAGTGTCGCGACCTGGCCCCATACTTGCTTGTGCGTTGCGACTTCGAGGTCGGGAAATTCGGATTTGAGCGCATCGATGAATGAGGAGGGCACGTCCATCGGGATCACGATGAGGAGCTTGTGGCCTTTGAGCGTTGGGTTAGGACCCGCGGCGAGTTGGGTAATGCTAGGGCTGATGTATTCTCCCATGTTGCTAGTTGTCTGTAGCTTGGTCTGAAGGGAGCAAAGTTTGTGTTGTGTGCTGTGTTTCTGGTTGAGCTAGCAAAAACTATGTGCTAGCTTTGCTTTTATGTTGAGACGCGTGAACGATGACGATGGGTTGTGGCCGAGACGCGATGTCGATGTTTCAAATCAGTGGAGGTTTCAGCCGAGTTAGGCGGTGAAGACGAGCGAATGGCTACCCGCTTGTTCTATGGACCCTTAATTACCTTAAATATACCCCATCGGGGAGACCCCCAACAACCTCTCGGTCGGGTGTTCCGGCGCCGGAAGTGGGACCCCACGGCCCGTTTTCTTGTCTCCGATACGCGCAGCACCAAAATGACCCGACCGAGAATGGTGCGGGGGGCTTTATCGGCTGGTGCTCTCGAGGCGCGATATCGCGTCATTTTTGCTTGTCTTGCGCAGCTGTCAATTGGGCGTTATTCATGCCACCCACGAACCAGACGCGCGGGTTGGCTGGTCAGATTCTCTCACGCGGCAGCGGCAGCGAATTGATATTACTAACTGCTTCCTCGGTTAAGCCGCCAGACCACGTACAAGAAACGACAAAGCGCCGGACCCAATGGCCAACAATTTAATATGTAACTCCTGCCCGATGAGATCATCGTCTCACGGTCATCCCATCTCATCTCGCAGCCGCTTCATGCATCGTTACGTGAACACCGCTTCCACTCCTATTTTCGATCGTATGGTGGAACCGCAGCGGCGCATCGGGGGGCATCTGTGCGCATTCGATCTTGTCATACTTCTGCAGCAACCGGACAATCACATAGGTCGCCTTTGTGCGCGCGAATTGTTCTATAAGCCGTGTCAGCTCCTGCTTCGGCTCGCGTTTTAATCCTGGTTTTAGCAGTTGCAGCTTACGTCCCAGACACTGGCGCGCACCCCCGCCGAAGGGGATGAACTCAAAGCCGAATTTCCGCCCCCCATTTTCCTCCCATCGCTCTGGTCGGAATGTGTCCACGTCGCGGCCCCAGAGGTCTTCTCGTCGTGTCATGGCGTATGTGGGAATCAGCACCTGCCGCCCCTTGGGCACGAAGATCGGCTCATTGCCGTGGTGTCCTCCGCCGCGGGGCAGGACGGTATCGCGCAGCGCGACGCGCTCGTTCAGTGGGATGACGGGCGCCATGCGCAGCGTCTCGTTGATGACGGATGTTATGTACGGGATTGAATCTCGCAACTCCTTGAACTCGATGTTGCTCGAGTCAGACGCGACATAGGGCCCGAAGCGGTTCAGGATCTGCCCGCGGAGCTTATCAAAGACGTCCTGATGGCGCGAGAGGAAGTAGAACATCCAGCCCATGAGCGCAGCAGTCGTATCGCGCCCTGCGGTCAGGATGTTGAGGGTCTGGCTTCGCAGCTCGGTGGCGTCTTGGGTCACCTTGGCCAGCTCGTCGAGGAGCACGTAGCGCCGTTTAGAGAGATCGCCTGACTCTGACTCGAGCCGCGATAGGTAGTTACCTCCGCGCTGGAGGCGCAGCTGGACGAACCAGCCGGCGTATTTGTGGACGGCAGCGCAGTGCTCGTTGAGCTTCTTCGTCGGCAGCAGCCAGCGATACTTCCAGAGGGCGCCCCGTGTCTCGACGCATGCCTTGCCGGCATCCATGTGCATACCGATATTTTGGCGGTCTGGGGTCTCGTACCCGGGTATCACGGGGAGTTCGGCGCGGCTTGAGGGGTTCTGAGAGTCGGCCGAGTACCCGTAGATCAGCTCTGTGGTGATGTCCAGCGCCATGTTGTAGAACAGGGGCTGAAGGTCGAACTCGGGCGTCCATCCCTTTTCTGATGCGCGGAAGGATCGATCAATT
>Ga0247760_1000476_pt1 | contig 43770 bp, 7 predicted proteins | sample UWRJL171409R4_FD_179936 | JGI IMG/M metagenome (GOLD analysis project Ga0247760, IMG submission 179936) | Plant litter microbial communities from Arlington Agricultural Research Station in Wisconsin, United States - UWRJ-L171-409R-4 | ecosystem: Environmental > Terrestrial > Plant litter >...
ACTCCTTATAGGGGGGGGGGTGTTGTTGCTGGCTCTTGATCTCCGTTTTCCTCTTCGATTTGCTTTGCTAGGCTGTATTGGGTGAGGCGGCCGGTTTTAAAGATCTAGGATACTATGGCGTTTGCTTTTTCTAGGGCGTTTAGGGCTGCGCGTACTGAGTGTGCGTCGTATAGTCGAAGTGCTTAGAGTCTTCCTCGTTTCTCTGCATATTCTAGGTAGTTAAGGATTATATAGGGGACTGTCTCTGGGGCGCTTCCGTATTAGTAAAGGGGCGAAGGGACGTCTGGGACTTTGCGTTAGTAGAGGAAGGCGTTAAGGCCGATCTTTTCGGTCCTTACCTACGTTATAATAGAGCTTCTCGCTTTCGTTATGTTTTCGTGTAGTTAGAGGGGGTTGTACTTTAGGTTAAGGTTAAATAGGTCTACGGTTATTAGCCGTCTATTTCGGCCCGCGAGCGTCTCGTGTCTTTTACGTCTACGCCTCGCCTTCTATTCTTATAGCGTAGTGCGTTTAGCTATTCTTTCGGTCTATATTATAGGTTCTTTATCTTCTCTTTAAGGCGTAGATTTGATCTACCTCTTCGCCCATTCTGCTTTAAGGAGCCCGCTATTGTCCGGCGGCTTGCGTACGGTTCTCCTGCCCCTTCTCTAGCGAACTATATAGCTAACCTTATTACTAGTTGTACGCAGTAGGGCCGCGATACCCGTGCGTTCGAGCCTTTGCTCGGTCTTTGCAGTCTATTGGGAGAGGTAGATATCTAGGGGGGGGTACTAGGCTTCTGATTCGACGTTCCTCACTGGGGTTGCTTTGTATACGCCGATTACAGTGCGTAGGCACTTCGTTTACTAGACGGCTAGTTTCCTAGCGGCGCCCTTCGGGCCTTTTCCTACCTCTGCTAGGGTACGCCAGATATTTACTACGTATGAGAGGACGCTCCTAATAACTTTAGTATATATCCCCCTAGCGCGTACGGTCCGTATACCCTACGTTTTCCCCGCGAGTCTTATTAGAGCTAGGGTTTGTATAACTAGTTTAGCGTTAACGGCTTTTACGTATACTTTAAAGTTAAGTTTTCTGTTAATTTAAATATCTAGAAAGCGAGCCGACTCCTTAGGGGCAAGTCCTGGGTAGTCTTCTCCTAGGATCTTAAGGCGTACGGTTGTTAGTCGTCTCGCGCGCGTAAAGTATATTAGTTCGCTCTTTATAGGGTTAAACGCTATCCCCCGTTTCTCTGCCTAGGAGTTACAGACTTTTATTACTTCCTCGAGTATCCTGTAGTATACTTGCGGCTCGCGGTTAACCGCTAGAAGATTTATATCGTTTGCGAACCCTACTGTAATAAGGCCGTATATTTTCGCCAGTTTTATATAGAGGGGGGTGATAAAAAGGATAAATAGGACTAGGGATAGGGGGGATCCCTGTAGGGTGCCTTATATAATGGCGCAGGGTGCTAACGTTACGCTATCGAAGTGTAGGCTGCCTATATAATTGGCGTTATAGCTTATTAGCTAGTAGATAAGCTATTACTAGAATCCTATCTCCCTTAGGGTGTTATAGAAATATATCTACTCTACTTAGTCGAAGGCTCTTATAAAGTCGAGTTAGAAGAGCGATACGAATGCTTTCCGTACCTAGGCCGCGTGTACAACATCGGTTACCACCCTTACTACTATATTAGTTAATCGTTTTACTCGGAATCCGAACTAGAGGTTAGGGAGCAGGTGGTGCTCCTCCGCTATAGTAGTAATGCGTTTTATAATGATAATCTTAAAGAGTTTTCCTATTAAGCTAAGGAGGGCGATGGGGCGGTATGCGCTTAGGTATTTTAAGTCTTTAGCGGTTTTTCCCGCCTTACGTAGGATAATAACGATTACGTATCGAAAGCGTTCCGGGTAGTAGCTAAGTTCGAAGTTCGCCTATATTAAAGGGGCGAGTACCTAGGCGAGGACTCCTTCTTAGTTATATACTTTAAGGAGGCTATTTACGAGTAGGTCGTCTCCTGGTACTTTATTTACGCCTACTCCTACGATTACGCTTAAGATATCCCCTAGTAGAACTTTTTAGTCGATTTTAACCGTATCTTTAAAAGACTCCTAGGGCTAGTCCTAGTCCTAGATATTAGCGGTATATGCGGTCGGGGGGAGGAAAAATCGCGCGCTGAGCGCGCGCGTTTTCTCCGCGTATGTAATAGCTGTTTAGGGGGCGTCTTAGTCCGCTGATTCTCGTAGGGCGGGTATCGCCGGGGGCTCGGGGGGCTGGTGGCTGCGTAGTCTCGCCTATCTTTCTAGGTTCTACATTGTTTTCGGGTCTGGGTTTGCTGCTGCCTTTTTGAGCGTATTCCGCCAACTCCTTGTCTTCGCCCTTTGGCAAACTTTATTTTTCTGCGCTTTTACTTCTCTTAGTAGCTAGAGGTCGGCCTGTAAGCGGCTCGCCCTTTATTTACGCTCGTACCTCCTTATCTCTTTTACCGCGTCGTTAACCTTTTTATCCTACTATAGAGCGGACGTTCCTTTATTAGGTTTCTTCTTTAGGGTTATTATATCCGCGATATACGTGAGCTCCGCTATTGTAGTTGCTATTACGGTCTTGAGTTCCGTAGCTAATGTTAGTTTTTAGTAGACTATAAGTTAGCGGGCTATAATCTTCGCTAGCTTTTTGTCTATAAGTTTCCAGCTGTATCCTTTTTTGTCTATTTTACAGGGTACTGGCGCCTTGTTAATCTCGATAATTTGGGGGGTATGGTTGGATCCCGTAAAGTCTACCGCGCCTAGGTAGTCTACGTATAGCCCGCTTGTCGCCTATGCGTAGTCGATTATGCTATCTCTATCTCCTATCTATATACCTTTTCTTGTTAGTTCGCCTTTAGGGGTATGAAGGACGAGATTCTAGGCTATTACTAGGGTAAGGAGCGGGGCGGCTTCGGGGCTCGTACGGTTTTCCTTATCCTATATCGGGTGGTGTACGTTGAAGTCCCTGACGATTACGTTGCGGCCGCGGGGCGGCTGCTACTCTGCGAGTTCGGGGAGGGGTGTTTTCTAGTCCTGTGGTTTCCTCCCCTCGGCGTAAATAGAGTAGACCGTAGTCGCCTCGTCCCTTTAGCCTAGTGTAACGGCTACCTAGTCCTCTTTTATTTGCGCTATCTACACTACGCGTTCGATATTCTTGCTTATATAGATCGCAGCCCTTCCGCTATAGTAGACTATATCGTATTTTACTCCTCTCCTGTACCTAGGGGTTCTAAGGTCTTTGCTCCTTAGCGGTTCTTAGATCGTAATTAGGTCGTATTCGTACCGCGACTCGAGTACCTCTGTTAGTCGGTTTTAGTAGTTGTTAACGTTCTAATAGAGTACTTTTATCTTCCTTATTATTAGGTGGAGTTTAGTAGGGGTATTTACATTATGCTTTCGTCTAGTATTTCCTCGTCCGGTATATCCTCTAGTCCTGCTTGAGAGGTGGTTTCTTACTGACTGCTAGCGTTCTATAGGCTAGGGGTTGGCGTATAGCTCCTCTGAAGGTTAGAAGGCTGGGATGGTGTAAACGCGAGGGTCCGCTGGTTCCTATCCTACCCTGCTTTCTGGAGTCCGCTCGGGCGGCCCGCTTTCGCTCCGTTTGCCGTTCTTATCGTTATTGGTATTGCTGTTACTGCTACGTTTGTATCGTATACGGCCTTTACGCTAGTTATGTTCGCTAACGTTCTGGTTCTTGTTAAGGGGGGGGGGGGAGCGTTAGCGTCCCTAGGGGGGGGGGGGGGGCTATTTGTTAGTGTTAGAAGGCTGTTGGCGTTACTCTATCGTGTTGCTTGCGTCTTTTCGTAGGCGAGGTCGGGGTTAGTATAGGGCGGATAGGTATGAAGATATTATCCTCGTTGTTTTCGGCGATAATAATGGCGTTCTGCTTGTTTCCGCCGCGGGTGCGGTTTAGTGGCGCCGCGAAGGTCCTTAGTCTTTCGAGGAACCGTTCGTAGGCGTGCTGTCTAGCCGCCTTCGCTATATGGTAGTCGAGGCTGAATAACGCGTGTTTTCTGTCGTAGTTGATGTAGTGGTATCGATATTTTGCAGGGTCTGTCCTGGTTAGGCAGAGGGCCTCTCTTTCCTTTACATTTCTGCTATCCGAGTGCGCCTCTCCTACGTATAGTAGGTACCTTGGGGTGTTTATGCAGAACTGCGCTTTATGCCCCTATTTTCCGTAGTTAAAGTAGAGGGTCGCCTTCGCCTCGCCCTCGAATCGTTCGCATAGGTGGTACTTAAATCCTAGGACTACTCCCTTTTCCGTAAGGGCGATTACGTCTTCTATCTTTTGTATTTCGATAAGTAGTTATACTAACCGGACCGTTTCGCCCTCCTTGCGGAGTCGGGGTGTACGCGGGGTGACTTTGTCTATAGTAACCGCGTTCGCTCGTTCGAGCTCGCTATAGAGTTGTTCTAATTCGTAGTCTGCGATAAGTTCTAGTTAGATACCTTTTGCCAGGACGGCGAAGGTACGCCGCTTAATCTTCGCGTTCGGTCCGAGGGCTTTAGTAACCTAGGCCTTGTTTATCTCCTCTACGTACTACTCCTAGGCCTCCTCTTTAAAGGTGATATTTATGTCTCCGCTCTTCGGGAGGATTCTAGCGGCTACGGCTCCCGTACGGAACGGGGTTGCCTTGTTGACTCTTTTTACGATCTCGGGGGGGGATATTTCTTTCGGCTCGCCGTTAACGACCGTAAGCTCCCGGAAGAGCTTCGCGGGTACGTAGTGTACGCGGGGGGCCTACGTTTCGAGAGCTTTTAGGATGGCCGCTACGAGGGTAGCCGCGTAGGACTTCGGTCTTACTTTATAGGTTGCTTCTTCGATTCGGGTAACCTTCTTGTAGATCTAGTTGAGGGTTGTCTTCGGTTCGCGTATACCCCGGAGGTAGGTACGGAAGTAGGCTTCTACTGCCTTTCGAACTTTACTAAAGCTCGCTCCCTCTATTACTAAGGCGCGGAAGTCGTTTAGAAGTACTTCTTCGGTTTTCTTTTCGTTCTGTCCTCGCCCCGCGGTCGTATTCCGTTCGTCGCGTTGGCCTCGATTTCTAATGGGGGTGTCGTTTGCCCTACTAAAAATTCTGCGTTCGCGATCGGGGTGGACGCGGCCCGAGGTCGCACCACCGCTTCTTTCCGCCTCCTGCACCGCGCCTTCGCTGCGCGCGCGGTGCGCCATCTCTGCCTTGGGCAGTTTTCTGCGGCGATTTCAGATTCGGTGTCTGAATCGATTTTAGACGTGGTTTCACTGTTGGGGGGGGGTTTGAGAATTCTCCAAGTCCTCTGGTCTGACGGCGATATTATTTATTAGCAATAGAGGAAGTTAGATATTAGCGGTAAAGTAGTAGTAGGATAATGTATACGTTTTAATGCGCAGCCGGGTATAGTAGGGGATATAAGGCAGTTAACCGTAGTAGGTTGGTTAGTAGAAAGCAAGTTATAGAGAGTCGCGGGGAGTATTGTTAAGATAGGCCGCTTATAAGTAGGGGTTATCCTATAGATAAGCGGTAAGAGGTAGACGGTAGGTAATAATCGTAGGGAGTGTTGTAGGATGGGCCGTTCGTAAGTATTAAGGGGGGATCCTACGGACAAGCGGCAAGAGGTGGACGGCAGGTTATGGTCGCAGGGAGTGTTGTTAAGATAGGCCGCTTGTAAGGGGGAGGTGGACGGCAGGTCATAGTCGTAGGGAGTATTGTAGGATAGGCTGAGGGGGGATCCTACGGATAAGCGGTAAAGGTAAATAGCTGTTATACGAGCTTGGTATTTCTAGGACATAGGGGAACCATGGCAACTACTTGTTAGAGTGGGATATGCGGCGCTAAATCTGGTAGCCAGGAGGGAAGGTGCTAGAGTATAAACCGCTAATAGTAATGCTGCAATTAGCCGAATATATACCGGATTAACTATTAGAGGAAGTATATTATACCTGCTTAATTTAGAGCTTAGGGGCGAGGGATACTACTATTTACATTTAGGGGTCCCTCGCGAGGGTAAACTTATACTCCTTAGTTATCCGCTAAAAGGGGTAGAGTATAAAGGGAGGAGCTATACTTTACTAATATACGATATATTTCTATAAAGTTTACTACCTAACTAATAACCGTATCCTTCCTTATTTTAGTTACTATACGCTTGATATCTATATTTATCCTAGAGATATTTCGGTTATCTCCGTAACCTTACACTCGCTATAACTACCTTAGGTTCCCTAAAACCGGTTTTTAACTAAGCTATTTCCTCCTTTAAAGCCTGGTTCCTTTTTTCCAAGTAGCGAATCCTCTCCTCTCTCTTTCTAGCTTAACTTTCGTATCTCTTAACTATACTAGTTCCCATTACCTTATTAATAGCTTCTATAATAGCCTCTATTTAGAAAGCCGTAGGCATATTTAGCTAGAACGTCTCTATCCTTAAGGAAGCCTCTAGTCGCAATACCCCTAAGTAGTACGTTACTATACCTTTACTAACTCTAAGGATATTAATACCTAGAGACTTAGCCGTACTAGTTTAAGATATTAATGCAAGTTTAGCGAGTATCTGTCAATAGGGGTTAGGTGCTATAATCTCCGCTAAAACCTTAAGCACTATATCCAGGGTGGCTTTTTCTAGTACTAGCAGCGCGTAGACCGCGTAAGTTAACCTTATTAACTATACCCCTATTCCCTAACTACATTTATAACGATAGTTTACGTTTAGGTATATAACGGTGGTAAATTGCGCGTTTATATAGTAGTAAAATCGCTTAGTCGGCGAATCTTCCTTTATTAGACTTAGTATATATAAGATAAAGGTAAGGAAAAGTGGGATTTACGGGCCAGGGGCTCTAGTTATATTTAATCGACATGCTGCCCGTATAACGCCGAGAGTATTCGCTAAATAGTATAGAGGGAAGTGTTAGTAGATTAGTGTAAAGGGGGGGGGGACGGCGAATGAGGTGGGATGTATGTCGTCTAGGGGTGCGAGGAGGAAAGGGATGGTATGGAAGAAGAAATGGTCTACCCATTCCTTTATAGGATGCCGTCTAGCATAATATATAGGCCGGGAAGGCTATTAAGGGCTGTAGAAACTAGCTAGGAAGGCGAGCTCGCCGTACCTAGCTTCTAGCGTAGTTAGAACGCGCTATATACCGGAAACTTTACCGCGGTTCCTCCCCGTACTAGGACCTTTTAAGCCCTATGGACTATATTTCCGTACGTAAAGACAGCAGTTTAGCATAAAGGTAATAGTTAGCGGAAGGTTTCCTATTCTAACTAGAGTCTAGAGTTAAACCTTAGGCGTAGACGAGTAGCTAAAGATAAGGGACTAACTCATATTTCAAGATATCGAAGAGTTCTGGCGTTAATAAAGAGAGAGAGACGGAAGGGAATTCTAGGCTTGCGCCCGCGGGGCTAGTACTATACGCCCCCCTCCTTAAGATATTAACTTACTTTTAAGCGTTAGATTATTTTTAGTCTCGCCTATCGTTAGCAAAAGTTAGAACTTAGATATATTAAATAAGTGGAAACTAATGGAGAATACTCGTCTACTTGTAAATCGCTAAGAACCCTAGGTATAATAACCGTTAGTTAGTTATTTCCTTACGGTATATTAATCCTATAACGAAATACGTTAAAACGACTAAGGATTCCTATTATCCCCGCGCTTATACTCTAACTTCGACGCTAGCGCGGCTGGATTTCTCTCGGGCTCGCCGTTACTAACCCGCTCGTCCTCCTATCGACCTCTATTAGGTGTATTATTTAGCATACCTTTCGCAGCTATAAGCTTCTTAAATACTATTATAAGTCGCTCCTTAAGGTATAACGCTACCTTATCTTTATCCTTCGGTAAGGGACGATTTTGCGCGTCGAGACCCGGGGTGGAAGCTATCTCGAATAAACACTTAGGTTTATAGAGATATTTAAGAGATCTTACTACCTCCTAAACGAACGTTCGGATTATCTCTTTCACCTGGTCTATTGTAATAGATAGACTATCTAGCAGTATATAAGTAGGGAGTAAGGGAGGCGCTACGTTCTGCTCGGTTATACTATAGCTAGTAGACATATTAACGGCAGGCCCGTCCATTATGTGTATAGATAAAACGGGAGCTCGCGCAAGTGTTGTCGCCTGGCTTAGCAATGCTGTTAGAGTACTATAGTCTCCGTTCGAGGGTTTATCCGGAGCTTGAGTCGGCGCTATGTCCACGGGCTCTATTAGACGGTCCGGATATTGTGGAAAGTTTATAGTCTTGAAAATTAGAGCGTTATAGTTATTATCTACGATATTGTTTAGAACTTCGGACGATACTATATAATCTAGGTGCGTATAAAGGGTAATACAAAGAGCTTGCTAGGGAGCTACTTTCACCTAGGCTATAGCGAGAGGTGGTAGTAGCTAGGAAGAAGTAGTTAATTCGAAGCGCGTTTAACCGTTTATACGAAAGTAAGAGAAAATGTTAGGATAGAAGTTAAGGTTGAACTGTGTGAGTGCGGGATTATGTTATTCTTATATTATTTTATTCTTTTCGTCTGGCATACTTGCGCGGCGATTCCCTAGATCAGACGCAAGAGCACAAAAGTTCTCACACAACCGGTGGATTTCTCCCGCCTGACTTGCCCTGTCCATATACACCGTACGATTCTAAGGGTGTTGACAATGTATCCTGCTCGTCTTAGGCAGATTTCCCGCGTAAATATCGCGTATATTATAACTAACGAACGTATAGACTAGTTCATCACTGGCGATGCGTTATCCAGACTATAAGCATTGCACTTAGGCCATCTTAAGTACACCTACCAATATACCTTGGCCAACTAGATCCTTTGTCGTTAAGCAGGATGATATACGGCTTCGGAGGTACTCGAGTTGTAATCCACTATCTCCTAGGATCTCCGATGGTAATCCTTACAAGTAATAGGAGTCGCGGGCCGGTAATCAGGACGTGACGCGCCTATAGGCGCCAACTAATGATCCATCCTACGAAAATATGTAGGCAACCTTTCTATAACCCTTTCCGTTTTGGTTGTAGAGTACGAATTTGTACTTAGTTCCTATTCTAGTAAGAGTTATATATTTGTTTCTTACTTAGTATAAGGTCGAAACTAAAACGAATCGGGTAAGGCCTATAAATGTTAAGTCCTTCGACGGCCTCCCACTATCTAACTACAAGGCTTACAAGCTCCTCAGATAGTGGCATAAATAATTAGCCTTTAAAGAGTAAGTTTACAGTAAGGTAAAAACACTAATGTAATTAGCTAACGAGAGTTGCAGATGTATACCTAGAAGAAAATCCTTTGTACAGAGAGGGGGGGAATATGTTAATACGAATTTAGAAGGTTTCGGACGTCCGACTATAGACAGCACTATAATAACTCTTCTACGACTAGGTAGATAGTGGAACGGGAAGGATTATGTTAATCTTATGCCTACCCTTCGCCCCCTGATAGCGATTAGGTCTACTAAGCTAATAGAACCCCTACTTGTTATATTAACAGAGATTTAAGATCGATTTTATACGTCGCACTCCTATAAGTTGATCTTGCTTACTCCGTCACCTCCAGCCAGAGCTTTTTCATCATCTGCTCATTCTTTCAAGATATCAAAGCTAGAAATAACGGTAGAACAAGTTAAGGAGCCCGACCATGTATTACTACACGCTTCTAATTATACCATAGTCTGCTACCGACATCCTCTAGACCCGGAACCCAACGAGAATCGCCGTATATCTTAGAACGAAGTCGCCATATTACTCGAGTACATACGATAAGGTGGTCTAGATAACATACGCAGCCCTTAATATCCTATACGATAGAAGCCGGCTCCTTACGATCTAAAAGTGGATAAAGCTAATCGCTATAGTTTTCGATACCTTTTATAATAATTACGATATATCCACCGCTTACTATAAGGCGAATCTCCCCGTGCTTTATATAACCCATAGTCGAGCGAGCTATACCTGGGTTGCCAGCCCTTAGTTCCGCGAGTTCATTAATTACTACATCGCGTCGCAACATAACTATTATAGCTAGGACGGCAAACCCCTATATATCGAGGACTAGACTAGCGTAATGCTACTGAAATATAAAAACCCTTGTAATACTTTAATACTCTAAACGAGTAAGAACGGATCTAGAAGGGACCAAGTGGTTAGGGTAGGTTACAGGGTAGGTTTGCGGATAGAGATGCGGGGTTTTTAGCACATTTAACGCCGGTACTAAGCACGTTACTTAAATTCATTAGCCTATATATTTTACTAGATCCTTCCCTAATAGCGATATCCGAATATCTAGAGCAATATAATAATAATTCTGTACGGCTAATATTAACTTTAAGCAGCTACTGCCAGCTAAACCTAACGTTAGGTACCCTACAAACCCTTGTTACGAATCCTGCGCTCGTCCTTGTCTCGCGGGCTATTCCCCTTTACTAAACGTTATAATATATTCCTAAGCTGCCGGTCCTAGTGGCGGATATCTCCGTTGTTTCTCCTAAAGGCTTGTTAGTGTTATAGAATAAATGGTGTTTTAATAAAGGTATACCAAACCGATTATCGCTCCTTTAAAATGCCTTTCTAGGTTCTTCGCCGTCGCCGCTATATCTCGTACAAATAGCCCCGCCTAGTTTTCCCTCTCCACCGTATTCTCAACATTTAGTTATCTTCTTAGGAATACCCTTAGCCTACACCGGAGCCTTATACTAGCAAATCCATCTAAATCGGTAATTAGTATATTTAAGGAGATATTAAAACTTTAATTAATATACGAGACGGGCTCATCGCGATTTATATCTTCGATATAGCAATCCCGCTCGGCTCTGTAAAGGCAGCTGGCTCGTTAGCGTAATATTCTATCTAATTATATCCCGTAAGGTTCCCCTATATTTACCTAAAGATTCCCCACTACTTTTAAGATTCCTTCCTTTTCTCTCGGGTAGCTATCTAATTATAACGAGCAACTAGCGGCAATTCCGGATCTATCCTTTATTATTTAACTCTAAGACGACGAATAAATACAATAGGGCGCTCTAGTGTTAAATATGTTTCGAGTAGTTCTATATACCTAAAGAACTACGTAGCTATATTAGATCATTCTAGGTTAGCGCGCTTAAAACTATTAATTTTACAATTTTAACGATTAAGTAGCTCGAAGTGCAATAACTACTAGCTAGACTATTAGAGGTCTAAGCATATTTACCTTAGCTAGATGCCGATAATAGCAGCGGTAAAGACGACGACGACGACGATAACGACGACGACGACAACGATAATAATAATAATAATAATGATAACAGCGATTATAACAATACGGTAGGTAGCGTTAGGCATTAATATCCTAACCTAAAATACCGCCGGAAGAGGCCGTTTAAGATAAAGCGGGGTCTCTCAGTTTATTACCAAATACGTCTCCCTCCCTACCGTCCTAAGTTCCTTTAAGGCAATGCTAACAATACTATAAATACCTATTGCTATAAAATCTGCGTCTCCTACCGCAAACCATTCTCCTAGGTGCGAAAATATATTAGGCATAGGTACAGAACTAAGAGGCGGCGAAATAATAAGGCTAGAGAGTTTTACAGGAAAGAGCGGGTCGCGTAGCTACGAGACTTTTCCAACTAGAAGCTAAATATACTACTTACCTAATAGGAGTCGAACGGCTAAAAGGGTACTGGAAAACGGCTATTACTAGAGAATAAGCGCTCCGAACCAGCTCCCAAGAGACGTACGGTAACTACTAATAACGGTGTAAATCTATCACTTTAAGGTAAACCCCTACTATTTATCTCGTTACCCCCTCTAATAGTCCGCACTCTATAGAGCCGACCTCTATATTATTATTCTCAAATAATTATCACGGGTCTATAACGTAACTAAACCGCTTGCCTAATATAGACCTCTTATTTATATCTATATAAGCACCTATATTCCAGGGTATTACTATCCTACTAGTATATAACTATTAGACGTAGATATTCTTCATACTAACGTATAGGGTTTATTCAGAGGCCAGTTAGCTTACTACCTCTAATAGTATAGTTCTCGGTATAAAAAATGGCGTAGGGTTCGGACAAACGGGCGAAGGACCCGGGTATTAGGCTATCGTTAAATATATCGCGATATATCTTATACATTACAAAATACTACATTTATCCCAAACGTCGTGCTCTCTATATTAGCAACTACTAATTTAACTAACGCAGGTAGTTTCATTAGATTCCACGTTTTAACAATCTCCTTCCTCCTAAATACGAACGTAGTAGTAGTACCCTTCAAGACTTCGAATACGGTTCGGTCATCTAAAATAGCGCTATATCTATTTTAGACAAGTTACTTAGAAAATAAGGGAAAGGAGACTTACAAGCTACCTTCCTCGAAATCCTCTAGGGTAAGTTTAAGACCAAGCTAACGGAGACGAGCCCTAGCAACCTGTAAGAGATTATTATCTACCTCGACAGGGTCTAGCTAATATTTGTGTAAACCCTTCTAATAATTTACTTTAGATCTAATACTCTATAATATAACTATAAGGACTCTCGTTAAGGAATTCTGGTTGCTCCTAAAAGTATAGATACTAGGGGGTTTAGCGCTAATAGACCTATAGAGTCTAAGGCTAAAGGACTCGAAGAAAAACGCAAGAATCGGTTAAATAACCTAATACGTCAGTGTCTAGTCGTGCGAAAAACATGGCTTTAACTAACCGGGTTGTCGAGGATATTAGCTTTGCAAAAATACAAACTATCAGCAGATGCAAAAGGGATAGTATCCTCGTCTATCCGCTTAATATTTTACCTTATCACTAGCTCCTTAGCGATAAAGAAACCGCTTTCCAATATAGTATTCCGCGGATCTTCTACAGGAGATGGCGGACTCGATTCCATAGAGAGATTTAAGGCCGCGGATGATGGGTAACGCGTAACGACAAATTCTCGCCCGACCAGGCTAAAGCACCCCGCCCGAAGCACCCCGCCCGAAGCACCCCACCTTAAAAGACAGTTATGTCATTATACATCATACTAAGGTAGGTCTGCCAAGACTTATAAATATTCTTATATCTATAAAATCTTTAATGTAAATTTAATACCGACCTTACCCTATACTATAACGTATACATTTTATAGACTAACCGTATTTAGAAAGAGAGATACTTTCATAATCTCTAGAGTAGATAGGTATTACAAATATATAAACCGTTCCTATATCGGGTTTATCTAAGATATATATATAATACGGCATCTATATAATAACCCGATTTAATAACTACTAGGAGAAGTTCGTCTGGAATATAAACAAAACTAATACCGTAGCGACGTAGGGAGAAAAACTATAAAAATAGCGGGAATCCCCTTTAGAAGGAGTACGCGGTTATTAATACGCTTAGGATTATCTCTTATCTACTATTAGATAGCCTTTTACTATAGCGCAGGTGAAAAAAGCCCCTCCCCTAGACGCTCTTCGTACCGTAGCACCTCCACTTACTCCTAGCTAGGATGAAGCATTTAACCTAGCGGATCGGTTAGTAATAGCAGTTAAGGTAATCATCGCTTTAAAGACAGTATTAAGCTCTTCGATAAAGAAAGCTCCGAGTAATAGATAGCCTCGACCTAAACGAGGATTAAAGCTAGAATATAAGCGTATAGATGAAGTATAAGTACTAACATAATAACTATAAACCGAAGGCTTACCGCGTAATAGTTAGGACGAGAAAGCGGGTAAGTATAAGATTACTGAATCGTTAAATTCAGAATCTAGCGAACTCGACTAGTACATATTTATTATACGGGATAGAGTTAGTAAGTATCTTCCTTATACTTCTCTATAGCTACTAATAGTATACTAGATAAGAATACCCTGGAGATAACTTCTTTTATCGATATTAAGTCCCTACTCCTCCGAGATATTTTACGCAATATCTACTAAGATATACGCAGTATCTCTCTAGCTAATATTACCCTTTCGGTATACTTATATTCGCGCTTAGTAACTTTAGTTCTAACTTAGAAAGGTTAAACGTTATATTCTCTTCTATATTCGGGAGGAGCTGGAGTCGCGCTACCTCACGGGCGGTCCCTAGGCCGTTAAAGTCCTCAGAGTCTTACTAGAATACGTTAAGACTACCTATGGCCTAATCTAGTAGTACCTTAACGAGCTTCTCGGGAGGAAGGAGATTATATATAACTTGCTATAGGCCCTTTTCCGGCCGAACGTAGAGGTTTATACTACCTACCGTAGTACTAGTGCACCGAGATACGTTATTTACAATTACTATAAGGAGATAAAGAGATAAGATGGTTCGAGATACCTCTATATTAGTACCCGCTGCCTAAATAGTGACGGAAAGGTGCTCGGGGAAACTACTATAGGTATTAAAATTAATATCTTCCAGGGAGCTAAGCGGATCGAGCTTCTCTTAGTATATCCTCTCGAGTACCACCCTAAACCAGATACAACTAGGAGATAGCTTATTAAATACGGCCGCTAGTATATCTCCTTAATAGGTATTTATTATTAGTAGTATAAGGGGACGGTATTCTACTTTAATAATAAAGGCGAACTCTTCCGTCGGTATATTTAGGGTAGGATTATAGTAAATACTATTTATTTCTAGGAGAATAAACCTAACTATCCCTGCCCGCGAGTTTAGAAAGTGCGACTAAAGTACTCAGTTCTTAGGTAGTACGCTACTATTAAGCTTAAAAACCTTAATCTAGATTAACTAAAGGAGAATAAGTTTCTTATCTATACTCTAACTATCTTAGGTTTTTACTTTAAAACTAAGATATTTTATTCGTTCCCCTTTATAATAGTGATAGAGATTTGCTAATAAGTCGTAGTTAAGTTCGCCGTCTCTAGTATTAGCAATATTAAGTGGAGCGATACTTCCTTTAATAATGTAAAGATCCCCTAGGAACAAAAGTTACCGATTTAGGCTTTTATAGAGACATACTTGAAACGGGCGCCCGAAGACGGCTTTAAGGATTTCGTATAAGGGAAAGGATGCGGAATTAACTTCCTACTTTAGTTTATAGTCCTACTCGTTTTAATAAAGCTATTCCTAATACGTGATAATAGTAAACCTCTAGGTATCGGGAAGACTATAATCGTAAAGATACTAATAGAGTTATTTCGAATTCTACTTTATATAGTAAGGTATTTCCGGGTATTATTCTTCCTCGCTAACCTAGATAGGTTAATACCGGATAGATAGGGGTAAACCCCGTAAAGGTGGATCTAATCCTAAGAAGCGTCTTTAAGATTATAAGCCGCTAGAGAATACTACTACTTTTTAATAAAGTAGATATGTTCTTAACTCAGCGTTTAGATAACCCTTAAACTAACGCCCTGGTATCTATACTGTTACGCGAGCTGGAACAATACGATGGCATTTTGTTCCTTACTACAAACCGATTATAGGCATTCGACGAAGCGATACTTAGTAAGGTGTACCTTACCTTAAAGTATATAGCATTGGGGATACCGGCGCGTAGAGCCGTTTAGCAGTACTTCCTATACTAAGCCCGGACTAAATAAGGACCCCTAGCTTTCAGGGACGATGTGATTAATAATTTAGCGGAGTAGAATCTAAATGGCCGAGACGTAAGAGCCCTACCCCCTATTACCAAGCAGCTCTAAGTTAAAGTATAGATAAGAAACCTTATTTTCGTCGCTTAATTTATCGCTAAGTACGAGGGAACGGTGGTTAAGGAGAGCCACCTGAAGGTAACTATTACTAGGAAGCGGGAACTCTAAACTAATTTTCAGGGCGTAGGGGCTATTAAAAATCAAAATTCGTATCTGTAATTAGGTGGTGTGCGTCTCTACTTCTTTATATATACCGGGATTTTGGATAATAACGGGGGCTGCTATGTCGTCTTTCTAGTTTACTAGGGTACTAGACTATAAATAACTTTCTTATAAGGAATAATACTACGTTAACGGACTGTCTAATAATAACTTGTAAGGCTATTAGCACCGCTATTATAACTACCTTCGGCGGAGTGTATAAGGGGGCTGTCCTAGACGATTAATTATATAATTTATGTTATAACGATTAAGACGCTGCTATAGGAGGCTCGCTTTGCTACACTTTACTCTAGATTACAAGAATTCTTTTAGGTTAGGGAGGGATATTTATCGTTCTCTTCGTATTCCTATAGAGCGAATGTCTTAATGCTACGCATACTAGGTTGGATTCGTTTACGTTCTCTCGGCCCGGTGTGGGGAGAAATCCACCACTAAACGATTAAATAATAGCGCGAGATTGTAATACTCCGCCTAAGCCAATAGGACCTGCTAAGGCGGACCTACTTAGGTGGTGAAATTTTCACCACCTAAGTGGGTTTATTAACGGGTCTTTCGGCGGGGTATTTCGGCTTTTAATCCCGTATTTTCCCTCGTTTACTAGCGCTTATTTAGGTTTTACATATTTCCCAATCGTAACTATATTAATTACTTGTATCGCCCTTTTAAGAGCTATAGGCTGTTTGTAACATATCTCCAACTACTTTATATCTAAGTTCTTCTAATACTTACGCACTGTTAAATACTTTTAACGAGAAAACGGACGATTTACTCCTCCTAAGCCTTAACTATATTTAATAAGTTGCTAAGTTTCGCGATAAGATCCGACGTAAGATTAAGCTAGAGAAATACGAGCTATATGTAAAAGTGCGTAATAATTTACTTAAGTAATATACTAGAGTTCAGCTTCTTATCACCACCTACGAGTACGTTATATTTATATATTATACTAAGTACAAAGATTTAAAGGAGGCTAGGGTCAAGCTATTAATTATATAGTCGGATCTAGAATAGGAAAGATTTCTAGATATCGCTAAGGATAGCTATAAGCGTAAATTAAGATATCTTTTTGCTTTAAAGACCGTAGCGTGTTATTAGGGATAAGATCTCGTCCGGTACTATTTATAAGCTTATAAGGGGGTAAAGTACTGCTATAGGTTTTATATTACTTTAAGGAAGGTCCCTGTTTAGAAGATAGCCGCGAAGGGATTTAGCTTATTAATACTTTAGCGGTTTTGGGAAGAATAGACTTTAAAGCGGCGCTTTATTCGTAATTTACTAAACCTTATTAAGTAAAGCGATTTCAAATATTTAAGCTAGTATCCCCTTGAAGATAAGCTTGCTATTGAATTACCTAATAGATTTAGTTTCGATAAGTTCGGCCTTTTAGTTTGTAAGAAATACGTTACTGTTTTACCTGAGCCTAACGATACCGGAGCGGAAATGTTAATATAACGGGGGGGAGTAGCTAAAACCGATAATACTACTTAGCTGTCGCCGGACGGGACTAGGCCTATAAAATTGTAAGAATAGGCTAGTGCCTTAGAGCTATGGACGAATTTAAATACGCTGATAGAAGATGTAGCGGCCCCTCTGGGGGGGATTAGATTAGATGTCGGCTATAATTATTATTAGCTTAGTACTAATTTGGTAAACGATGTAGTTACCGTATTGTAGTAGTCCGAAATAAATAGCTATAATTATTACCCCAGCGCGCCCTTAGAGATAAGTCCTATACTATATAGCCCTGCACCTACTGGAATGACACTCCGTATACGCCTAGGAGTATCCTACCGGGAGCCCTTAGGTAGAGGGTACTTTAAGCCTAAATAATCCAGACTTTAACTAGTTAAAGTCCTGAAGATCCCGCCGTGTTACTATCCAGCCGAAGTGCCATTAGCACTCTTGTTTAGCCCATTATTTGGGCCGGAGGTGGCGGCGCAATTTTCTCCTTTTATCGAAAACCTTTACTATCTACACCTTTAGGTTTTTGCTATACGAACCTTAGCTATTGCGTTTGTTGAAAAGGCCGTTATCGGATACTAAGAGACTTCGACCGCCGCTTTGATTAGTACTAGCACCAACCGCCCTATCCGCCGACGTACCTTCTTACTACTAAATATCTCGCTCCTAGATATCCCATTAAAGCGGCTACGCCTTTATGAGCCCCTATCCCTTTCTACAATTACTCGGCTAATTCACAACCACATCGACGATAATAATTATCGGAGATAAGTTTTAGCTGAGTTAGAAGAGAAGTTCCGAAACGCGAAGTTACTAGGCTCTTATAGTAACGAAACTAACGATCTTATTCGCAAATTGCTGGAAAATATAAAGCAATTTAGTACAGATAGTAAACGGGGTGTAATTAAGGCGTTATTTTGTACTAGCGATAAAGCGGTAATACTAGTCGAGTTTATATTTTCTAGGGACGCTCCGATTATTACCGAAGGTTAGTAGTAATTTTAGTGGGGCAAAGGCGACTGATTAATTATTTAATTATTTCGGCGTATAGGAGCCCTCGAGAAGTCTGTCTTAGTATAAATATTATTTCGTAAAGTTACGACTAGTTTATTTAAGATCCGGACTATAAGTAAGGTTCAAAAGCGGTTTTTAAATAAAAATAATACTAGCGAACTATGGAATATTTTGGATTTACAAAGCCCTATACCGTACTATATTTTGCTTAACTTTCTAATTGGAGAGAATTGCTAGCTTCTTATCTAAGTTTATAATACGGTATTAATAGAGGGTAGCGCTAAAAGGGTGGTAGTACTAGCGTAGTAGTGGGATAAGTAGAAGAACGTTTTAAAGTGGGCTTTATTATTAGAAAGGGGCTATAATACTACGCTATATACAGATAGCTACGGTTTTGCTACTTAGATTACGGTTTAGGAAGGGTTAATTAGTTTCGGTTAGATATCGTACCCTACGGAGGAAGAGCGAATAGCCTGGATAGCTGACCCTTATTACTATACCGGCGGCTGATGGAGATACGTTATACTTAAGCCGGGTTAGTTAGTTTTCTTCGGGCCAGGTATAATCTACTTCGTCTTTCGGGTACGAGGTTGCTAGACGCTGGCTTTTAGTAGCTATATTTTACAATAGTCTAATATTATACAATAGATACAAGTGGTGCTTGCTTAAATGGCGAACCCAGATATTACTAATAAAGAGATAAAGCAGAGCGCCCTTAAGCGTATTTATGTTGTGACAAAGCTTATTATAGCTAGGTTAAAGGAGTTTGGGGTAGAAGGGCTTAGTAGCGAGGCTGCAGTTACGGATTTCTTTACATTTGTTAAGGTAAGATTATTGTCCTTTTTTTCGTAAGGGTGCTAATGAAATACAGAAATTTGAGGAATTATATAGCTATATAAAGCCAAGGCGCCGTCTCCCGGAAAGCTGTCCATCTTAAAGCTTCGTCGCAATCCAATCTAGTTACAACTATATTCGTTCTTTCTTGGGCCTTTTGGGTGGTAGGGCTGGGTTTTCCGGAACACTACACCTACAGACTGCTGACCGTTGCCGCCGCGCCCCCGCCGCCGACATCCTAGCCGGAAGGGGGGGGAGTGCCGTAAAAGGCGGGAGTTGCCAGCAGTTCACGAAGCAGGAGAAAGTGAGCGAATAAGGATTTCTTAAAAACTATCCAAAGCTAACGAGAAATTTACAAAGGTCTGCTAACTAGGTAAAGACTATTAAGCTGACTAGGTCCTACTTATCATCTACTAGTTAGGTAAAGATTGTTTAGCTAGTTAGGTCCTGCCTATAGTAGCTCTCGTCTCAGCTCCCGCTCCTTGCTTCCATTTCTCTATTTTATATATCCTTCTACTTTGTCCATTACTTTATCTCCACCCTTCCAATATTTACCAATAGGTTGCAACATATATATTGCTTTTTACTAGTTAATCTATTTAAGTCCGTCGGCGGTATTAAACTTATTGCAAAATGTTAACCTTGCCTAGCTATTATAACTAGGGTTATCCGACTTTGGGTCTCTCCCAAATATATATTACATCGGCCACCCATTACCCTTTTCTTGGGCCTCGGCCGCAAAGTCCAAAATAGTTAGATTAGTTATCTTCCGGCCCCTTAAGGAAGCTGCCTTCCCTACTAGCTTTATTTTCATAAGCCTGCCCCGTTTAGTTTTAGCGAACTTCTTTACTTTAGTGGGATAATTCGTCTTTCTTACTAATAGTAGTCTCTCTCCGGCACGGGGGTGGGAGCCTTGAAATAGCGGAAGACGAACGACTAAAAAGATCCAAATAGAATTGTTGAAATATAGCTGTGAGTACCCTGTGACAACTGCGTTGCAGGGTGTCCTGCACTGCAGGCTGGCTTTGCCAGCCATACCGTGGCTGAAGGTGGCTGGAGCCACCTATACCAAGATTGGCAACTGTGACTCAGAACACCACAGAATGTTCTACAACTGCCTGAGCACAGTGGCCTGTGGGCCCTCTGGGCCCACTGAAGATTCTGGAACTGCAGAAGGTGACGTAATAGATTGGAAGCTTTACCTTCTGTAGTATAGTTGTTTCTGGGCATGGAAGGCTCTGGAGTTCCTCCAGAGCCTATAAGTAGACCTCTCCTCTCTCCTTTATAAATAGTTCTTTTAAGCAAGCAAGCAACAATCAAGCATTCAGCATCTTACCAAGCTCTGCTCCTATAAGACTTGTTACAGCGCCTTCGGCCCTGTAACCACTGTATTACAGTGGTGCTTCTGCTTCCCTCAGCACATCTGCTGTTGTAAGGAGACCTTCCGTGTTTCCACTCCCACAGCTTCCGCTGCCGCCTACAGCTTCGCTGTAGGCACCTCTGAGAGAGCTGTACTATAGGCTCTCAGACCTCAAACCTCAACAAGAATAAATAATCCAACCCCTAACCTTGCCTGCCTTGCTGGGCATATGCGGATCGCGGGCGAATATAATCGGGACTAGTTCTTCCGAGTCTAGGATTTCATCTCTCAATACGGCCCTTAAGCGGGCATTCCTATACTCTTCTGGGTTACTAACCTATACTGGCGGATGCTTAAGTCGCGGATTCTGTACTTTATACGTATTACGTACGATTTTAAACTCAGTATCCTTACTAATATTGGTGTCGAATCTTATTAATAATCCAAAAAGGCCTATGGCAAATAGAATATACAAGCTCTATATATCTACGTCGGTAATATCTAGGTTCTATTTCAATAAGAATTCTATGTAGAGTATAAGGTTAACATCGTCGCTACCCTTATTTTCACACAAAGCTACTAGCCCTCTTTACGTAACGGTTAAAAGTATCTTCTCACCGAATCTAGCTTTAAATAGTAGCCAAACCACAGCAGCCTTAGCAGCCTTAGCAGCTTTAGCAGCTTCTTCAGCAGCTTTAGCAGCCTCAGCAGTTTTAGCAGCTTCTTTAGCAGTTTTAGCAGCCTTAATAGCTTTAGCAGTATCTTTAACAGCCTTTGCAGCCTCAGTAGCTTTAGCAACATCTTTAGCAGCCTTTGTAGCCTTAGTAGCTTTGGCAGCATCTTTAGCAGCCTTTGCAGCCTTAGTAGCTTTAGCAGCTTTTTTAGCAGCCTTTACAACCTTAGCAGCTTTAGCAGCTTCTTTAGCAGCTTTAGTAGCCTTAGCAGCTTTAGTAGCTTCTTTAGTAGCTTTAGCAGCCTTAGCAGTTTTAGCAGCTTCTTTAGCAGCTTTAGTAGCCTTAGTAGCTTTAGCAGCATCTTTAGCTTCTTTAGCAGCTTTAGCAACCTTAGTAGCTTTGGTAGTATTTTTAGCAGCCTTTGCAGCCTTAGCAGTTTTAGCAGCTTCCGCAGCCTTTCGAATAGCTCAATTAGTAGCCTCTTGAGCAGCCCGATTAGTAGCAGTAGCGGCCCCTAATTGCGGAGGAGTTTAAGTTTAAATCTGAGTAGGAGCCTATATCTGAGCTTATTTGGACCCTGGGCCTGGGTTACGAACTATATAGATATTAGGCGCCTCGCTTTTAGGTATAATGCGAGTAGTAAAGGGATTAGATTAAGACAAAGTATTATCCGGTATTACGCGTATATTAGTAGATATATTAATTTTAGGTATAACACGCGCGTTATCAACGGCTATACTAGTATTAGTTATAGTACTCGCGTCCGTATTGGAGGGAGGTAAACTTGATCAACCTTTAACTTTATATATATTTTATAATTGACGCCTTTGTAGGAAAGAGTATAGTTATAGGTAAGTAATCCTTCCCCTTAGCAAATTTAGTTAATAAAGAAAATAATTTATAGTGATCCCGACTTCTCTCTTAACGTTTACAAAGCTACAATTACTCACTCGAGTACGATTCGACCAATTAATTTCACCAAGGTATAATACCGACCAAATAGGCCAGCAATTAGCGTAGCTAATATAGCTAACGCGTTGGAAAAGGGAACAGGTAAGCGCGGCAGCTCACCACGTAGGATGGATAAGGAGAAAGATGAGTGGGAGGATATAATACTTAACTCTCCAGCCTCTACGCTTGTGGAGGAAACGTACGATGCCCTGTAAAAGAAAAAGGAGTCGTAATATAAATACGCATCTATTTTTTGCTGTTCAGACCGTTGAATTAATGTATATCGAAGTCCACTATGCATCTATACCTGCCAAGAGCTATGCTTAGTGCCTTAATATTTCCAAAGACCTTATAGCACCTAATCCGGATTGTGATATCCTCTAAAGACATGTTCCGCCTCCTATTTCAGAAAATCCCCTAAGTTATGCCCTAGATTGAAACCCATCAATACGACATACTCATTCCCGTTGACATTATGACTTACTACTAAATTAAGCATCGGACTTTGTGGCAGGCTCTGGATACTACTCACACTAATACGTTTATATAAGATATTAAACTCTTCTAACTTATGCTAGTCGCTGTTGTATTGCCACGTTAACTTATATTCACTAGGCTGCTGTGTAGAGTGCTGGAAACACTTGATACTCTCTTACCCAGCGCTAATTCTGTCCGGAATACTAGGTAGAGCGCCGAATCTTATTAAACTGGGGCTAGGTAGTAGTCTCGTCTTGCACTCTGCCGTCTGCTTCGTATTAGCGGCTGTTGAGGGCTTGCTTTCGGGGGTTTCGGGGTTTTCTGGCTACGTATCGGCGGCCGAGATTAACGCCCCTGGCCCGTCGAAGCTAAATCCCGCAAACTAGTCTATAATATTATCTTGGTCGTTGAATTTAGCGTTAGATGGTTTTAAGTAGTCGGTAGACTCGCTAAAGAAGTCGCTAACGCCGCCGATAATGGCCATCTGGAAAGAAGTCCAGTCTAGTGTATTGTCGAAAGCGGTAGTAAATCCCGCTAGTAGATCGGCTTTATTTAGGCGTATAGGGCCGTAACGAAACGTGGGTATAGTACGTGTAAAAGGTGCTATAGGTAGAAAGATGTAGCCGCTGTCGGTCGCTTCTCTAGGTGAAAGAATAGGTTTAACGGTAATATCTAGGATAGTCGGTAAGATAGGCCATTTTCTGTTACGAGTGTAGTTTTTCCTAGGTGGTGATAGCCTAGATACTCGCGGTAAGTTCTTTACTATCGCTATTAGCTTTTCTCCGCATACTCTGGAACTGGGAGTTTGTATTAGGATCGATTTTAGTTATTGTCGTTCGTATGACTCGGGAATTTCTCTTCGGCTTAGAACGGACGAGTAGTTGGCATTGCAGCCTATAGCAGGCCTAACCGCATCTCTTACTAACCGTGCTTATATTGCCCTACTTATTCTAATTTCCTGTAATACGCTCTCTAGGAGTATTTTATCTGCTTTAAGCCGGCCGAAAATTCGGATTAAGAAAACACCTATCTATTTCGAAGTTTGTTCGGTAGTAGAAATACGCGGCTATACTTTCTTTGGAGTTGATATTCCCCTATTTTGTCGCTAAAGCGGCATCCTTAGGGGCGGCGTTATTCGTGACTTTATGACCTAACGGAGGATGGGTAACCGATAGTGGGCCTTAAGTGATAGACAAATTTTGGAGGAATAGAAAAAAAGGTGTTTGTTAGGCTAAAGGGTCTTAGCGGGCGCGACGAGCAAGGGGCTATTCCTTATTAAATGTCACCTCTAGGGATAAAGTAGCTTAATATATATTAAGAATAATAGGTAAGCTATATCTAGGATTATAGCCTGTAGCTGAGCTGTTAATTACTGGTATAATGCCTGCAGATATAGGTGATATATGTGGATAAGCGGATATCATAATTCAACTACCTATGGAAAGCAAGCTACCTTTACATTTTAAAAGAAAAACAGAAATCCTAAATATTTAAATAAGCTCGAGACTTAAAGAACAAACCAGCTGAGAAGCGCTATACAGTCGCTAGGGTAGTAGTAAGTAGCGTTATAATAATATGTATTATAGTAAGTATCGTTTATGGCGGAATTGAGGGCCGGTTCCTAGAGCCTACTTAAGTAGCTTTAGTAGTAGTCTAGATACTAGTATTTAAAAATAGCGGAATTAGTGGCTTGGGCCCCGAGTTGGTTTGTATAAGCTCGATAGTCTGGTTGGTATTAGTAAAATTCCATCTAGCCGTAGGATTTAGCCTAAGGGTTGATATAAGGTTAGGTAGTGTAGATGGTAATTAGGGTTACTGGTCGAAAGTGCTCGTATTTGTACTAAAACTTTATGGTAAACATCCTATAATGCTATTTTACTCGGGTGTTAAAGATCGATCGCCCGTTCCGTTAAAGATTACGGCAAAGCTATACGCTAAGGATCGTTTATACTACCTATAGTAAGATTAGAAACGTATATTATATAAAAGATTTAATTAGGCGAACTAGATTATACGTACGTTTCTATTAGGCGCGCTAGGAGGGACGACGAAGCTAGTTACCTATGGGCCCGAATAAGGCGCGGTTGGTGTGAATAAGTAGGTAATCGGTACGAACTTTGGATCCGCAAAATGAAGGATGGTACGGTACTTCTTTTAATATGGATTCTCGTTTTTATAAACGAATATCGTTAGTCTTATCTTAGGTAGCTTAGGGGGGGTATTATATTGCTAAAACGTTGGTGGTGCCGGTAATTAGTTGTATTGGAGGATTGGAAATGTATACAAGTGGCTAGTCCCCGAAGGCAGCTGACACTACTACTAGTAAGACTACTATGGAAACCGCGATTTTCATGGCCGTCCTATGCTTTTTTTAGTATAGTAATGTTTAAAATGTAACGAGGAGTATGGTCTTGGATAGTATGACATCTAGGCTTAAATACCGAAATCCCGCTTATTATGGCACCTAGATCCCGGAGGTATGTTACCGACTTCTTAGACTCTATTTACTCTTCTGGCCGCTGGGTTCTACAGCTCCCTTTGCTAATAGTAAACGATTAACCAAAGACTACTATTAGGAAGCCTATTATAGAGCCTAACTTAAAGAACCTTAGTGAGTAGGACGAGTGGTAGATAAAAGAATTCCTTTTAGAGACTTTTCCTAGGTAGGATTTAGACCTGCCTAATTAAATAGTTATTATCTTTAGTTCTATAAGGGAGTAGGATTTAGCGTCTAATAAGGATATAAGGAGGTAAGTATAATAGTTTTATAGTAACGTTAAAGCTAACGCTAATAGCTTGCTTATTATAATCTGTTCCCGGTTGGATAAAATTGAGATAGCGGTGTAGGAGATAAAGACTTTCTTAGGCCAGGTATATAATTACCTATACAAACTAGAGCGGGGGATGTGTAATATGCGAGAAGTAATTGAAAGATTAAGGAGTAATATGATTATATTTTTAAAAGGTTTGTATCGCCTCCTTACTAAAGGCTCCAATAAGGGCGATAAACTAGCCGCTATTAAGTTTATATAAGCGGAGATGTGGGTATAAAGGTGGCATAGTAACCCCCTTCCAAGTACTACGAGTTACGGGAACCGGGGTTACCGGCTTATATTGGAGAGTTAGGACTACCAGCCTGTGGAACCGGGATTCCCGGCGCCTATAGGATATTAATTATATATATTGCTAGCGTTTAGAAATACTTCTTTCTGTAAAATTCATCGTACGTAGTTACACTTGATATCCGGACTTTTATCGATAATAGAAATAAGTAATCTATACTCGAATACTACGAAATATATATAAATACGTAACGGATACCTTTTAGTAATATATAACCTATTTAATTTCTAACTACGGGAAGCGAAATAATTACTAAAGGGAGAGAAGTATTATAGCTTCTCTCCCCCGTGCTAGGATATAACTCTACTACCTTAAAAACTACTTCTAAAACCACCTAAAGACCACGCCCCCCTACTACCACTTGCGGCCAGAAGGTTCCGCGCGGAGGCTAGGCCTCCTTTTACGAAAAAGCCGCTAAAACGAGCGATAAGCTAGTTAGAGGACTAAATTAACAGATTATAGTAGGATAATAGAGAATTACGCTAAAATATTCTCGAATAAAAGAGAGTTAATATAGAGAAAGACTAGACTATAGCGTTTTTAAAGTAGTAGAATGCTTAGTATAGGCGGGAGATTAATCGGAAGTATAAGATAGCTTAGTTTGCAAATAGTATTATTATTACCGTCCAGGACTTTTAGTAAGTATAATTACGCCGGTTAATTAATCTAACTAGCTACGATACCCCTATAAGTGATACCTATATAAGTGATATCCGTATAGGTAATATCTGCGTAAGTAATATTTATATAGAAAGCGGGGATAGTAATACGATCTGGGACGCGATTAGTAAGAGTATACATATTTATAGTTAAATATAAGGGTGTAGCACTTATATAGTCCTTAATGAACTTTACCCTTTTATCTAAGCGAGGAATTATGGCGTGATAAATACGGTTTGGTATTGTAAAGCCAGCTAATTGCGGCTTAGAACGAAGCTGAAGATGCCGAGGATGCCGGGCGAACTAGATGATCGGGACGTAAGTGTGTGGCGTAAAGTGGGTAAATAGATTCCTACCAAGGTCTAGCTTTATAACGTTATAAGCGCGCGGAAGTCTTAGGGTAAATAATAACCGTAAATAAGCTTAGTAATCAGAAGATGCTGTTCTCGTATTTACCTATCTTGGCAGCGGGCGGCTGTTCTAGCGGGAGCAGAATTAGATTATAGCTGGTAAGATAAGTGTTTCGCGTCGTATTAATTTACGCGCTTCCTTTTAACTAAAAGCCATTGATACCGCTTTATAAGTCTAGAAAATAGAGGAGAGAACTTAGTGATCACGCTACATACCCTAAGAAAACGGGTGTAGGCTTTGTTTAGAAGAATTGCCGCATTATTAAGCTCTTTTTAATTGAACCGCTTATGAGCTAATACAGTCGCTAATCTTGTAATCGTTATCTTTCTGCTCTGTATTCCGGGAATACTATAGTTCTGTATTTAGAAGGCAGGATTTGAAAGTCATTGTTAACGACGCTAGTATAGCTAACGAGCCGTGTAACGTAATAGTTATTATTAGTAATATTCCAAGCGCGTTAGCGCGGATTTTAATTTACTCTCTATACCGCCAGCCCCTACTCTACTTTACACCTGCCCTGACAGGCCACTGCTGTAGAACCGGCTTATCTCTAATCGCTCTACTAACCGGGTATATTTACCATCCTCTATATACGGTTGTAAGCTACGTTAGTTATGTGACTGGCTCTAGTTCGACGTTACGCCATTCTACAGGCCTTTATACTATATGTAAAAACCTCTCCTTTTGCTCTAAAATATAATAGGCGTAGTACTTAACCGTGTTTAACCGACTTTAAATGTAGACTGAAAGAATAGCCTTCCTTAGTATATAGGCTGACTATCCTAGAAGCTAAATAGCTTTATCGCAGGAGGATTGTACTAAACTCCGGTTAATACGTAATATATAGCGCGGATGCCGTGCGGTAAAGTATATATATAATACCTTGGAGTCTTAATGATAGACTATTCGCTTTATAACGAGAATCCGTTACCAAGATATAGTAAAATGCGATAATAAATAGAGTGCTACCTACGCCCTCTGTATACTAACTAACACTAGAGACTCATCTATACTACTTCCGCTGGCTGCGATGGATTTTCAACTTTTACAAGTAGTGGGGAATGACCTAAGGTATATGAGATATTTTAGGCCTAGATATATATATAGTTGATAGTATTAGTGTAGCGCTACTAAAGGAAGCGATCGAGAATAATGAAGAGATTATCCAGAACGTAGATAGTATACTCGCCGAGATAGAGAAAGCCCGGGAAGGGCTTATTAAACTTTCTAAAGCTATTAAGGACCTAAAAGGTATACTTAATAGGTAACTGTAAGTATCGGCTAATTAGGGGATTATAGGGGGAGTTTGTCAGTATAGCAAAGGGTAATCGCAATGTTAGCTAGAAGTCTACAAAACTCGCCGAGTTATATATAATTAAAGCTAGGGATCTTTGGAAATTTTACGTAAACTCTAAGGATATACTGTAGGAGCGAAGGGATGGTTAGTTCCTATAGAGTTTAAAAGATTGTAAGACGCTCTATAAAACCGCCATCTATTTTTAGGGAGCAGGTTGTAAACTAGGCGCTAAAATTCTCAATGAAAATAAGGCACTATTAGCTGTGCGATAGGGCGGAGCTACTCCCTATTACAGAGTCCTGTCCCTCTACTTTATAACATAGGCTGCTTATATCGAGTTCTAAACTATAGCCGCTGATTAGTATGTACGGCTCGGTTGAAGGAACTTTACATCCTATATTTAAGACTCTATTAAGGATGGCTAGCCTGGATTTTATACTATAGAACGATTCCTAGTCCTTTCTAATATATTTAATAAAACCGAATTATTTTAGGAACTTAGGTACGATCTCCTCTCCCCTACCCTTACTCCCTCTCTTTCCTTCTCCTATCCTCTCCCTCCCTTATCTCTACTATCTTATTTATACTTAGGATCTTAATTATAGCATTACGCCTATATAAACCCTTATTATCCGACTAGATATTTTCACACTTTCCTTTATACCTTTAGCATATTGACTTAACTATGGGTTACTAAATGAACAAGGGAAATCTCCATACGATAACTCCTATGAGTCGGGAGCTAATACTAGTACCGATATCTAGTACTCGGGCATATAGTACGTCGCGTGTTTAGCTGGAGGCGTTTAGCGAATAGAGAAGTAATCCTTCCCGTGGTAAGTCTAAGGTATAAATGGAATTTGCAAAGTTATTTAAAGTAATAGCTAATATAGCGGAATAAATATTTACGCTGGAGAGGGGAGAGGAAGATATAGTCGGTTATAATCTTCGCCTTGTAGCTTAATTTATTACGGCGGCTTACTAAAACGCCCTTAACGAGTTAGTATTAGTATATAAGAAATACGAAGTATTAAAAGAGTAATACGAGTAAGTATCCCGATTTTACTTTATTTTCCGTCGGTAGTACGAGGACCTACGTTACTATTATAACCGTCTTTTTACCGATATTGCGAGAGCTTAAGATAATAGAGCGGGATTTTAGACGGCGCTTAATAAATAAAGACGGCTTAAAGAGATAGTTGAAATTTAATTCCGGTACGTTAACGGTAAGCTTTTAGCGCTTATAACTTAGAAGAACTCCGAGTTTTAAGCCTGTAATAATACTATTAATATTCTCTAAGGTACTATTAATAGTAAGAATGCTAAGATTGTAAACTTAGAAAGTGAAATAGAGCGATGAGGAAAGTATGCGGCTGAGGTTATCCGAAGTTACGAAGCTGTAATTGCCGAAGTTAGTAGGCTTAAGGCTACTATTATAGCATATGAGTTGCGTGCGGGTTAACTTAAGGAGGAGGTGGCTACCCTTACTGCAAAATCTAACGTATAGGGGCATCGACCTATAAAGTTTTAAGAGCATAACAATATAGATAACTCGTTAATAGTAGTCAATATTAGGGAGGAGACTAGGGAAGAGAGAAGAAGGAAGAAGCTAAAGTAGTATAACTAGCTGTCTTCAGTGGCTCTAAAGCACGGTATACAGGATTTTTTTATGAAACTATGTACTTAGTTTACTCTAGTTCTATCGTTGTTTGTACTTTTATTGTAATACTTGCTTATTCTGCTTAAATTTTCTATAGTACCCGAGTCGCTGTCTCGAACGCCGCCCTGGATCCCGGATCCCGGATCCTGGGTCTATATAAGCAGTTTTAAGAATCCGAGCTAGCCTAATAGCAGAAATGATAATTTTACCTTGTATTTCTATCTCTTTTAAAGCGCGTTTTTAATCTTCGTCGCTATACTCTCTAAGATTATTCTAGCCGGTGGTACTACTACTTTCTACAGCGTATATATATTAATAAGTACCCCGGTTCCCTTTAGTATTCCTACTCTTTATAATAGACCTCTCTAACTAGATGGTAGCGACTTCCTATGCTAATTACCTAATAGAGTCTATTAGACCGGCGGAACGATTAATATAATAATACGCGGCTTGAGGCAGGCCCTTACCTTCCTTAGTATAGCTATTTACGGCGGAGGTTCTTACTAGATTTCTATTACTTATAACATCGCTCCTAATAAAAATAGTACTTAGAAGGTTATTTATTTAATCGAAGGCGGCTGTCCTACCAGAGGTACGTCTAGTAACCTTGGGAACGACCCTAACTTTAAAATACCCTTTAATTACGACTTTTTAATTCCTAAAGATATTCTAGCCGGTAATGCTACTATAGCGTAGACTTAGCTTAATAAAGTTGGAAATCGTGAGTTCTATATAAACTGCGCTCCTGTTTTCATTACAGGTGAGGGCGGCGATAGGTTAAACTAGGAGGCTCTTCCTAATATGCTGGTGGCTAATATTGGTAATAGTTGTACTACGGAGGAGGGTAAGGATTATAAGTACCCTAACTTAGGAAGTTTAGTTAAATCTTTTAGTACTAGCGAGTTCGCGTTTCCTGTTAGTAAATACGCTTCGGCTAGGCGTCCTCTAGCTAGTAGCGATAGTTTTAATAAGAGCTTAGCTACGGTAGCGCCTACCTTTAATAAGTAGCCCGGCCTATTTAGCAACGGCGGTACAGCTATTACCTCTAAGGCTCCGGGCCCGACTAGTAGTTCTCTAGCTTTGGCTATACCTAAGCCATCCGATAAGCTAGGGACTCCGGCCCTGCCTGTTTCAAACGCTGGCGGTGCCTTTACTACTAGTACCGCGTGTAGCTTAGAAGGCTAGTGGAATTGTATTAATGGTACCTTGTTCTAAAGATACGCTAGTAGTATATAGTCGGCTGTTATGGCTGTCGCTATGGATATAGTATACAAGACTAGATCTAGCATAACCCTTTATCTTAAGGCCTTAGATAGGGCCTTAGATGGGTAAATGTGTAGATTAAGTTTGCGGAAATGGATTTTCATTATAGATATAATAGGACGCAATTTTTTCCCCCTAGTAATATTCTAGAGGAGAGGTTAATTAAATGAGTTTGGATTAATTGAGAATTAATGGTAATAGTTAACTGATGCCTCTGGTATAATGTACTATAGTATTCAGACTGTAGACGAAATAATCATAACGCTCGCCCTGATAGCAGTATTACCGTGAACCTTCCTTTACAAGTAGGCACCCTAGTACTTTACCTATGGAATAATCTTCCTAACTTTTATGTTTTACTGGGAATTGTAGGCCTAGTATAGTGCCATTACCGCTATTATCGCAAAAGTAATCCATGTAATAGTAATAAATTTTTAACTAATAGATACTAATAATCCAATGTGCTTACTGAAATTATTAACCTTATTTGCTAAATCTCCGCTTACTACTATGGTTATGAGGATGTTGCTAATAAATAGTATAACAGACCTGATTAAGGTAACGCTAGCGTTTGCCTAAAATATACTATACGTTAGTCGGAAGAACTATACAATGTAGAGTAGCAGGGAAAGTCCCGAAAATACGACGGTTAAAATATAGAGGCTTGCTAGGCCTTAGAAAAGCGATAGAATTTTATCTAGCTTATTTTAAAGATTTACTGTAAGGTTAAGTCTAGTTAGGTTAAGGTGTAAAGTATTTAATTTATAGTTGAGGAGCGCCGAGATATTAAATAGAGTAGTTAATTATTTAGTATTAGGTATATTTTTTATAGGAGGATAGATTTATAATTTAAAAGCTGGGTATAATTAGTTACGTTATAGCCAGTACCTATAGTAGTTACGTTAGGGGTAAAAGTACCTTTATAGATATTTATAGCGTAAAGGGAGTACTACTACTAGATCCCTAGCTTCTTCGCGATTTTATCGGCGGTTTCGTTTTCTATATCTAAAAGCTCTGTAAGGCTTAAGCTAACGGCTAACTTAATTGCTGTAGTTGCGTTTGCGTATATCTTGTTTAGGCTTCCTTTAAATAGGTTATATAATGTTAGCGAAGAGTCGTTCCCCTTTGTCGGCGTTAGGATATAGCCTAATGTGGAGGTATTAAGTAAGAGGATGTAGTAGTCCTCCATAAAACCAGGACTTATACTAGCGATAAGTACTAATACGGTAAGTACGAGGCTTACTACTGCGATAGGGATGCCGACTATAATATAATATCTTGAGACCCGCTTAAAAGTAGTGTAAATAATCCTCGAGACCTACTTGTAGGTAGTAGTATATATTACGCGGGTTCGTATTTTAAAACCTACTTAATAGTTAAAAGAGAAACTAAAACTTATAATAAAGGAATAAAATCGCGGAATGCGGGAACGTAAGGAAACGTAATTAGTAACGAGATTAGGCTTATAAGCGCGGCGCGTCCTAAGTATCCTAGCTTTAGGGATACCAGGGTATTACGCTGATACTAATTTTACTAGCGAAGGGTACCCTGAAATAGCGGTGATAATGGGAGCCCGTCTTCCGGGATCTTAGGCTACAACCTAGGGGTAGAAGTTAATAAAGATGTCTTCTTTAATATGACGATATTCTACGCCCTAGCTATACTTAAGGAAGGAACTTAGTATCTAAATACTAAAATGCTAATTAGTACTATCGTTTTAACCTTAATTACGGGTATAACTCCTGTAGCTAAGGGAGCCGTACTAGGTGGCCGTATTTATCCGCCCCTTAAGTACCTTACCATCGCTATTATTAATTACTAGAGCGGCCCGGTTAGCACCTCTTATACCTCTAATATCGGCGCTCCTATACTAATTTAGGGCGATAGTATATCGGGTACTATTCCTAGTAGTAGGGCTACAGCTTTAGTCGTTCTAATAGGTTAGGTAGGCAATATCGCTATTTTCGATGCCCTGATACCTAGAGCTACGGCCGCTCCGGCGACGGATAGCTCTTTAATTAAGGCGTCCTTTGTTATTTTAGATGGTTACGATATAGTAGTGGCTAATATCGCTATATCTTATGTGTAAGTATTTACTTGTCCTCTCTCCTTACTCGCTCTAACTATTTCTAGTAATAGCTTTAGCGGCCCTATTACCTGTGCCTACTCCGGTGTAGTTGTTACTAGTTGTAATATTTAGCTATAGAGTCTAAATACTTGTTTTAAAGATAATGGTGGTACGTACGTTAACTGATTTCGGGTAGATAAAACGGCAACTACGGCTGTATTATTCTTTACTCCTTGCCAGGGAGCCGCTTATATATTCCCTAACGATAATAAGGCTAATAGCTAGGTTTAATGTTAAAGTGGCGAGATTACTTGTTATATTGGCAAGGACTGCCCTTTAAATCTAAAGTAGCCTCTTAAACTACGAGGCGGGTAGATAGATTACAAATAGTTTATTGCGGCGGGGAGGGCGCATCTTTGGAATTTCGCCCTAATGTATTATTATCTTAGCTAATTAATTTAATTATGCTCTTACGCGCTAGCCATTCCTATTAATTTGCAAATTATGGGATACTAAGGGTTATTAATAGGGCGATAGCTTTCTAATAGCATCTAGAAAATAATCTTCTCTAAGCTCGTACTAGGTGCTTTTATGCTACTAGGTATATAATCTAATGAGAATGAGGAAGCTTAATTTTATAAAAGGTTTGTAAATACGATAACCCTGTATTCGCGGTAACGTAATTATTAGTAGTAAGAACTATACCGCGTAGATCGAGGTCGAGAATCCTCTAGCTGTAACCGTTCTAGCGATCCTATAAAATTGGCTTTACAGTGGCGGGTTTCTATACTTTCGCCAGGTAGTTAAAAGCGGACTCTTCACTTATTAGCCCGCCCTAGGATACTAGCTTGGCGGGGGTAAGGTCGTTTATTAATCTTTATATTCTACGCAAGGATCTACCACCGAATATCTTTATTTTTAGCCCTAATAACTCTACAGCGCTTAACTAAGTATATACTAAAGCGACCATTCCGCTTATTAGTCTCTACATTTAGTACTTTAAATAGCCAAGGGATAGCAAGATAGTTTCGGCTAAATAGTTGCTTATAAATACAAGGAGGTTGGTAAATAACCCGCTTTATCGTACGAATAGATTCCCTTTAGTACGGAGGATAGCGGTGGCTTTATAGTATTTCGATTATCCCCTAGGATGGATCAGGGTAAAAGGGATATGGGGTTAGAGGCCGAGAAAGCCTAGGCGGGTCTCAGTAGCGAGACATTACACTATTGCAAAAAGTTACGCAGCTATTATCGAGACAATTCTAAGCTAAAAATCCGTTTATTTTACCCTAGCAGCTAGTATATACGACTCCGGGAGTTTAGAATACCAGAGGTGTATAGCCGTAGATCCCGGAACGGGGTCCGCTAATTAAGTTAGCGCCTGGAAGCCTGGGGATCCGGAGGCTCAAGTCTCCTACTCTTTTAATAGTACTAAGCTTTTTTTCTTATAGTGGTAGTAATGCTAAAACGAGCACTGCCAGCACCGCCCCGTTTCAGCCTCTAACCCTCTACCAGTGTAGTATTTAATACAGGCTATATATTAGGTATCCTAGCTCTTTATTTACATTTCTAAACATCGAATACTTAAGCCGTAATTTTATCATTAGTTAATTAGCAGTCTTTTCCAATGGTAATTAGGAAGAGGATTAGGAAAGAAAAAGAAAAAATTCGTAGGAAGTTTACGGACAGAATAAAGACCCTTCGAACTAAAATTAAAGAAATTAATACTACTACCCCGGGCCGAGTAGCCATTATATTGATATTTAATAATAAGACGATAATTTACGGAGATAAACGGCTCCTAGAGGATCTAAGCTATATTACCCGAGCTTACCCGAGTTATAGTAACCGCTTAACGTTATCGCTAACTAATTTAACCTCGTCCACTTCGTCCGCTTCGTCCCTTTAACATACCGGACGCGTAGAAACTACTGTAAGTTCATTTAATAACAGCGGCGTACCTTCACTTTAGGAAAAGTAAGTATTAGCTATCCCTGTAAATAGAAAAGGCCTAAACCTAATGCTGTAGAGGAAGGAGGACCTGGACTTCCTTACTTCTAACTTTTTCGGCGATAACTAAGAATCAAGTTTCTGCTAGAAGCGAATAGAGCGTTGTGTATAATACTATATTATCTAATTATAGCTATTAAATTATATCGTTCTTCGCGTAATATATTCATCTAGCCTGTCCCTACGGGGCGATAGCTTTCCTGCGAGGGTAACTTATATAGGCTCCCCGGTCGCACTATATCTAGTAACGCTAGCTAACGGGGTATAATATGCCTCGTAAATACGGTTACTAGACCCGTGTAGGCGCCGTAGACCGTGTTCCCTAATATCAGGGGTCGGGAGAAGGAACGGGAAGCGGAGCCCCGCGTTATGACAAAATTTGGGCTGGAGCCCCGGTTACTAGGATACTACAGGGCTAACTCCGCGTTTTCCGGCGTTACTAGATACAGCATAGGCGGAAGCCCCCGGTTACTAGACACGATAGACTATAAAGCCCGGTGTTACTAGATACCATTAGTGCAGGGGCCTCGCGTTACTAGGCACGATGGATGTAAATGCCCGGTGTTACTGGACACCATTAGTGCAGGGGCCTCGCACAGTCCGGTGTCTAGTAACCTAGGCTGGGGTAGCTAGTAACCTCTCTTAGGGCCATGTATCGCGTCTAGTAACGAGCTGAGGGCCTCTGGATCGTATTTAGTAACCCATCCTTGGGGTATATGTCGTATCTGGTAACTTGCTCAGGGGTCTAGTCCGTAACCTCACTCAGCGGGGCCATCCGTGTCTAGTAACCGAAGCTCACAGGGTCCGCTATGTCGTAATCGCCTCCCTTGAGCGGCATCAGCATATAACGATTGTTGTGCGGCAAACATGGTGAGCGCTTTAGTTTAGCACGTAAAAAGTGGAGAGATAGAGGCACCGGCTAGTGGGGCTAGGTGGGACGATTAGGCGGGGCGGCAAGTATTCCCTCCCTTTTTAACTTGGCGTTTAAGTTAACAAAATGACAGTAACTCGCCTTTCTCCGGGAAACAGGTGTAATGGATACGGAAATCGAAAACATGCTGCTCTCGTTAACACCTGATTCCTGGGGAAATCAAGTGTTCCAAAGCTAACCAAAGCCTCTTATGGAAACGATTAAGGTCCTACTAACTCCTGTATCATTCTCGATTAAAGCTGGGTATTCTGGCCTGGACTATAAGTACCTTGTGGCAAAGGCTAGAGACTGCGTAGTAGTATGCGCAAAGGCGAATTAATTCGCTCTGGCATATAACCTACGGAACTATGCAGCGGGCCGGATTCCGTAGGAGCTTTTAGAACGAAGTGAGATACAAGCTACCATAGGCTCGGAGGTATATCTAGCTCTCCGCTCTTATAAGGGTGACTTATGTTATGGAAGTCTTTCCTAGAAGGCTGGGGAATATATTAGGGTATATAAATAGGTCGACCGTAAATCTTTAGGGATTAGCTTAAATATAGCTACTAAAGAGATTGGAGCGTTTTCGGTAGATCTAGGCATTATTAAAGCCCTTAGCTAATCTACTGCTATCTGTTATTATGGCCATCTCTCCTTGACGACTATTTAACATATTATAGCCCGACCTTTAGTTAGGACGGCAGCCGTATAAGTAGGCTACCCAACTCCCGGATTATAGGAGACCAACGTAAAACAAATAATTACCGGCCTCTGGCGCCGGAGACCACCTTATTCCAAGCCTATTCTTCCACTATAGACCAGTTCCCTACTAAGATTCTAGCGTTTATCGCTAAACTCCTGCCTTTTACTACCTTATAAGTATTCCGGCTTATTAGTCGCTATCTCATTAGTATAATATACTTACTCCTCGTCTAGTACCTTTCCGTTATAAGTACGGTAAAATACTTGAATAAATTTAAGCATTTTATCTCTTAGAACCTAGAAACTGCCCTTTATACTAAAAAGTTAACGATTTACCATAGGACTTAGCTAATTTATACCCGAGATACCTAGGAAATATACCTATTACTATTAGAAGGATGCGATTGGATGGACGTAAGTAGTTAAAGAAGCTATATAGCAGATTAAGCTTATTAGGACTATAAAGACTTTGTTTTATATAAAGGCTCCCGCAAACTATCCAACCTACTTACCGTTCTTTAATTATTCCCTAACCTAAAGTTAATTACCCTAATATATATTTAAGCTTCGTATATTAAACCATCTTAGTATTTTCGTTTAAGAAGGAAGATTTAGCTTTAGCTGTACGTAAAAAACTTGGTTAGCCTAATAGTAATTTAGGTCCTTAGAACGTTAATTAACTTTCCTCGAATTATAAAAATCGAGATTAACGGTAACTTTAACCCGTATAATATTAATAGACTGGTATAAATTAATTTTATTAAAAGTTTGAAAATTACTTATATAAAGTATTCTAATTATTGAAATTTCCTTCGATTTCTCTTTTATTTTAACTAGCTCCGAAACTTATCCCTTAAAATACGCGATATTAAGGGTAACGTAATTATTCCTCTCGATAAAGTTCTTTAACTAAATCTAAAGACTATAGAATTAATTAACGGCTGAATTTTAGAAAAGTTAATTATAGCGTTTATTTAATACTATATATCTCTTTTTTCTTTACGCGTTTAGGATACTATAATAGTTAGGGGTTTTTAGGAATCCGTTTTACAGGGTGCTCCCGCGGCTAAGGCTCCGGCCGCCTTGCCCCATTTTGTGGTTCATATATCCCGTTTCCCGGAGGCCCTTAATTAAAGCGTACCTAAGTATGGGATAATGTACCCTTAGCCCGGGTTCCCGGATTATTAGCTTTAAGTTTAAGTACTTATTACTCCTCTATGCTTTCTCCTTTTAGCAACTTTAACTACCGACTCTTTCCTATTACCTAGCTCTATTAATCTTTATATTTTAACTATACCACCTGGTATATTATCTACCAACCCTACTTCCTACAGTACCGATAATATCCTTATGTTTAATAGCTATTACTAAATAATTGTCGCTATAGAGTCGGATATAGTATATAATTTACATAATCGGAAGCTTTTCCACCTTAAGGAAATTTCCTTTATCCGCGAGGTTGCGGCTTATGATAATTTAACCGCGGTAAGGGCTTATTAGGAAAGGCTAACTCTTGGAATTAATTATTACTATACTATTAAGTATTAAATTACGTTAATTTTAAGATTATAGGACGTTATCCTTAACGAAAAACGTTGCTACGACGCCTTTAGCTGGTTTAAGGCAAGTTGCAATTTTATGGATTCTTTTTAACTCTACTCCTACTTAATTCTGTAAAAAGTTAGTATTAGGTTTCTCGGCCCTTACGCAAATATTCTAGTCGATACTAATTTTAATAGTATACCTAGCCTGATAAGCTACTAGCTAGCTCCCTACTATATAGAAACGTTAAGTATTTTCGATGAAAGCGAGTTAACGGCTATAGACCCTGCCGAGTACGAAAAACTAGTCCGAGAGGAAGAATACCTAGAGCTTACTCTCTCGACTACTTCCTCCAACGATAACTTCGAGCAGACTAGTATTTAAGATAAGATTATCTTAATCTTTAGTAACGGTGATAGTAATATTAATAGCGGATATAGCGATGATAAGGAGCTTTAGTTTCCCCTTGAACTCGAAGATATTGTTTTTGCAGACGGAGCTAGTAAAGGAAACAACTGGCATAGCACTTAAACTGACTTCAGGGAGATATAGGTATATAAACTAAGCGGCCTAACCCAAGAGAGCGCGGCATGGGAGAAATTTCTAAGTCGCCTCTCTAAAATAGAGTAGCCTTACTAGGGGGGAGCCCGTAAAGGCTTCGCATAGTAATCTTATGTCTTAAATAGAGGAGCTCCGCAGCCGCTAAGCTTACAATATTGCGAGAAGCGGAAGTTCTCTGCGGTTTAGGATAGATATGAAGAAGCTACTAGTAAGCGGTTAAGGTCTACCCGCTAAGGTAGCTTGAAGCTAGAGGTAGTTTTCGGATATTATTAGACTTAATTATAACTGTTTGTTCTATACTCTTTCTATATGTTAGTATATTTTACGTAGTGCTTTTTATGTAGTAGTTCTTTATAGTTATTACCTTTCCTAAATATACTATTGCTTCCCACTTAAATAGACTCTTTATGACTATTTATTAAGTAGACCTGCCCGCTATCTAGCAACAACTTCCATTAGCTCCACTCGGTAGAGCGCTAGAAAGAATTGAACGGTATATAGCGCCTTGGCGTTTTTAACGTGGAATAGGCGACAGGTGGAGTGAGTGACACTCTTGATTAAATATGCTAAAATTTATAAGGGCTAGCAACAATGTTATTGTAATTAGCGCTACCTACGCTACTAAAGGAAAGAAATCATATATACCTAGTGTAATAGCTTTATCTGTTTAAGGGTTATTAAGGGATTCGTCGGGCGTAGCCTATTAAGAAAGTATTATAGAGTACTATACATCGATTAAGCACCTAGGTCGAATAGTCTTTAAAAAAAAAAATTTAACTTAAGAAAGCCTAAAAAGAATTATAAATCGTACAGGGATTAGTGTTTTAGTTATAATACGCCGACTTAGAACAGATTCCCTAGCTAGGCCCTACTCGTAGCGAGATTCATATTAGTCTGTTTTACGTAGCTAGCTAAGCCTCCTTCTTTACAGACTATACCGGGCTTAGCGTTAATAATCTAGACGTCTGCTGTTATTAGTTAGTTTTCATTGAAGATTTTAGCTAAGAGGAGGAGCTTACTAACTATAGATGTATATAGTTGTAGGGTCTCGATATATGGCGCTATAGAGTCTGTTCTATTAGCGTAGAAGCTTACAGGTGGTACCGGAACGCTAACTTCGCTTATAGTTAGCTAGTCCTATACCTATATAATCGTATATATAGCACCGACGGGCGTGTCGCACGGGATTTAAATATCTATCTAGCACTACAGATTCTAACCTATTAGGTCTTCCGCCGTCTTTAGGAATTCTTTCTACCGTTAGAGGGAAATAGTTTCGTTATTTATCTAATAGTACTACCCGTTGTTATAGTCCCGGGTTACGATTAGCCTACCTTTCCGATCGCCGCTAGTACCGTTAGGCGTCTACGCGAGGTAAATATCTATAAGATTAGTATTTATAAGGTTATTATATAAAGTACCGTATATATAAACCGTCCCGCGATTTAGTGTCTTATTAGGACTAAGAGTTGGTAAAGTAACGTAGCTATTCTTTTAATATTAAAGAGCTACGAAGTTGCCTAAAGTAGCTTTTACCGGGCCGAATTAGTTGTAATAGTAAGGTGTACGTTACCGCGGGTATGCGATCTTATCGTTAAGGTAAATTACTTTTCCGTCGAAACGACCATCGGGTGGCAGGAGCTAGCGAATATTATTTTCCGGGATTATACCCCGTATTACGTATACGCGTTTATAGTTAGGCGTTCCGATCATTATCCTATTAAGGGTAATGCGTATTATACGTTTAACTTAGCTATAGGCTAGGGATAGAGGAACTAGTCCGCTAGTAAAGAGCTATATCTTTATAGCGCGGGATATGTAATAGTATTAATTATTAGCTAAATATACCGGTCCTGGATTATTTCCCTCTATAGACTTGCTAGAATCTATGTAACGGTACTGTTTAGGAGTGTAGGGCTACCTTCTACTTTAACTACTCGTACCGCGCCCGAAACCCCGGTGCTATTAGGGCTATTCCCGAGTTCTGGGTATACTATTTGTAATCCTGGTTCCGGGACTTGGGGCTAATGGTACCTCCCTAGCGCCAGGATTCGTTACCCCGTACTTTGTGCTCCTTTATCCCGCTTTATCCCGGTTAGTAATACTAAATCTTTCCTTCTTTAAGACTATACCTTTTAATAGAATTATGAGGGATGGCGAATGCGCCTTGCATAGAGAAAAATAAGGGCTAGTAGCCCGAAGGCATCTAGTAATAGTAGGGTTAATTTAAGTATTACTTTATCCGTATAACGTGCTAAAGAGTTAATAGACTTCTAGGATTATAACTCCCTTAATGAGTATCCTTCAAGCTTATAAATAAATATATTAATACCTTTTAACCAGCCGCTTAATGTATCTCTAAAAGTTGTAATTATTACCGCGGACTTTAATACTAGAAAATTCTGGATTTTAATCTAGGTTATACTGAAGCGTACTTTAAAAGCGTGTAGGATTGATGAAAAATTAGGGTACTGCGAAAGCTATAGCATTTGTTTTACTAATGCTCTAATTGTAATAAAAGGTGCGGATAGTTTATTGCAATCTACTACCCTTTAGCTTTTATTACTTTTAATAATTTCCCCTTGTTGAATATTAATTTTGAATCCGTATGAAGTGATATTATGTTTTGGAGGTAGTCTCGGGATTTTTAGTTTATTTTTCGTTTCGTTATGTATGTCCTGGAGATACTATTGCAAAGTACGTATCTTCGTATCGATATTTATACGGTGTAACCCTCTCGCTTTGAGAGTAGTAACTACTTTTGCGGCTGTTATGGCGAGAATCCGTATAAGCGGCTAGGATATTGATAATTTAGATTTAGTGAGTGTTTAAAGAATATTATTATTGGGCTTCCGCTTAGTAATATATATAAGCTCTTCGATCTTCGCATCGGTTTAAAGGAATACTAGGTAATCGAAGGCTTGAGAGTAAGTTTTAACGATTTTTTATAGGGGTTTTGTATATATGAAGAAGATACTTAGACTAATTACTAGTATATTATTACTATAGTTACATATTAGTAGATTAGGAACTAGATCGTAGACTAATTTAGGTCGTATTATAACATCTGCCTAGTGAATTAGAGAGTGTTCCGTTGTATATAGGTTGTATTTATTAAATAAAGAAAGACGTATATTAAGTCGTATATCTGGGCTTTAGGCCGATAGCCCCTGGCTCTAGGCTACGGTGTACGCTTAGGTACTATACCCAGATCCCCGGCTCTACGCTATACTTAGGCATACCGAGATGTATACCCAGATCCCCGGTTCTAAGCTACACTTAAGATGTATATCTAGATCCTTAGCTCTAGGGCGACGGTGTACACTTAGATGCACACCGAGACTCCCGGCTCTACGCTACACCTAGATTCTAGGCTACAGCTAGATCCCAGGCCACACCTAGAGGTACACCTAGCTAGGCTACACCTAGATATAGTCGTGACCGGATTTAGTGTTCGCGATTTTATTAAAGGCCGCGGTCTAGCCTGCTACGCCTTACTAAGTTCAGAGATTGCGCTACTGTAAAATTCTATTTAACAAATCCCTACCTAAGTTCTTTAGGCATATTAAAGCTATATTTATTTCAGCTTATTAAGAAACAACGGTGAATATCCAGACTAATAAATAGCGGTAGCTATATCTAACGCGAACTAAACCGTTTTAAAACCCCTATTTTATATCGAGACCTCTGGTAAATACGATGTAACTAAAAAGCGGTTTATTATCTTTTTACTTAGCCTTGCTGATTAGCGAATATTATTGAAAGAGTAAATAATAAGCTTATATTTAAAGTAAGAAGGTTACAAGTATACTAGCGGATATGACGAGATTATTAGAGATAAATTTTATATTTATTATAAAGATCTTAGCTTAGTATTTAAGGAGTACGATCTTTTTAATGAGGATGAGATAGTTAATATAGTTTTATTAGGGGTCTAGTAGCGAGGCTTAGCGATAATTGCAGAAATGAAGAACGGATAGGATGCTAAGGGGTTAGAGACTAAGTAAGGTCTAGGTGCTATTAGGAAGGCAAGGCGTCTCGCTCTACATTAGTAGCTAGGTTTAGTAACTGGAATATAAAAGTTTATATGTTAGACGTATATTAAACGTAATAGTAGAATAATAGGTGTAAGTGTAAATATCTTCACTATAGCCTAGTTTTAGGTTCTACTTATACTTAGTATAAAGCTAGCAGCTATGTTGGCTAGAACCTGGGGCCGTTGCCGGCCTGTGTAGAGAAAGTTTGAATATCGAAATTATAAATACTCATTTCGGTCTCAATTATATATACTGAGTTATAAGTAAATCTAATCTAATCTAATCTAAAAAAAAAAAAAAAATTTCTTAAATTAGGTTAGGAGAGACTCCGTATAATTTCTATAGCAAAAAATTAGCCTATATTAAAGGAATTATTCCGGACTGCAATTTCTGCCGCTTTAGCAAGACGAGTATAGGTATCTACAAGCTTGCTAGGGTACGCTTTACGGATTTCGGTCGCTATTAGAATTAGGGTCGAGTTATTTATATTCTTAAAATCCTTACTTTATAATAGTTAATTAATAATATTTTAAAAGTAAAGGTCGTATATATAATAGATTTAGCTATATCCGAATAAATTAATATAAAGAGTAGTAATATTATGGCTAAGTTATTTTATTTTTTGCTAAACCGATTCCGATTTCGTCTTAGCTTGTATTTTAAATTATTAATATTCGAGTAACTTTTTTAAGCGCTTAGATATATATTTATAGTAATATGATTATTTCGGTAGTAAGGTTTGCGGTAAATGTATCCGATATTTTTTTCGAATTTTATAATAGCTTTGAGGGAACTAAAGAGTCGTATTAAATGAATATTAGTAAGCCGCCGTAGTATAATAATACCTTGCCCGTAGATAATACTATCTAGAGCTTTAAAAGCTGCTATAATACGGGGATTTATACTTGTAATATTTGTCGGTAAGGTGATTTTACGGAGTAATTTTACCTAATCTAGAAGGGTCTTTTCGTAATTTTC
>Ga0247760_1000477_pt1 | contig 43756 bp, 26 predicted proteins | sample UWRJL171409R4_FD_179936 | JGI IMG/M metagenome (GOLD analysis project Ga0247760, IMG submission 179936) | Plant litter microbial communities from Arlington Agricultural Research Station in Wisconsin, United States - UWRJ-L171-409R-4 | ecosystem: Environmental > Terrestrial > Plant litter >...
GGCTCGGGGGTGGGGAGGTGGGGGGGGGGGGGGGGGGTGCCGCGACGCACTCTTTCTCGATCTTCGCATTCTGAACTTTCACCGGCGGGGCAGAGGCTGGCTCAGCATCGAAGGTCTGGGCGCTAGCTCGAGGTTGCTCGGTAGTCGGGAGCAAGTGACGATTTGGATTTCTAGGCAAGTGGGCCTTGAATTTAGCTGTGGGGCTTAATGAACGTGCCCTCGGGCTTGAGGTAAGGTGAAGGTACCTTGACCCCGCCAGCTTTCAGACTGCCGTCGGCTCTGGCGAAATCTCGAATTCCATCAATTTGTTGGGGAAGGAGGTTGCCTGAGCTGGTCCACGGGTGTGGGCAGGTCTGCGCTGCAGTCCGATTTTGGAGGAAGCGTATTGTTCTGATGTCACGACGAGTGGAAACAACCGCCGGAAACGGCTTCTCAATAGGGCGGAATTATCCCTGCCAATCAGCAGCTGTGGGGGTTACCGGTGAGCCGTCTCCTTCGAGAGCCGCGTCCAGGTTGGGGGAAACCTACCACCCTCCCTCGAGTGCTGTGCGACGGGCCTTCTATATTAACCATGGGACTTCCATCTTTTCAATTCTCAGCCAAGGCTATTCATTGCGGTCAATGCCTTCTCAGGCGCTTCATGTAACGACAAGCATGAGATAACCCTCATGCCTCTTCTTCTCTAGCTCTTTGGCTTTCCCGGTCAACCCGTATTGCCAGCCTGCATGGCTTCAATGCAACGAGGCAAACACTCCACGAAAGGACCGCCTGACAAGTTCAAAATCCAACTTCATTGAGGCTTAGCCTAGGTACTTATTAAGGAGTGGGGTGTGCGATGTTTGATCCGGTTTGGCGCTGCTCCATCTGCCCTCAGCCGCTAGGTCCCGCTTCAAGACCAAACAGTCTGCGTGCCGTGACAGCATCACAAGAGCAGCCGCCGTTCACCGATCCTTCCCATGAACAACCCCATCCACATCCGTTCAAAATGTCCAAAGAAAGCCACCTAGAAAGGACCGCAGCCGAGCCTCGTCAGCGAGTGCGTCCGTCTTTTCCACCACTCCTGCATGCAACCTAACCATCTGACCCATTTGCACTGTACCCGTAGGCGCTCCACGAGACAACCATCGCTGAAATCCAGGAGATCAACCCCTCCATTCGCATAATCCGTCTAGCAATCCAGGGGTCAGGCATCAAGGTACTATCCACACCCACCACTACACCGAAATATCACCCACAACCCCATCACCGCTAATAACAACAACCATGAATCAAGTTCCTCCCTGGTCAATGGCTCGATCTCTACATCTCATCCATCCCCAAACCAGGCGGCTTCACCATCACCTCCCCTCCATCCGCCGCCCTTCCCCCCTCTCCCGCCCCCTACATAGAACTCGCGATTCAGCGCTCCCCAGAAAACCCACCGGCAGCCTGGCTCTGGCAACCCATCTCCGAGCTCCTCTCAGCCCCCCTCTCCGTCCGTGTTGGCGGAAGCTTCGTCTGGCCACCCCCAGACATCAACTTCTCTAGCATCCGGCGCGCGGTATTCATCGCCGGCGGTGTTGGAATTAACCCCCTTATGAGCATGCTCAGCTCTCTGGCCGAATCACCGCCCGCTCAGCCATTTTCAGCACACTTCCTGTACTCGATGCGCGATCCTGGGCCGCCGCGGGAGGCAAAAAGTATGCTTTTCCTCGAGCATGTTGCAGAAATCTTCTCGCACGGGCAGCTACGGGGTGAGCTGAGGTTGTTTCTCACCACCAATGGAAAGCATGTTGTAGATGAAACGAAACAGGAGGTGGTAAGCTGTGATGGGTTCGATGTGCCGTTCGAGAGGCGGAGAATATCTCTAGATGATCTGACATTAGCGCTCGGGCCGGAGAAGAACGATGCGGTTGTGTTCGTCTGCGGCCTACCGGCCATGACAGACGGGTTCGTGGAGAGACTTGTTGCAAAGGAGGGGCTGGGAATCTCGCCACATCGTGTGTTTTATGAGAAGTGGTGGTGATTGGGTCTGGAGGAAAAGCAATCTTTATATTGTCTACTTTTCCAGCTACCTCAAGATATGCTCTACCTATCAAGGACGAGATGCGCCTACCTAAGCTTCTTGATCAGCGATTATGATCCACGGTTAGGCGCGTCCACAATGCCTGTGGCGCGTACTACATACCCTACATAACGAACACCAGATCAGGCCTGAAAACACCAAACTCCACTCTTGGAAGATCGCTCAAAGCACGACGAGATGTAGAAGCAGCGTTCCCCCAATCCATCCACCCGTCAAGACCATCAGATCCAGCCTCCCAACTGCTCATTGTCCACGTTGTTGCCAGATGCTGGCTTGTGAACTTCTTTCTGAGGCATACCGTCCACAGTCATCCTTCTAGGAGATCCAGTGGCCTTCTTCAGCAACCCGGAGAACAGAGATCGCCCGGTTGGCCGGTCTGCACGCGGACTCTATACGCGTGACTTACCACCACGGGCTGGCGACGGAGTGCGACTTATCCACTCCGACTCGCTCAGCTGCATTGAGCTAATCCGAGACAGTCCGTTTTCACGAGCGTGACGAGGCGAAATGTCATTGGCAGACTCCGGCTTTCTCGATGTCGCCATCTCCCGCTTCGGTGAGAAGATGCTGTAGTGGGCCTCCAACATGCTGCTAGTTGTTGGGAGATATCGACTTGGCGAAGAGTTTATCTGCGAGTTCGAGTCGTTTGTTGATAGAGGTGACGTCTCGTAGTCAGATATCGAACAGTTTGCTAATTGCTCCAACTTCGCCTCTTCACTCGACTGCAATCTGGAACCGCAAACTGTCGGGGACATCTGAACAGTCCTGGCAACACCAATCTCCACCTTGTCTTGCTCGAACGATCCCCCGTCAACATATTGTCTAAGAGAAGGGGTCAGCGATGGAGTTCCTGAGGCAGCAGACCTAGTGGATGCGACTGAAGATCGTCTGTTGAAAGGAGCAGGCTCATCCGCGGGGAGTTCTGGCAACGGGCGCTGAACTGTGGTAGATATTAGTGAATACTATCCATCCTGGGATATTTATTCATGTCTGATGAAGAACCGATGTCTCAGGACTCCAGACATAAAGACAAACAAAAAGACAAAACGGGTTGTAATGCTCTTTGATCGGGTACTCACGGTAAGATTCTCGAAAGGTATCCCGTGCCGCCTTGCTTGGCTGCGGAATACTGGAAGCTCTTGATGATGGACGAAATCGCTCTGGGGGGGTTTTCAGGAAATAGCCAATGGGTTGCAAAACAGATGCAACCTTGCTGGATGCGTCGACCTCAAACACAGACTCGTCGACGGAGATAAGATGATATGCAGAATATTGCGCTGGCGGCTGACTGTTGGCCTCTGAAGCAGCCTCCACGTCAAGGCTCGTAAAGCTGGGCGAGCCCAACAGCGACCGGTCGGAGTATACCGATGGTATAAGGTTGAGGTGCCTGAGACTCTTCCAGGTCCGATAGTGGAGGCGAAAGACAACGAATGGGCTATCTTTAGGGTCAATGAGGTGCCACTGGTAATCTATGGCGAATATTAGCTGATGCTTCCCCCTTTGGAGTCACAGGAGCGTCAACAGCTCTGGAGAAGCAGAGAAGAATAAAACGGGAAGAAAACAGCTCGGATCAGAACTTACAGAAGGCGTCCTGTGGCTCATCCACAAGGCCAATGCTTGGAGCACTGATGCGTTGTCAGCAACCGGGTGATCAAGAGCACACATCGGCTTGTCGTGGGATACTTACGCTATCCTATAGTTCCGAAACTCCTGAAACTCCTCCAAACGGGGGGCACGGGGCCTTCTGTCTTTTGCCCGGAATGTTTGTATCTCAATAAGGCCGCCATCCTCAGCAGCGCTCTTGTTTTCCTGGCCCGAGAGGAAGACAAAATTCCTGCCCTCCAAGCCCACGTGCTCGCTGTAGCGACCAGCCGGTGCCCAGAGCGACTTCACAATCTTGCCGCTCCGTTGAACAGCAGGCTCGATTCCCCAAGATGCCATATGTCGGCCATTTATGTAAAGTTTGAAGTACACATACTTGCAAGGGGAAGGAGGTATGCTGTTGATGCTGTAGTTGACTGAAAAGGGAGAACCTGTGATGTTCCGTTAGTTGCGCTTCCACTTCGCAAGCAGTGAAGCAAAAGATTGCCGATCATCCACGGAGGACTTGCCAGGAGCGGAAGGAATGTAGACCGAGACGGTGGGCTTTGTCTTCTGGTATCCTGGAGACCCGCATTTCGCGTCTCTCGTCGGCGGGAACCCGTGTGATCCATTGGCCTGATTGTCGAGAAGCTTCACTGATGCGCCTTCGGGGTGGGGGTATTCGAGAATCTGCACGCCGTCGAGCTGCGCAGTGAGCGACACCTCAATGCCACGAAGGCAAGGCATTCTTGAAGCCCCGAGGCAGTTTGACGTTCAGCGCTGTAGAAAGAGGCGAGGGATCAAAACTTCGATAGGCTAGTTATGAAGGTGTCGGCGGAAAGGGCGTCAATCACCGGCAAGTCAGGGCAGTACCTAAGGTAGGCAGGTGAGCAGCGTGTGGAAAGTGAGGAAGGCACGACCCCGCGACATATGATTGCGGCCAGACAGACATCCGACGAAATCCACCGCTGCTATCTAATTTGATTTTCATGAATGATGGCAAGGCCTTGGAAAGTGCAAGCCAGGCTCAGAAGACGGATGTATGGGTACCAATAGTTGATCAGCTACCGGGGTATACTACTTAGGCCTTGGGACACAGGACTAATGGGAGATAGTATTGCATCTGAATGCAGTCCCTTGTTGAAGATGCAAGATGCCCAGGCTAAGGAAGGAGTTCAGGCACAGGGCAATCTCAGGCAACGGCAGCAGGACAGGGGCACTCAGCAATGTCCAGTGATCGGGCCAAACACCACATTGATCAACATCAACGCACATAGCTCTGACTGAGGGCAAAATCTTGAATGTTGGTGAAAATATACAAGGCGCAAGGATGGAGCGACATCTTTCCGTCTGCCAACTATGCCGAACCCCCCTTTTTCAACAGGCCCAGGCTCCGTACCTGGCCAGCTGTCGGGGCTTCTTCCTTAGACCCAAGCGCCTCGGCCTTCCGGTATGCTGCCTGCAATGTCATAACTCTCGCTGCCTGTGATGATACGTCCCGTTAGTTGAGCCGACAAAACAATGTGCCGATAGCTGCGCAGTGGGGGTTCGTTCGGACCTCTTTCTTGTGATGCAGACACTCGTAGTAATCCTCCAGCGCTGGGGCGCACTTCTTCTTTCCCGAGTCATCCTCTGCGGACGTGTTGACGACGTAGCAGGCGAGCAACTCTTGCCAGAAGGGAAAGCACCGGGACGGCCCTAGGAGGTAGTTGTCAGCAAGCGTCGAACTCGGTTGATTTGATGTTGAATTGGTGCCATTGGCAGATGCGACCGCACTCACCCCCATGCAGACCATATCCTGACGACATGATGGGCTGCGCAGAAGCCGGTATGCGGTGTTGCGCGGAAGGGTTGGTCGTGAATATCGTCTCGGGTGGTGTTCGGAGGTCTCGAATTGGAGCTTGGTCGTCAATGCTTCTCGGGCGCCACACTGTTCAGCCACAGCCGGGATTGAGCCAGAGCCAGCAGCGCCCCACCCCCGCCAAGAGCCAGCCAACGGAGCTCTGCTGGCCAAATCTCCTTGGCGCCATCATCGGGAAGCTCCCGAGAGCTCTACTCACTCCGGCTTCCCTTCGCTGTCCTTTGTAGGGAACATCGCGACCCCTCGACCAACACAGCGCGACGATGGCCCTGCTACTCTCACCGGCAAAGCTGGTTTTGCTTGCAGTTCACTTCGCTGTCCAGGCCGACATCGACAGTCTAGCATCGCTCGCCGCGCGACATGGAGCAGTCCTTCGAAAGGAGCTACTGCTGCGCATCGTCCTCACATATCTGCCCGAGACCCTGCAGTCGAGCAAATATGTTGGGTTTATAGGCCTACTTGAGGATGGCGACTTCACAGAGAGCGAGCTACGGGATATCGACTGCTCAGCTGTCGCGGGGCTGAGCGAGGAGGATGCAGCCAGGAAAGTTCGGAAACTTCGCCTACAAGCGCTGTCATTCCCCGATGCGCCGGCCGAGGCTATTGAAGATGCGACCACCCTGTTTCTGCTACGTCGGGCGTATAAGGTGGACGAGGAAGCTGGACTTCTCGACGAACTACCCGGCCTTTTGGTGCCGTTCCTGGACTACTCGCCCTGCATTCGCACCCTAATGGTGTCCACTATTCTTCCGCTTCTGCGACGGAACTGCGAATTCTATGCTCAGGATCCAATACCGTACACACTCTTGGGATTCCAGGAGCTGCCTGACCGTGTTGCCGTTAATCTTCTCTTGTCACAAACCGGCATCCGTGAGACAGACCTCCCTTTAGTTGGGCGCGACTTGAAGAGCTTGGTGGGTCCTTGGCTCTTCAACGAGAGAAGGTGGAAGGATAGGAGGAAAGGGCTTGGCCAAGCTGGCAAACAGCATCCAGAGGAGGATGAACCCAACGAGAGCATCTGCCCTGGATGGGAGCAGGTCATGGAGTGGCTCACTAGTCACGCTTCAAAATCGTGGAGGGTGGCCGTGAGCGCGATCGAGCAATGGGATGGCCCTGGCGATGTCGACCTGGGTGATTGGGGTGCGATGTGGCTAAGCGACCAAGAGCAAGATCATCTAGAACAGGCGTATGCGCGAGCTGCTCTAGCTTGTGCCTATCTCATCCCCGAAGCCTCACCCGAGTCGCTTGACGGAGCATATAAGATAGTCGCCAAGATCGCAGGTCTTCTCGACCAAGACCCAACGGCTGCGCTGCATTCCGCGCTGGCTATGCTTCCATCTCTAGCAGAGCATGTTACCAACTCTGTGACGGCTCCGAAACACGCAACGTATCTGCGCAACGACCTACTAGATAGCACCAACGTCCTGACATCTCCAACTACTGCTTCAACCGTCTTCCTGCAAGCGGTTATCATCAGCGCGCTTCTTCTTACAAAAGCCGGTTTACCTTGCACGGTACGCAGAGCCGGCGAGCTTGCACTGCTACAAGACGAAAGGGAGCAGAAAGAGGAGGCTATCAAACTAATCAATGCCCTCGCCAATAACGGCCCGAAGACGGACGATAAGTTTTGGATCAAAGCGAGAAATGAGATATTATGGCTCAAAGATTGGGGGGCAGAAGACAACTCCTCTGCTTCTGAACCTCGCACAAGAGGAATCTTTGGCCAGGTAAAGAGGGAGTTCTTGGAGATTGAACTTCTAAAAGCATTGCTCGCGAATACTCGTAGGCTTCGCTTGCTTCTGTGCTTCTGGTGACTGCGCTGACGTTATTAGGATACACACTCGCGCGTTCCATGTATGAGGATTCGCTGGATCAGCCGCTTGACAAGAAACTTCTTGAGAGCACGGTTTATTCGACTGCCATGATTGCCTACGACAACGCCTCGAACCCCAATCGCACACGCGGGGGGCTGAAGAAGTGTGACGAAATGTCAGAGCTGCCCCTTTCTTTCGAGTATACCGAAACTAACAGCCCGGCAGAGTTAAGGCGTTTCCAAAAACCATCGGAAAATCTGCGCCTGCTGCCAAGAAGATCGAGGCACTTCTCCAAGCGACTCATCTTCTGAGCGAGTACCGCCTTGTGCTTAAACAGGGGGAGCCTTTTACGCCAGTTGTCTTGCGGGTGCACAAGGATCCTATCTCGATCATTGGGAAAATCCTTGAGCAGAACCCCAAAAGCTATACGAGGCTCCAAGACTTTGTCGACCTTGGAAACCGCATGGTGCAGGCCGGCCTCACGTCCCCAAGCAAGGAAAAATCAAGCGACGACAGCAACAACTCTATCTCCACAGAAGAACAGCAGCAACAACACCTTACTACGGAGAGGCGCATCACAGCTATGTGTATTGACGCAGCTCTAATGGAGGACGACTTCGAAACAGCGTATTCCTATGTCGTTAACCGCCTCTCCTCCCTGAGCACCGCCGCTCAGGCAGACGATTATCTGTGGAAGGCTGCCTTGCAAGCTGGCAAGTACCGCCGCACCGCCCACACCATCCGACCCACACATCTCGGCACAACCAGCGGCAACCCCGAGATCCGACATCTAGAGCAGCGGATCGAGTGCCTCTCAGCCGCTCTGCGCATTGCCCCGCCCCCGACATTGCAGGAGATTATCAACGCGTTCCGCCGCGCTGAGGAGGAGCTCGAGGCCGCAATGAAAACCGAGGATGAGCAAGAGGATGCCTGGGATACAGCAGGCGACACCATTCACATGCCAGGGGATTTCAATGCCAACACGACGTCTCACAAACCAGCTACTGCAGCCGCATCTTCCCGTCGCCATCAGGCTGAGGAGGTACCCATGTCACTGTTCGACCTATCCAAAGCGAGCGTTATGTCCGCGCAGCGCAACCTTACGGCGCTGTCAAGCCTTCAGCGCTCGACTGGACTGGGAAGGAGTAACACGAACACAAGCAGCACTAGTACAGACCACACCGCCGGCAGCGACGGTGAAGAGGGAAATCAAAATCGGGTGCGCAAGAGAGACCAGCTCAGGAATGCAGCGATGGGAACACTTGTCAGTGGTGTAGGGTGGTTGGTGGGCGCTCAAGCGCCGCCACCAGGTCATGAACCAAGCGGGGGAAACTAGGAGCAGAATATAAATAGAACTTGATATCCAAGCCTATCAACCCCATGCACTAAAACAAAATAATTCAACACATAATCATCGTAAAAGCATATGAAAATATTTCGCGCTGTCAGCCTGGCTAGGTAGTCTAGGTAGCCAGCCTTGTATTCTGGGAAAGCAATGAGACCTAAACTCCTTGCCTCATAATAATTCCTTCAAGTACAAAGTCCGTAGCGAGCCCGGCGCTACCTGGTCAGGCCGCCTCAAAACACCATCCGGGAGATAGCCTGTTGTGATCTAACTACTGTACAGCACAACCCCCCTCCTCTTACTGTAACTGCCATGTGTTGAAATAAGAACCGCTGTTCATCGTCGACCCGGCGGGCGCGAAATCCTTTTTGTGTAACCCGTTCCGCCTCTCCCTTTTCCTCGAAACGAGGCCGTCGAGAAAAATAAAAGACATAAAAACAAAGCGTGCATGCTGAGGTGGTAATCGGTTCCCCTTTAAGCGGGGATTCGCGTGTAAACCAGTACCGTATCCTACTCGGAATCAGAGTCGCCATCCATACCAAGCAACGTCTTGTCGACTTCGTCAAGCTCGTCTTCACCTTCGACGTCTCCCTCACCGTCGTCTCCATCACCATCACCATCTCCATCTCCATCAATATCCCCATCTCCATCTCCATCCCCATCCCCGTCTCCATCTCCATCTCCATCTCCATCTCCATCTCCATCCTCATCTACGTCTCCGTCTCCGTTTCCATCTCCCTCGGCTTCGCCATCACCTAGGCCAAGCAGCTCCTTGTCTACGTCATCAAGATCGTCCGCCTCTTCCAAATGCAAACCCCTGTTTGTTCGGCCGCGGTGAACTCCGTTCGTCTTGGTACCACGACGCGACTTGATTTGACGCTGGCGCATCATAACCTCGGCCTCGTCTTCTGTCTCGGCTGGGTCTATCGGGTCCTTGGATGGAGAGCCCTCACCGTCCTCACCATCACCCTCGCCGTCACCATCCTCGTCATCGTCATGACCCGCCCCGTTGAGTTTGGGCCGCTTAACCGGGGCGATAACGCCAAGTTCACCCTGATGGTCCTCCCAGCGGGAGAGGCGGCGGTGTGAACGACGCAGGGCAGCGCTGAAGGAACTGAACTCCTCGCCAAAGTCCTCTCCTTCATCCTTCAGCTGGCACAGGCCACCATAGCCCCTCTCGCGGAAGGGGAAGGCCTTGGGCTCCATGCTATGTCCCATAACAAGAGCAGACTTGTTATGGCTGATGCATTCGTCGTCCTCGCTGTCGCCAAATGGATCCTGAACTTGGATGAGCCGCTTCAGAGCGCGAATGATGGAGCCGTCGACCCGGCGCTGCTTGCGGGCCTTGTGGTGGCTCTTACGCAGCCCGCGGTCGAGGATGTACTCTACCCGCTGAGACCTATTACGTTCTACGGCGAGCTGATGTGCCGTTGGCGGCCGCGGTTTCCTGGCCACGATGCCTTCCACTTGCTGCTGACCGCCAGGGGATGAGCCCTCGAAAATCTGGTACTTGAGGGGATTGGCGCCTCTGCGACCAGTACTGAACGCGCCGCTCGGGCGTCCGAGGGTCCGCGGCGGGGGAGTTGATCTGACGCTATCAAGATCACTCTCGTGCTTTGACGGTCGAATACGCGGCAGGATGCCAGAGCTTGAGCCGGCTTCATCGCCAGTCGGGAATATACGGGGCCGAGGCCCTCGTTTGTTCTGAGTCTCTTGAAGGAAATGTTGGTCGGCCTCGATAATCTTGGCCCGCATCACCTGTTTGGCCTTGCCAAAATCCACCTCTTCTTCTGTGTCCACATTCTCCAGGGCTTCTTCTTCGGCGGTCATTTCTTCCAGGCGAGGGACGCCCTGATTAGCGACATCAACCTCATAGTCAACCCCTGCGCCGAAAGGATTCTCTTCGCAGCCTTCCTCGGTATAGTCGGATTCGAGATAGAACCACATGATCCACAGAAATGCGCGAGCGCGGCTCAAGCTAGTGTATTTTGTCTTCATGATCAAGTCATGAAACTCCCGACCGGGAGGGAAGTGAAGCTCGGCGACCTTGCTAGCCGACTGACAGATCAGAAATAACAGATTGACGGGATTAGTACGCGGGACCTTCGCCCATTTAAGGTCCTCGAGGGTGTTAGGTTCCTGGCGGTCTTCGGCGCCTCCCTTCAGAATCGATTTGAGCCGAGGAGCGTCTTGCAGTTGTTTGTAGGCGTGAGGGTCCTGGCGGGCCTGCAGCGAAGGAATGGCGTGGTAGGTGCGAAGCTGAGCTCGCATCTCAGGGAAGACTATCGTCGGAAGGTAGTGTCAGCACTTAAACAAGGCAGCGTGGATGTGTCAGGTTGCTCACAGTTGAGTGTGGTGTTCATGCGGCCAATGTTGACGAGGAGGCAGACCATGGCCATGCCCTTCGCAGCATCGCGATCACTAAGCAGCTTGTCTCGAAGGACCTTGCTGGTCTTGCTACTCCTCGACATGGTGTCGATGTAAAGGTCGGCGAAGCATTGCTTTCCGATCTTATCTGGCTCGTAGCTGTTGGTGAAGACCTTCAAGTCGTTATCAAAGACGGCCTTGAGGAAGTCGTATTGGATGTCCTTTCGCCAGAGCGGTTCGCCATCCTCCTTTTTGAGATGCCTGATCTTGCCAATGACGTTATTGCCGTTTTGGGGGTTTGCATCGTCGCGTGCGCGCTTCTTGCCGCGGGGCTGGCGCTCGCTGGGCTCGGGCGTCGCGGTCGCCATTTTGGTGTTGTCCTCGTCCTCGGTGAGGACGGTCATGAAGGATTTTTCGATGCGGGCTGGCGAGCTGGGCTCGATGTCCGACATCTGCGCGGCCGAGCTGGGGGATGCAGCTGCTGCCATGGCTAAAACCCCGACGTGGCGGTCTTTCGGAGGTCGGGTGGCTTTTTAGTTGCGGTCTGACGGTTTGACGGGCAGACAAAGCCCAATTCACTGCGCCTGACCTGCCCCTCCTGCGACGTAGGGGCTGGTCGCTGCACGACGGGAACGCTCGAAATGGGCGGGAATGCGCGGGCGCGGGCGCGGAAAAGAAACGAGATGGAAAGTACTCCAAAATTAGGCAGCTCCTCCTCTACATGTGCGATCGCGCTGGAAGTGGAATTGTCGAGATGAACGAGAAATGCCGAGATTTGCGGCGGTATCAATTGGTGCTGGTTGAGGCCAGATTTAGCGATTTGCAAAAGCCTGCGTGATGAATATGATGGCGTGGGCACCGCTTGGCTCTCTGGCCTCCGAGGCTATCGCGTCCCTAGGGTCGACCTGCCTGACACCCAAGCTTCAAGGTCGCCTCAAAGATTCAAGGGTTAGGGTCTGTGATTGATCTGGGGGGGCAACTCAGATCCTTTTTTCACATCTATTATTTGAACTAAATTCAAATCACCCATGCTCAAACGGATATCCAAGTTTCAATATATAGGCTTGATCTTTAGCTGTTTTGATTTTCTTCCTCCAACTTTCAAGTTGTGTTTGGCGTCGCACTACTGATCTCTAGTCACAAGCACTAAGCTATCTGCAAGCCAAAATTCCACGAGGAGTGTTTGTGTCGCTGTCTGGGCTGCCATTTTTGGCTAATGTGGCCCTAACAAGGCTCTAGCGAAAATAAATAATTCCTTTAGTCAGTGCGGAAGATGCCTTCTTACTATACAGATCACTCATAACTTTTGTTATTCCAAGCTATCTCCTATTCTAACAATATCTAGATAAATACTAAAAAGGTCTTCCTATATTATTAAAATGCCTTTCTGTATTTTAAAAAATTTCTATATATTAAAAAGGCCTTTCTGTATGTTAATAAAGCCTGTAATTGTGACGACCCTGCAGGCCGTCACTTAGGCCGGGGCGGCCCGACGAATCCCCCGCAGAGGGAACAGTGCAGGAAGACAGTACGTACGGTACTGTGCACTGGGCCAGGGGTGCAAAGACCCGAAGCCCCTACGACCAATGGGGCGGCGCTCGCAGCATGCCGAGTGCTCGCACCACGAGCAGGAGAAACCTCACGAGCGGAGCGCTCACGCAATGCAAAGTGCTCGCTCTACGAGCACTTGCAACGCCACGAGCAAGGTACAAAGTACCTCCTAGTTAGTTAGTATAGATAGCTATGGTTGTGCCCACAACCTCCGTGAGGGACTCTGGTTCCTTACGCTAGTATTCAATTGTTCATTTGTGTCCTACTGTTCAGACTCACCTCTGTGCATTATAGTGACAGCGACCTACAGTGACATTGAACCCCCGTCTAGGAGTGCTAGCTTAATAAGCTGTCTTCGGAACGCCCCTTACCTGTTGGCGTCCTGCTATACGTTCTGTCTTAACCTGCGCTAGTCCTCTTGAGGCCTGTGTCGGGTGCAGGTTGTAATAGTAATGTAATAAGCCTAAGTCTTGTCATTTTAAAGTAAAGCTGTATAAGGATTTAGAAAACGTATTTTTATATAGTGAACTGGTGCGGTGATGTAACAGAGAAGAAATTATAAAGAGAATTACACTTACAGAACGTTGCAGTTAGCCTGGGAGGCTAACTCCTAAACTACTGGTCCTCCAATCGGAGGGATATAAATACAATTAACGTAGAAAAACAGATACGTACCTAGTATGGAACAAGACTTAGTTAGTAATGGTGCCTAGTATGAAACGGAGCCTAGTATGGAATAATAAAGGAAACGCGACTATAGACTAGGTTATCTTCCTTCGATTAGAGGGCTAGAATGTCACTGGGCTTCTAATGAGAGGTCTTCGTGGTGAAAATCGTCAGATGATGAATTAAAGAAAAGCACAGTTTAAAAAACCGCGTAGCGCGGCCCCTTTTGATAATGGCACGCGTTAGAGAACATATCGCTATATATAAAAACAGCTATAGTAATATTACAAAGCCTAAAAAGAACGACAAGGTCAGCTTAAACAAGCGCCTTGAGTTAATAGAGATAAGAGACCCTTTTGTGACGACCCTACAAGCCGTCACTTGGGCCGGAGCGGCCCGACGAATCCCCCGCACAAGGAACAGTGCAGAAAGACAGTACGCACGGTACTGCGCACTGGGCCAGGGGTGCAAAGACCTGAAGCCCCTACGACTAACCAGCAGTTGCTTAGTCTTAGCAAAGGTGCTCACCTACTGAGCATCTAAGAGACCTCTGAGCAGGAGGTGCTTAGCAGCAGGTTGCTTAGTTCCTCACTAAGCAACAGGCTACTAAGCAAGGTACAAGGTACCTCTGGCTGGTTAGTATAGATAGTTATAGTTATGCCTACAACTGCCGTGAGGGACTCTGGTTCCTTACGCTAGTATTTAATTATTCATTTATGTCCTACTGTTTAGACTTACCTCTATATATTATAGTGATAGTAACTTATAGTGACATTAAACTCCCGTTTAGGAGTGCTAGCTTAATAAGCCGTCTTCGGAACGCCTCTTACCTGTTAGCGTCCTGCCATACGTTCTGTCTTAACCTATGCTAGTCCTCTCAAGGCCTGTGTTAGGTACAGGTTGTAATACTTTTCTTTTAACTTAAGCTTTTATACCCCTTTAATGGCTTCCTTTACGGGATCCTAACTTTAAACTTTGTTAATTTCTAGCCCCCGCTACTCTATAAGCAACTGCTGGAAGCAGTTGCCCTCCACTGCTGCGTACACTGCAGTTACGGCTCACACTGTGGAGCCGAACCTTTTAAAAGGCTCCAGGGTCCACAGAGCCCCTGTTAAGCCTTAAAGGTTCTGGAATCTAGGTCTTCGCGGTTCTGACTTACTGTAGGGCTTGCCTCACAGAACCTTCCAGAACTATATCAGTAATAAAAGCCCCTAGAACTCTTCTAAAGGCTCTTACAGCTTATAATAGGCTCTGAACTTTCCTATATCTAGTTGCTAGAAAGCAAGCTATTACGACCTGTACTTAACACAGGCTTTAAGAGGACTGGCGCGGGTTAAGACAGAACGTATAGCAAGACGCTAAAGGCTAAAGGGCATTCCGAAGACGGCTTATTAAGCTAACACTCCTAGATGGGGGGTTTAATGTCACTATAGGTCGCTGTTACTATAATGCACAGAGGTGAGTCTGAACAGTAGGATATAAATAAATAATTAAATACTAATGTGAGGAACCAGGAGTCCCTCACGGCCATCGTGGTCACGATGATGTCTATCTATACTAGCTAACTAAGAGGTACCTTATACCTTACTTAGTCCATTATGCTTGGTAGTGCACCACACAGTTACTGCTAAGCAGTTAACTGAATAGTGCTTAGTGTTGACAGTCCCTATAGACTACTAAGCTCTTTCTAACTGGTCGTAAGGGCTTTAGGTCTTTACACCCCTAGACCAGTGCACAGGGCCGTGCACACCGTCCTTCTACACTGTTTCTTCTGCGGGGGATTCGTTAGGCTGCCCCAGCCCAGGTAACAGCCTGTAGGGTTATCATATAAGCAACTCTACTCTATTCTAGTTATTGCATAAGGCACTGCCTTTCAGATCTTTATTACAACCTGCACCCGACACAGGCCTCGAGAGGACTGGTGCGGGTTAAGATAGAACGTATAGCAGGACGCTAACAGGTAAGGGGCGTTCCGAAGACAGCTTATTAAGCTAGCATTCCTAGACAGGGGGTTTAATGTCACTGTAGGTCGCTGTTATTATAATGTATAGAGGTAAGTCTAAACAGTAGGATATAAATGAATAATTGAATACTAGTGTGAGGAACCAGAGTCCCTTACAATAGTTGTGAGTATAACTATAGCTATTTATACTAACTAGTTAAAAGGTACCTTGTACTTTAATCACTGTGCTTACTTAATATAAGGAGTGATTACAGTGATTAGAATGCCTTTAATTACTATAATTACTGTACTTTTAGCGAGATTAGAGTGATTATTTAACGATTAGTCGTAAGGGCTTTAGGTCTTTGCACCCCTGGCCCAGTGCGCAGTACTGTGCGTACTGCCTTTCTACACTGTTCCTTCTGCAGGGGATTCGTTAGGCCGCCCTAGCTTAAGTGACGGCCTGTAGGGTTGTCACACGATTCCCCCTCTTTAACGTTCTTTTCCTATAAAGAACTACTTATACGTTCTTTCTTTTCTTTGTTAGTTATTATATTATCTAACTAGGTAACTAAGAATAGGAGAAACGCAGCGCCCTTATTAATTAAACGCTGCATTACTAACGCTAAATTTATTCTTACTTTCAGGATTGTCATACCTATAAAGTGCAGTTACTATTACTGCTTAAACCTGCTAAACTGTAAGGTGGCTAGTAAGAGTGAGTCGTATAACTATTATATAATAGCTAGTAAAGTTATATACTTATCTTATAACGTTTACAGAAACGATCTGTCTGTCCTGCGCGGGGTTTTGGACGAAAAGAAACACCTTAACGCTGAGGAGCGTGAAACTGCTCTCCTTCTTCGCGACACGGCTTTTAAGCTTCTGCGCCTTAAAGACTAACAGAAGGGTTTAGCGCAGCAGGTAGATGAACTTTTTGGCTACGAGTTTGACATTATGGTGGAGAAGAAGCGTGAGGCTTAGGAAGTAACTGTGCCAGTTCCTAAGTTCAACTAGGGAAACCTCCTAGTGGAGCTAACGTGTAGTTCTTTTTCTAGGGGGTTACTGTAGCTGGTAACTTCTTCTTAACTTAATCTGTTATTCTTTTTCTTACTAATGAAAACGGCCTTCTTAGCGCAGTAACGGCGCACCTACCCGTTTTCTTTCTTACTAACTTTTTTTTTTCTTTTAATAGTACTTATTTTCGTGCAGAACGTGTTAAGAGCTCCAGAGGCTTAGCCTCTTTGTTAAGTCTAAGGTCTTTACAACCTTAACTAATAGTTCTGATAAATATCCTCTTATACTTACTAAAGAGTTTCTTACTGCTTCTTAGGCTTTAAGTCTTATAGTAGTTTTACTCTTTAGTATAGTAATTTAGATATTAGATCTTGTTTTATTTCTAGTTCTTATCGTTAGTTTTAGTTAATCTGGATTTTTTCAGTAAAACTCTATAATCAAGTCTAAGCATTTAAGATTCTTAACTAGCTCTTACAAGTTACTCTTAAGGCCGTAGTTTAGTTACTTAACAAGATATTCGAACGTGTTCTTTCCCTTCTGTAAATCCATAATTTCTTTAACGTTATACTTATCCTTGTCGGTGTCGATCTTAATCTTCTTTTCTAAAGGAACTCCCTTTAGGGTGGGTTTTAGAAGTAAGATGTGAAAAACCTTAGTCTGTACCTTTATGTTAGCAGGTAGGTCTAGTTTGTAATTAGAGGTGGTGACCTTTTTCTTAATTTGGAACGGTCTGTACCTTTTAAAGTTAAGCTTCTTACTAAGTTATTTCAAATACAGGTTTCGCGAAAAAAGGTAGATATAGTCCCTTTTCTGAAGAGTCAGTCCCTTAACTTATTCGTTATTGTAATGGAGTCTTTTCTTAAGTATTAGTTGCTTAGTTTAGTGTTTATCGGTAAACTTTTTTATTTATTTGTATATAAACTTAAGTTCGGCTTGTAAGTGGTTATATAACTTTTATATCTAGTCTGTATAGACTGCAGCTTAGGGGGTGCTGGTAAGTAGGCCTTAACAGAGCTTAAGCTTCTGTGACGACCCTGCAGGCCGTCACTTGGGCCGGGGCGGCCCGACGAATCCCCCACAGAAGGAACAGTGCGGGAAGACGGTGCACACCGTCCAGGCGCACTGGGCCAGGGGTGCAAAGACCCGAAGCCCCTACGACCAATGAGGCGCTGCTTGTGGCATGCCGAGTGCTCGCATCGTGAGCAGGAGAAACCTTATAAGCAGAACGCTTATGTGGTGTAAAGTACTCACATAATAAGTACTTGCGACACTATAAGTAAGGTATAAAGTACCTCTTAGCTAATTAGTATAAATAGCTATAGTTATGCTTATAACTACTGTAAGGGACTCTGGTTCCTTACGCTAATATTTAATTATTTATTTATGTCTTACTGTTTAGACTTCCCTTTATACATTATAATAATAACAACCTATAGTAATATTAAACCCCCTGTCTAGGAGTACTAACTTAGTAAGCCGTCTTTAGAACACCCCCTACCTGCTAATATCCTACCATACGTTCTATCTTAACCTACACTAATCCTTTTAAGGCCTGTATTAGGTGTAGGTTATAATATAATATTAGCGTTAAGTTCTGAACGCTGTTTGTTAAATTCCCAGACACCACCTCTCCCCCGTTAACATATTAACTTTAGGAAAAGGTAAGGAGATTAAAGAGGTGTAAACCTAGCCTTAACTCCCCATTATTAATAAGTTAGTTATACGTCTTAAAAACTTAAACCTTAACTAGTAGGGACTGGTTAAAGAATTTAATAAAGCCTTCCCTAGAGATATTAAAAGTCGTATCGGTTTTATTAAAAAACTCTAAGTTTAATTTAATACTGTTAAGCTGGAAAATAATAACCTTAGGGGCTTGTAGAAGAAATAAGTGAAGCTTCCTTTACCCTTACGCTTTAAGGGAGATTTTACACAGCTAGAGTCCTAGATAACCTAGCTCCAGAGCTATATCACCTATTATAATAAGCAGTTCTTTAAGGAAGAAGGAAAGGTTAGGTTTGTTAGAGCCCTATTAGATAGAGTAACCGCTTATTAGTATAAACCCTATATAAAGATAATTAATGACCTTTTTATAGATAGAGCACGTAAAGAGGCCCCTGAGACTTAGGCTCTTTTTGATAACTTTAACGTTTTTATTAACTAACTCTAGACTGAGTTTAAAGAATTAAACGCCCCTAGATGGGCTGAGTAGCACTTTATGGCCTTAAGGTAGACGTCCTTAGTCTTTAATTTCTCCACACGCTTTAAACTGGAAGCAGTAAAGATTAAGCTTAGTTAAGAGGCCCTGGTAATGCTGTTCTGGAGCGGCCTAAAGGAGCACGTCACTGGAGACCTTTACTAAGAGGATTAACCAGATCGCCTTTAAGAACTAATCGAGATAGTTATTAAAGCTGATAATTAGTATTATAATCACTATTACTGAAAGAACTTCTGGAAGGAATAGACCCCTTACCAGCTAAATAAACTAAAAAAGGGGAATTAGTTAACTATAATAAGTTATCACCCTGGGTTAATAAATATTAGTATAATGAACTGTTAGAATTAACCTAATTATGATAAGCTTTAATAATAATAGTAATAAAAGTAGTTTAAAGACCTGTTACAGGTTTAATGTTTTAATTATAATAAGAAAGGATATATAGCACGGTAGTGCCTGTTATTAAAATAGGTTAGTTAGAAGCCTGTTTTAAAAGGAGGAAAGTATATTAGGTTTAACTTAAGAGATATCTATATTAGGATAATAGGTAATAAAAAAGACTATACTTAGATAAATAAGTGTAACTTAGGAGATAAGGAAGAAGAGGAAGAACCCTAAGACGTAGTGTACCTAGTCCTTAAAGGTGTCTTAGAAAAGTTAGTTATGGAGGTGTAAGTTATAAAAGACTGATTTTAAGGTGGAAACTTAAAATTACTAAAGGTGTAGGTTACGGAAGATTAACTTTAGGAAGAGATGTTCCGGTTAGTTATTATAGGCTTTAAAAGTCTTACCTTATAAGCTTAGGAATTAAGGAAGTCTAGGAAGGACCTTAACTTAGAAATTACTAGGATAGTAGAAGGAGTTGAAGAACTAGCCCTTTAGGCTATTTAAACAGTGAAGTAAGCCTTAAAAGGTGAAAGAGAGTAAGTTAAGAGAATTAAACTGGAGAAATGGAAATTCTTCTTAATAATGCCCCTTAAGACTTTTAAACACTTTAAGTATGTTAAGTGGATCAGCACCCTTACCTCCCTAGAAGAAGGATAGCTTAGGTAGCTACCTTATATTAAGGCTGGTGTATTGTGAACTGGTACCTTAAAGGTCCCCTGAGAAGGTATAAAGTAAGTATATTAGTGGAGAGTCTAAAAGCTGAAGGAAAAATATTAAGAGTTAGTGGATAAAATAGAGGACTTATAAGTTAAAAGCCTTATTAAGACGTCTAAGGATAAAGTAGTTAAAGTTAGGTTGAAACTTTATAATAAAGTTTGCTTTATTAACTAACTTGAATATTAACTTGTTAAGGAAGATTACTTTATAGAAGAATAAGTTAGGTTATTATTACTTGAGTTTTAGGAAGAGGTTTAGGAGAAATAACGTATATGGAGGTAAGTGGAGGAAGAGAAGGAATAAGGTGCTATTTCCCCTGTTCTGTACTTTATAACTGTAGTATTTATAGTTAATATTAATCACCCTAATTATAAGGATATATTGTGGATTGATTATATGTATAACGACTGTATTTTTAACTGGTATTATAGACCTAAGGCCCTTTATAATTACTTCCCTAGCGTATAGAAATGGGATTACGCTGTTATAAGGGTAAAGTTAGAACCGGCCTATTATTAAGTCTCCTACTCCCCGATAAGAGAGTCTGGTAATAAGTGGAAAGTTACTGTGGTTAATTAAGCCCCCATTATGTGTTAGTAAGGAGGGGTATTTAATAACTGCCTAGTTATAACGTGTTTATTACATCTTAATGGAAAAGTTAAAAAGTGGTAAAAGTGGGAAGATTATTAATAGATTTAAAAGTAAAGAGATATTACTGCGATTTAAGCCTGTAAAGTGTATTATTAACTTATTAAGGACTTTAGGAACATTATACTGTTTAAAGTCGACTGGATGTTAAAGCGTGAAAACCTAAGAAAGGTTAATTGTTAGGTTTACTAAAGTTACCTGTTTTTCTAAAAGGAACTGGGAAAAGGCTGTGGGCCTTTTAAAAGGGCTGGAAACTAATAGTTTACTAGTTAGTAAAAACCTTAAAAAGAAGGAGAGGTGTTTAAAGGTTAGGTTAGATAAGACCTTAAAGATAGATAATTATTATAACTTAGATGTTAAAAGAGTATAAGTATTATTCCATTAGTGTTAATATAATAGATAGGAGAGGGAGGCCATTTAGGGTAAAAGTAGTGATTAATAACGGGAGTGCTTTTAACCTGGTACACCCCTTATTAGTTAACTGAAGGAAACTCCCTAATAAAGAGTATAAAGAGGTTATTCTTATTTAAAATGGAGAAGGAGGCTTATATTAGTATAATAATAGTAAAGTTACCTATTACTCACTACTCCTAATTAAAGTAAATAGGGATGAATAATAAATAGACTTTAACGTTATACTAGTTACAGGTTATAATATAATCCTAAGTTTACCCTGGCTGGAAAAGTATAACCCTGTGATTAATTAAAAGAATGGCCACCTTACCTTTAATAAGCCCCCTAACTGTGATTACCGTTTAAGAAAAGCTAAAAAGGCATTAAACCGCTTTAGAGTTACATAAAGTATTTAAAAGTACATTAAACCCTTAAAACTAAATATGGTTTAGGTTAGGTTTATAAAGATGGTTAAAAGATTAAAAGGTTTACTATGTTACTTAAATAATAATTTAAAAGGTGGAAAGAAGTAAGAAGCTAATCCATAGGTAAGTAAAGGAATTAATTTATCTAAGGTACCTGTAAAGTATAGGAAGTTTACCCTGTTTTAAAAAAAGATATTATAATTATTAAACTATAAATTATAGGATTACGAAATTAAGCTGAAGCTAGGAGTAAAGCTTTACAGCTTTTAGCCCTACCACCTAAACCCTTAATAAGCTAAAGCCTTAAGGGAGTACGTTAATAAGAACTTAAAGAACGGGTTTATTATAGAGTTTTAATTACCGGTAAGGTACCTAATGCTGTTCGTCTTAAAGAAGGGAGACGGTAAACTATATATAGTTATTAATTACTAAACGTTAAATAAGGATATAATTAAAAATCGCTACTTATTACCATTTATTACAGAAATGTGAGAATAGATTATTAAGGTAAACTGGTTCTTTAGCCTTGATTTCCCTATGGGATTTAATTACATTAAAGTAAAGGAAGAGGACGAACATAAGATAGCCTTTCAGACTTATAACGGGTATTACCAGTATTATATTATGTTAATAGGATTAATAAACACCCCTACAACCTTTTAAAACCTTATTAATAATATTCTCCACCCCTTCCTTAATAAGTTTATCTTTATGTACTTAGATGACGTTCTAGTTTATTTTAAAATTTTAGAAGAATATTAAAAACATATATAATAGGTTTTAACAGCTCTTAAAAAAGCGAAGTTAATAGTGAACCTGGAGAAGAGCCACTTCCACGTTTAGGAACTAAACTATTTAGGGTTTAGAGTAACCCCTAGAAAGCTTAAAATGTAACCGGAGAAGATAAAAGTAATTAGAGACTGGCTTACTCTGAAAAATTAAAAAAAGTTATAAGCCTTTATTAGCTTTACAAACTTTTACCGGTGTTTTATCAGGTACTTTATAAAGATTGTAAAACTATTATATAAGCTTATAGGAGAGGGTAAACTGTTTAAGTAGACTGATAGATAGTAGAAGGCGTTTAAGGACCTTAAGCACACGTTTATTACAGTGTTAGTCTTAGCCCTCCCTGATTTCTTAAAACCTTTCTAAATCGAGACTGACTCTTTAAAGTTTATAATCGGTAGAGAACTTAGTTAAGTCTAAGACGATGGGAAACGCCACCTAGTTACCTTTTTGTTAAAAGGAATTTATAAACCTACTTTATAATATTTAATCCATAATAAGGAACTGATGGCGATTATTTAATGCTTTATTAAGTGGGTATTATATTTAAGTAGTATGGAAGAACTAGTCTAAGTCTTCTTAGATTATAATAACCTTTAGTACTTTTTAATAAAAGAACTCAGCTTATAATAAGCATGATAGGTAGAGTTAATGGCCCCGTTCCACTTTTAAATTCACCACGTTAAAGGAAAAGATAATAGGTAAGCTGATACTTTTAGTTAGAGGCAGGACTATAAGGATGTTAATCTAGTCTTAATCCCTATTACCATGTTTAATAAAGTTAAAAACAGTATATTAAAGTATATACTGTAAGTGTTAGATGACTGGATATTAGAATAAACTATTAACATCTGTATAAACTTATAAACAGAGTATAACATCTATTAGTAATAACAGGACTTTTAGGTAAAAAGGTTAACAGAAGGTACTTATAAGTATAAGTACCCCTTAGAAGATTTCTCAGGGCACGTGTAAAACTGTGGTAAGGAGTGCCTAATGTATCTAAACCATGACGAAACTGGTTACTAGCTGGAATAACTATTAAAAGGTGTAAATAGCGTGCCTGAACCAGGAGTAAGGCTCTGGTATTAAGAGAAACTGTACATTTATAACCTAGATAAATGGAAAGAGTACGTCTAGTAAGTTTATAAGTCTTAACTTAGGGGATATATAGGCCGAGTTAAAACTTTTATATAAGCTTAGTAAATATACACCTTCCTGGGAATAAAAAAGCTGGTTAAGGAAGTGGTTAATAATTACAATATCTGTTACAGGAAGCAGAATTGATATTATAAGCCTTATAGGCTTCTTAAACCACTCCCTATACTACAGGTGTTATAAAGCTTAATCTTACTTAACTTTATTACTAGGATCTTAAAGTCTAGGGACCTTATTACAGGAGTTATTTATAACTAGATCTTTATAGTGGTTAATAGATTAATAAAATAGGCCTACTTTCTGTTAACCTTAAAGGATATAATAATAAAGTAACTTACTTATATCTTTAAAAAAGAGGTAGTTTTATAACACCTCTGGCTAGATAATATTATTACGGATTAAGATAAGCTAATTATGTTAAAGTTTTAGTAAAGATTAATATAGAGAATGGGTGTGAAGAGTAAGCTTTTAACAGCATTCCACCTATAAATAGATGGTTAAATGGAGTAAGTTAACCAGATACTTATAACGTATCTTTAAGCTTACGTTAACTTTAAATAAGATAATTAGTTTAAACTGTTACTAACAGCACAGATAACTTATAACATAACATTAATTAAGTTAACAGGTATATCACTATTCTTCACTAATTACGGTAAGGAGCCTAAGCTCTGTCAAGGCCCACCCACTGGTGCCCCCTAAGCTGTAGTCCGTGCAGACCGAATGTAAGAACTGTATAACCACTTATAAGCCGAACTTAAGTTCACATGTAAATAAATAAAGAAGTTTACTAATAAACACTAAACTAAGTAACCAGTATTTAAAAAAGGACTTTATTATAATGGTAAACGAGTTAAGAGACCAACTTTTCAAAAGGGGGATTACATCTACCTTTTTTTACGAAACCTACATTTGAAACGACCTAATAAGAAGCTTAACTTTAAAAGGTACGGACCGTTCTAAATTAAGAAAAAGGTTACCACCTTTAATTACAAATTAGACCTACCTGCCAGTATAAAGGTGTGGATTAAGGTTTTTTATATCTCACTTCTGGAACCTGCCTTAAAAGGAGTTCCTTTAGAAAAAAAGGTTAAGATCGACGCTAATAAGGACAAGTATAACGTTAAGGAAGTTATAGATTTACAGAAGGGAAAGAACACGTTTAAGTATCTTATTAAGTAGTTAGATTACAGCCTTAAAAGTAATTTATAAAAGTTAGTTAAAAACCTTAAATGCCCAGACCTGATTATAAAGTTCCATTAAAAGAATCCAGATTAATTAAAACTACCTGTAAAGAATGTGAAGTGAAGGTTAAACTAGTTAATGTAGCCTTAAGGAGGTAAACTAACCAGTTTACTCTGGAAATAGAAAAATAAGATAAGATCTGACATTTAAACTGTTAAACTGAAAAGTAAAACCACTATAGGACTTAAAGCTTAGGAAGCGGTAGGAAACTCCTTAGTAGGTATGGAAGGATATTTGTTAAAAACCTTAGCTAGGGTTATAAGGACCTTAGACCTAATAAGGAGGCTGGGCCTCTGGAGCTCCCGATAAGCTTTACACGAAAATAAGTGCTAATAAAGAAAGAAGTTAGTAAAAGAAAAAAAAAAAAAAAAAAAACCAAAAAAAAAAATAGGAAAAAAAAAAGAGATAAAAAAAAAAAAAATAAAAAAAAAAAAAAAAAAAAAAAAAAAGTCGTTAAAACTCTTGTGGGAAGTTAAACCTACAACCTCTCACTAAAAAAGGCAGTTATAAATTAAGTTATAAAGTGGCTGCCTGTTATAGAGACCCTACTAGAAAGTTCCCCCAGTTAAAAGACTCCACGTCGTTAAAAGGGGCGTTTAACCTGGCCTCCTTACTTTCCTAAAACTTTAATAACTCTACTTTATAACTAAACGCTTTTATAACCCGGTCCTTAAGACGGGACTGCTGTTTATAAAGGCGTGTTAAGCGTGCTAACGCCTTTTAAAGCTTAGTAATGGCTTTATAAAACTATTAAGTAGCAGACTTAACTTATAAGTTAAGACTCTGTTTTTTAATAAGAAAAGCCTTTAACTTCGCCTTACTAACATTAAAAGCGTTACACTGGGAAGGCTAATGCCTTTTTAAACAGTGGTTATAACTGTTAAACCGGTTTAAAACCTGACAGATAAGTGGAGGGTCGGCAGACTTATAGAAAGAATAAGGGGATATTTTACCATTAAATACGTGTATGTAGGCTGTAAGGTTTAGATGGTAGTTAATGCTTTTACCCTATTCCCGTTTTAAAACCTGGGAGTTAGACACTTATTATATGGTGAAATGGTGAAAGGAGAAGCTTATCTCTTAAGTTCTTTATGGGAAAAGAACGTTAAAGAGGGGGAATTATATAACGACCTTACAGGCTGTTACTTAAGCCGGGGCGGCTTAATAAATCCCCCGTAAAAGGAATAATACAGGAAGACAGTATACACTGTCCAGGTGCACTGGGCCAGGGGTGTAAAGACCTAAAACCCTTATAATTAATAAGGCGCTGCTTACAGCATACTAAGTGCTTGTATCGTAAGTAGGAGAAACCTTACAAGCAGAACGCTTATATAGTGTAAAATGCTTGTATAATAAACACTTATAATATTATAAGTAAGGTATAAAATACCTCCCAGCTAATTAATATAAATAGCTATAATTATACCTATAACTACTGTAAGGGACTCTGGTTCCTTACGCTAGTATTTAATTATTTATTTATATCTTACTGTTCAGACTTCCTTCTGTGCATTATAGTGATAACAACTTACAGTGACATTAAACCCCCCGTTTAGGAGTGCTAGCTTAGTAAGCCGTCTTCAGAACGCCCCCTACCTACTGGCGTCCTGCTATATGTTCTGTCTTAACCCGCGCCAGTCCTCTTGAGGCCTGTGTTGGGTGCAGGTCGTAATAGCTTCTTACTGTAGTTAGTAAAAAACGGTAATATACTTGTCGACTTAATTAGCATTATGTTATAAGCTATCTGTGCTATTAGTAACAGTTTAAGCTAATTGTTTTATTTGAAGTTAATGTAAGCTTAAAGATACGTTATAAGTATTTAGTTAACTTACTTTATTTAGCTATCTGTCTGTAAGTGGAAAGCTGTTAAAAGCTTACTCTTTACACTTATCTTTTACATTAGCCTTTACTAGAACTTCGATACAATTAGCTTATCTTAATCTGTAACGATATTATCTAGCTAAAGATGTTACAAAATTACCTCTTTCTTAAAGATATAAACGAGTTACTCTGCTGTTATATCCTTTAAGATTAGCAGAAAGTAAGCCTATTTCGTTAATCTATCAACTACTATAAGGATCTAGTTATAAGTAACTCTTATAACAGGGTCCTTAGACTCTAAGATCTTAGTAACGAAGTTAAGTAAGATTAAACTCTATAATGTTAGTAGTATAGGGAGTGGTTTAAGAAGTTTATAAGGTTTATAACGTTAATTCTACTTTCGGTAATAGACGTTACAGTTATTAACTACCTCTTTAACTAGCTTCTTCATTCCTAGGAAAGTGTATATTTACTAAGCTTACGTAAAGGTTTTAGCTTAACTTATATATTTTCCAAGTTAAGACTTATAGACTTACTAAATGTATTCTTTTTATTTACTTAATTTGTAAATGTACAGTTTCTCTTAGTATTAAAGCCTTACTCCTAGTTTAAGTATACTGTTTACGCCTTCTAATAACTATTCCAGCTGATAACTAGTTTCGTTATAGTTTAGATACTTTAAGCACTCCTTACTATAGTTTTACTTATACCTTAAGGAGTCTCCTGAAGGGTATTTATACTTATAGGTTCCTTCTGCTAACCTTCTTATTTAGAAGTCTTATTATTATTAATAGATATTATACTCTATTTATAAGTTTATGTAAATACTGATAGTTTATTCCGGTATCCAGTTATTTAACACTTACAGTGTATGCTTCAGTATACTGTTTTTAACTTCGTTAAATATAGTAACAGGGATTAGGACTAGATTGGTATCCTTATAGTCCTGTCTCTGACTAAGAGTATTAACTTATCTATTATCTTTTCCTTTAACGTAGTGGATCTAGAAGTAGAACAGGGCTATTAACTCTGCTTACTGTGCTTACTATAAACTAAGTTCCTTCGTTAAGAAGTATTAAAGGTTATTATAGTCTAAAAAGACTTAGACTAGTTCTTCTGTACTACTTAAGTACAGTACTTACTTAGTAAAGCACTAAATAATTACTATTAGTTCCTTATTATAGATTAGATATTATAAAGCTAACCTGTAAATTCCTTTCGATAAGAAAGTAACTAAGTAACGTTTCCCATCGTCTTAGACTTAGCTAAGTTCTCTATTAATTACGAATTCTGAAGAATCTGTCTTAACTCGGAAGGGCTTTAAGAAATCGGGGAGAGTTAAGACTAACGTTATAATAAAGGCATATTTAAGGTCTTTAAATGCTTTCTGTTATTTATCAGTTTACTTAAACGGCTTTCCTTTACCTGTAAGTTTATAAAGTGGTTTTACGACTTTTATAAAGTACTTAATAAAATAGTAGTAAAAGTTCGTAAAGCTAATAAATACTTATAATTCTTTCTAGTTCTTCAGAGTAAGCTAATCCCTAATTGCCTCTATCTTCTCTAATTACATTTCAAGCCTTCTAAGGGTTACTCTAAACCTTAAATAGTTCAGCTCCTAAACGTAAAAATAGCTCTTCTCTAGGTTTACTATTAACTTCGCTTTTTCAAGAGCTATTAAAACCTGTCATATATATTTTCAGTATTCTTCTAAAGTTTCGGAATAAACTAAAACGTTATCTAAATATATAAAGATAAACTTATTAAGGAAGGGGTAGAAAATATTATTAATAAGGCTTTAGAAAGTCACAGGGGCGTTTGTTAATCTTATTAGCATGATACAGTACTGGTAATACTTGTTATAAGTCTGAAAAGCTGTCTTATATTTATCCTTTTCCTTCACTTTAACGTAGTTAAATCCTATAAGGAAGTCGAGGTTAGAAAACTAATTTACTTTAGTAATCTGTTTTTACATTTCCGTAATAAGTGGTAGTGGGTAATGGTTTTTAATTATATCCTTATTTAACATTTAGTAATTAACGATTATATGTAGCTTACTGTCTCCCTTTCTTAAGACGAATAGCATTAGGTACCCTGTTAGGGATTAGGACTCTACGATAAACTTATTCTTTAGGTTCTTATTAACGTACTCCTTTAAGGCCTCAGCTTATTAAGGGTTTAAGTGGTAGGGCTAGAAGCTATGGAGCTCTACTTCCGGCTTTAGCTTGATTTCGTAGTCTTATAATCTATAGTCTAATAGTTATAATATCTTTTTTTAAAATAAGGTAAACTTCCTATACTCTGCTAGTATTTTAAATAAGTTAACTTCTTTACTTATCTATAGATTAGCTTCTAACTTCTTTTTACCTTCTAAATTATTATTTAGGTAATATAGTAGACCTTTTAGTCCTTTAATTATCTTTATAAACCTAACTTAAACTGTGCTTAGTTCTAAGGGTTTAATATACTTCTAAGTGTTTTATGCACTTCTGAAGCAGTTCGGTACCTTCTTAGCTTTCTTTAAACGGTAATTACAGTTAAGGGACTTACTGAAGGTAAAGTAACTACTCCTTTAGTTAATCACAGGGTTATACTTTTCTAACTAAAGTAGACTTAGTATTATATCGTAACTTACAACTAGTGTAATGTTAAAGTCTACTTATTATTTATTCCTGTTTACTTTAATTAAGAGTGGCAAGTAGTAAGTGACTTTGCTGTTATTATACTGGTATAGGCCTTTTTCTCTATTCCGAATGGGAATAGCCTTTTTATACTCTTTATTAGGGAGTTTCCTTTAGTTAATTAGTAAGGGGTGTATTAGGTTAGAAGTACTCTTATTATTAATTACTGCTCTTACCTTAAATAACCTCCCTTTTCCGTCTGTTATATCGATATTAACAGAATAATACTTATACTCTTTTAATATTTAAGTTATAGTAATTATATATCCTTAAAGTCTTATCTAGCCTAACCTCTAAATACCTCTCCTTCTTCTTAAGGTTTTTGTTAACTAGTGAACTACTGGTTCCTAGCCCTTCTAAAGGGCCTGTAGCCTTTTCCTAACTTCTTCTGGAAAAATAAGCAGCTTTAATAGACCTAACGATTAACTTTTCTTAGGTTTTTATACCTTAATGTCCAGTTAACTTCAAACGGTACGATATTCTTAAAGTCTTTAATAAGTTAATAGTACGTTTTGTAAACTTAGATTGTAGTAATGTTTTTCTACTTTTAAATCCGTTAGTAATCTTCTTACTTCTATTACTCTCTAACTTTTTCGTTAAGGTATAACGAATACGTTACGACTAGGCAGTTATTAAGTACCCCTCTTTACTAGCACGTAGTAGGAGCTTAGTTAACTATAGTAACCTTCTACTTATTACTAAACTCTTTTATTAAGGAGTAGGAGACTTGGTAATAAGCCAGTTCTAACTTTACCTTTATAACAGCGTAATCCTGTCTCCATGTGCTTAGGAAGTGGTTATAAAGGGCCTTAAGTCTATAATACTAGTTAAGGATATAGTTATCGTATATGTAATTAATCTACAGTATATCCTTATAATTAAGGTAGTTAATGTTAACTGCTAATACTGCAGTTATAAGGTACGGGATAGGGAAAGTGGTACTTTGTTTTTTTTCTTCTTCTACTTACCTCTATGTACGTTATTTCTCTTAAACCTCTTCTTAAAACTTAAGTAATAGTAATCTAGCTTATTCTTCTATAAAGTAACCTTCCTTAATAAGTTAATATTTGAGCTAATTAGTGAAGCGAACTCTGTTACAGAGTTATAACTTAATTTCCACTGCTCTGTCTTTAGACGTTACAGTAAAACCTTTAACTTATAAGTCCTTTACTTCGTTTATTAACTTTTAATGTTTTTCTTTCAGCTTTTAGACTCTCCGCTAATATATTTGCTTTATGCCTTCTTAAGGGACCCTTAAGGTATTAGTTTAAGGTATACCTACTTTAATATAGGGTAGTTATCTAAGCTGTCCTTCTTCTAGGAAGGTAAAGGTGCTGATCTACTTAGTATGCTTAAAGTATTTAAAAGTCTTAGGAAGTATTATTAAAAAAAGCTTTCGTTTTTCTAGTTTGATTCTTTCAGCTTATTCTCTTTCACCTTTTAAAGCCTGTTTCACCGTTTAGGTAGCCTAAAGGGCTAGTTCTTTAACTCCCTTTACTATTTTAGTGATTTTTAAGTTAGGGTCTTTTTTAGACTTCTTTAATTCTTAGGCTTATAGGGTGAGGTTTTTAAAGCTTGTAATAACTAACTGGAATATCTTTTCCTAGAGTTGGTTTTCTGTAACCTACACCTTTAATAATTTTAAGTTTCCACTTTAAAGTCGGTCTTCTGCGACCTGCACTTTTATAGCTGACTTTTCTAAGACACTTTTAAGGACTAAGTATATTACGTCCTAAAGTTCTTCCTTTTCTTCCTTATCTCTTATATTATATTTGTTTATCTAAGTGTAGTCTTTTTCATTATCTGTTATTTTGATATAGATGTCTCTTAAGTTAAACTTAACGTGCTTTCTTCCTTTTAGAATGGGTTTTTAACTGACTTGTTTTAATAATAGGTACTGCTATACTATATGTCCTTTCTTATCGTAATTAAAGTATTGGACCTGTGATAAGTCTTTAGGCTGCTTCTGCTACTGTTACTATTAAGGCTTATTACAGTTAAGTTAATTCTGACGGTTTATTATACTAATATTTATAAGCCCAGGGTGGTAACTTATCGCAGTCGACTAGTTCCCTTTCTTTAGTTTATTTAGCTAGTAAAGGGTCTGTTCCTTCTAGTAGTTCTTCTAATAATAGTAATTATAATACTAGTTATTAGCCTTAATAGCTATCTCGATTAACTCTTAAAGGCAGTTTAGTTAATCTTCTTAATAAAGGTCTCTAATAACGTGCTCCTTTAAACTGCTTTAAAATAATATTATTAGGGCCTTTTAACTAAGCTTAGTCTTTACTGCTTCTAGTTTAAAGTGTGTGGAGAACTTAAGGATTAAGGACGTCTGTCTTAAGGTTATAAGACGTTACTTAACCCGCTTAAGAGCGTTCAGTTCTTTAAACTCAGTCTAGAGTTAGTCGATAAAAACGTTAAAGTTATTAAAAAGGGTTTAAGTCTTAAGGGCCTCTTTACACGCTCTATTTACAGAAAGGTCGTTAATTATCTTTATATAGGGTTTATACTAGTAAGTAGCTACTCCATTTAGTAAGGCTTTGGTAAACTTAACTTTTCCTTTTTCCTTAAAGAATTGCTTATTATAATAGGTGATATAGCTTTAAAGCTGGGTTATTTAAGACTTTAACTACGTAAAGTCTCCCTTAAAGCGTAATAATGGAGGGAGCTTTACTTATTTCTTTTATAAGCCCTTAAAGTTATTATTTTCTAACTTAATAACGTTAAGTTAAGTCTGGAGTTTTTTAATAAGATTAATGCGGCTTTTAATATCTCTGGGAAAGGCTTTATTAAGTTTTTTAATTAGTCTCTGCTAGTTAAGGTTTAAGTCTTTAAGGCGTGTAACTAGTTTATTAACGGTAAGGGGCTAAGGCTAAGTTTACGCTTCCTTAATCTCTTTACCTTTTCTAGAGGTCGATATGTTAGTGGTGGGAGAGAGGTGGTGTCTGGAGTTTAACAAACAGCGTTTAGAACTGGGACGTTAGTATTATATTACGACCTGTACCTGATATAGGCCTTGAGAGGACTGGTATAGGTTAAGACAGAACGTATAACAGGACGTTAATAGGTAAAGGGTGTTCTGAAGACGGCTTATTAAGCTAACACTTTTAGATAAGGGGTTTAATGTTACTATAGGTTGCTGTTACTATAATATATAGAGGTAAGTCTAAACAGTAGGATATAAATGAATAATTGAATATTAGCGTGAGGAATTAGAGTCCCTTATAATAGTTATGGGTATAACTATAGCTATCTATACTAACTAGTTAAGAGGTACTTTATACCTTAATCACTATACTTACTTAACATAAGGAGTGATTACAGTGATCAGAATGCCCCTGATCACTGTGATCACCGTGCTTTTAGCGAGATCAGAGTGATCATTCAACGATTGGTCGTAGGGGCTTCGGGTCTTTGCACCCCTGGCCCAGTGCGCAGTACTGTGCGTACTGCCTTTCTGCACTGTTCCTTCTGCGGGGGATTTGTCGGGCCGCCCCGGCCCAAGTGACGGCCTGCAGGGTCGTCACAATCTTCTTGTTTCCAGCGTTAATATTTGCTGTGACACCCTTATTTACAGTGGCACTGCCCTGTAATTCAGGCTATTTGTTTGCTTCTTACAGCGCTGTAATATGGCTTGAATCAATACACACTTCTTGTCAGATATAATAGCAATTACTATCTATCAGAGTAATAAAAATTTTATGCTTTTTAATGCAGTGGTAATGCATAACAGTTAAGAGTCTCAGTGCCTCTATTGGCTTGCCGTTTCCAGAATTTGCTACCCAGCGTAAGCGCCAAGACCTCATGAGTTTGAGTCCAGGTGCGGGCATAAATCGAGCTTGGCTGCCTCCAGGAAATAGAATTCTCTAGCTCTAAACCCTAAATAGCTCTAGAGCTAAGGGGGTGTGTCAGATATAATAAAAATTACTATCTGTTAAAGTAATAAACGTTTCATGCTTTTTAGTGTAGTGGTAATGCGCAACACTTCTTTCTCTAAGACTATAGGCCTGTGAGTTTCTAAAGTTTAACAAACTTTAACACTTCACTATAGTAATAATTATATTAAGATTAATAATATTTCTATCAATATCAGCTTTATCAGTGTCAGCTTTATTAGCAGTTCTGTTGGCATTTACTATACTTATTTTAATTAAACCTATTGAACTTCAGGAATCCACAGGGCTGTAGTACAGCAGCTGTAGCTCAGAAAAAGAAGTGCGTACTGATCCAAGCTATACTACAGTGCCTACGGCATTGTAAGAAGCAAACAAAGGCCTGAATTACAGGGCAGTGCTGCTGTAAATAAAGGTATCACAGCGAATATTAACATTGAAAACAAGAGGATCCGGAATGCAGTGCCTTATATAATGACTAGAGTTGAATGAATTTGCTTGCTTGACTAGAATTAGATATAGAAGAGGAGAGGGCTAGTTATAGGCTGTGGGAGGCTCTGGAAGAATTCCAGAGCCTTCTATAAAGTGGAACTAACTAATACAATAATGGAATAGTACTGTTCTGAACCATTCTACATGGTTCTGTTGATGTAGTGGCTGACGTGGCCACTATAGCGTTCTGGTTGATTCTGTGGGGCAATAGCTCTACTGGATTCAAGGGTTTCCACCCTCCTGGATTCTAGTAGGTTCTGAACACTTTAGGGGCCCCAGGGGGCCCTGGAGTGGATTAGAATCCTCTAGAACCTCTTGAGGTTCTGGAAGATTCGGCTAGTGGTTACAGGATACGTAACTACATAATAGCTACAAGCTGTTACTTGCTGAAGGCTCCTGTAATACAAAGAGCCTGCAGCGCACTCAGTAGCTACTCCTCCGCCAGCCCATGAATTGTTAGAACAGTGAATTCCAGGGGTGTAGCCAGAGTTGGCCCCACCACATTACCCAATTGTCGAATCCAAGTCACTATTCTAGCAATTTCCACTAAAAAGATACCTCTTTTAAAAACCCATAATGACCACGCAGAATCCACCACTCCAGGCCACCACACACACGCGCATGTAGTTACCATGGATCCGCTGCAATTTCTTGCAACAGTTGCAATTGCAACAAGCTAGAGAAGTGTATCAAGGCTGGAGGAGACCTTATTCACCATTAGTCTGTACTACAATATATTGTACTTTGCTGGCTTTTTGACCCTCTATCTATTGTAGTAGTTGCGCTTCTCCTTTTCTGGCCTAGTGGCTTGGCTATACCTTTCTAATAACGGAAGTGGTGGCAGAGGAGTAGAAATTAACAAAATTAATAAAAGATAACAATTTCCCAACTATGTAATTTGCTAATATATAAGATCTTTTTGATATTATTAATTCCACTACTGGGAATTTCCTTACTATGTTACTAAGGAGGCATTAGTACTAGGATTTCGACTTCTTTTTCTTCACGATCCAGGCTCGTAAGAGGGAGATTTTATACTTAGCATTCAGAACCTGCAGCTATATGCAGAGAATGTCTGGGCTGAGCTGCCGAGATCAGACTAGCCAATCAGAAATCAGTATTGATGACCTAACATATAGCCAAAAATGGCAGCCCCAACAGTGACATAAGAATTCCATTCAGTTTAACTCTTAACGTAGATGAAAGGTTAATAGCAGATAGGGTAATGTCGGAATAACTGCATTTCCTATAGGGGTAATAGAATTGGGTTGGCCATACAGCACATGCACTCTCTGTAAGCACGTGAAGGCGACTTATACCCAAGGTAGCTCAGCTAACAACCAGTATATCTCAAGTTGGAATGTCTTCTCGTCAAAGTCCACCTGCAACATGTGGTGGAAACAAACCTCTGTGCACTGCCTCAATTGGAGCTAGAGGGCTTTGCATGAAGTGGGAATAGAGGCGTTTTTTATACTTCAAGGTTAACAAAATTAAGTGGCAGAGAGGTGAAGGGAGCATGACGCCAAAATCTGCTACGCCTTTATTTGCACATGACGCAGACAGTCCCACTCATGTACTCACGTTTGGTCCCGACTGGCAGCAGCGATCTCGCGGCACCTTATCAGACCCAAAGCGCAACTACCCTACCCCACTGCCACTTACACACCTCAGAACATACCTAGACGCCGACAGTCCGACCGCTTGCAAAGCCACCCAAACAACGTACTCAAAGATGGCGGTTGCAAATATTCCAGTCATAGACATCTCAGACCCAAGCCAGGACGAAACCCAGATAGCCAAAGAGCTTGTCGAGGCGGCAATCGAGCATGGCTTCATCTACATCAAGAGCACAGGCAGGGACATGCCCATTGACGCCGTGCAAGGCGCTTTCAAATTGGTAAACATGGCCATCTCAGATGGTAACATCTCCAGCCGAAGCCACGTAGTCCTAACCAGATCTCACAGTCCAAGGAACTTTTTGCCGCCCCGTTCGAAGAGAAGCAGCAATGCAAGATGCAAACAAACAACATGGGCGTGAGTCCCGCGCCCCTCCCCTACCCATTGTAAGAAAGCCAGCCAACGCCAACGCAGTGGGCAGCGATGCAATATGAGACCCTCGACCCAAAGAACCAGAGAGTAAGCAAAAATGTACCCGTGCGTCCCCCTTCCGTCCTTCCATCCTAACCCCCCTCCCCAGGTCGGAGACTTCAAAGAGTACGTCCCATTCCGCCAGCCCCTGTGCCCCATGACCCCCTATTCACCCCGGCCACCGTAAACAGAGCCTTCAACTTCGGCGAATTCATCAACGCCGAACCCCAGCAACCAGTCCCGCCTTCAATCGCCCACCAGTCCGATCAAATCAGCGCCTTCCATGACCTCTGCTACAAGATGAGCCTCAAGCTCAACACCCTCCTCGGCATCGGACTCCAAGTTAACCCCCCTGACTTCTTCACCTCTGCCCACCGCCGTGAGAACGGCGCATCAAGCACCATCCTCCGCTTCCTGTACTACCCACCCCTCTCCTCCACAACAGCCACACCATCCCTCGACGTCCGTGCCGGTGCCCACTCCGACTACGGCTCGCTCACGATGCTATTCCGCTTGCGCGGCCAAGCCGGTCTCGAGATCCAAACCCGCTCCGGCGACTGGGTGCCCGTTCCGGTATCTCCGCCCGGGACGGAGAACGATGCGGGCCCGCCGGTTCTCGTCAACATCGGCGATTTGTTGTCGTACTGGACGAATGGGCTTCTGCGCAGCACGGTGCACCGCGTGGTATTCGGCGGTGGCGAGCGTGCTCTCGTAGATGGCGAGACGGACACTGAGCCGCGCTATTCGATGGCGTATTTTTGCCATCCGGTCGGGACGATGCCGTTGACAGCAGTCCCCAGTGAGAAGGTAGCGGCGTTTCGGAGCAGTGAAGCTAAAGACGATGGGAAGGTACTGACGGCAGATGAGCATTTACATATGAGGTATGTTTTTTCCGATCTCCGCGCCTCGAGGGATCAGCAGTGTGCTGATGCCGACATGTAAAAGGTTGAAAGCGAGCTATCTACAGCTATACAAGGACAAGGAATAACTAAGTACCTAGGGCCATGCCGAAGAATATCCAAGACATTTCCCACACACGTAACTCCGGGTATCATGCCAAACCAACCCAATGCTTCTTCCATATGCTTTTCTGGCCACTCATAGCGAAGCGAGAGCCTGGCCTCTCACCCCCCCTGCCACATCGCGTCTCTTCATCCCTAAGATCCTCCAGCACCCTCCAGTCAAATACTGGAACCCAGTCCGTCTCACCGTTCCTACGCTTCAGCCCAGCTTCGCGAACGAGGTTTAAGAAAGCCGTGGTAGCCTTTCGTCGGCGCGTGTCAACGAGAATGACCTTTTTCTTCCGGCGAGTCTTCGCCGAATGGACTAACGAAGGTGCGGTCCCCGTCATCGTGGTTGAGGCGACCCGCCACTCCTTAGGATCGCGGACGAATTCCACGCCGTGAGAGGCAATAAGGTCTTCCGTAACCCAGAGAAAGCCTGATATGCATGGGGATAGCAGAAACGAGATGTTAGAGACCGTGCACAAACCAGGCAGAAAGCAACAACCTCCCATCGGCGTCTCTGCAGGCTTCCCAGAGGATGGGATAAGCCTGCCGCTCTTCCCCGTCGAGGATTCTATAGCCGGCTGTGTCGCGGATACCCGGGGCGATGGTCTCGTAGTGCTAATTTCCCGAAACGAAACTGACGAAGGAAGAGATATCGGAACTGTGCTTAACTCTCCGGTATCCTTGTCTTCTAAGTTGGGCTGGTACATTGAATGTACCCCAACTAGTCGCGGCCGGAAATATTCGTCATAGTTGCGGCGTGACGAGCTCTCTCTAACATCCGTCAGGGGCCCCCTTTGACTAGTGGTCAGACACGCCTTCAGACTCGGGCAGGAGGCGTTATCTTTGGGTTGTTCTTTCGAGCACCTCCGGACTTTGTCCCTGCCTGGTGAATACTGTGATGGATCATCCACCGACCTCTTCCTCCCCTCGGCAACCCTTTGGTGGCCTCTACTTGCCGTGCCCCCGGAAACCGCTTCAGAATATGGAATGGTGGGAACTCCACAAATTGCGTCTGGCGAAGAAGGTGGGGATCTAATTCGAGCACTGGGAATGGGGCCATCAGTTGGAGGACGCCAAGTGGCGGTCACCTCGATCATTGAGGACCGAGAAGATGATTTAGGTGCTTCGGTCGAGAGAACCGTTGACTGGCTTGTTGCCTCAGCGGCCGCAGAGCGAGGATCTGCACCCTCAAGCGCGGCAATCCATCCCAGAAGCTCCTGGCTGTCTTCTGGTGGCGGCTGCTCTTTTTCTTTGGCTGCTATATCCTGGAGCTCTGCGAAAGATAAGGCGTCTCGGTATGTCCTGTCGCAATGTATTTTGTTCACCATAGCGAAGCGAGGACTCCAAAACCCTGTGTTGCCTTCTTTGTCGAAGGAGAAACATCGAATATCGAAGACAGGGGGCTCCACAAAACCGATTGATGGACGTTTTCCGCCGTCAATTCCGGGCTCGATTCGTATAGAGATCGAAGCGTTCTCCTCCCACTTCACTGACTGCGGATTGACGTGAGTCACAAGCATCCGGAGCTGTGTCGAATTGAGCTCCACCACGTTTGTGACAACAAATCGCGGTGGCCGCTTGAAACGTGTTACCTCCTCTTTGTTCTCGAGGCAACCGACATAGAAGTGTGTCCATTTCAGGTTCGGGATACCATGAGCTCTGGCCTTCGCAGCTTCATAGCGCGCCCCCACCACAGCAAAATCACCAATGTCTCCAAAGTTGCTGACGTACTCCTTCTTCAGTTTGATGGCGCAACAACTGTATGGCGGCCGACGTATGTCGAAGTCGAAGTAAGGATCATCGGGTTTGAGAACCAGACCTTCCCCTCGGGCAACGATACACTTTGCGAAGGCGCGTCGCAAATCCGAGGCGGCCGTACGCCTGTCGCAGTCGATGATCTCTCGCCTTACAAGGGCAGAGCGACCAGAGACGACGGTTATAAGATCCTTGAGACGCTTGAAACGCTCTGACTGTCGAACAGTCAAGAGAGATTCGTCATCAACCATAAACAAGTCGTAATAAACAATCATTAGATGTTCCCAGGGGTGGCGTCTATTCGATTGTTAGTACAAATCAAGAGGGTTTGGGTTCCAAGACCTACTGGGAGTCTTGATCCGTGCCTAGGAATGAGCCCGAACGAGAGATGTGCTTCCTGATCTTGTGGAAATCGAGAATTTTGCCGTCCTGGAACAGTTTAGACACGTAGCAGGCTCATATCGTGGGTTGTTTTTTCTTACCTTATCGCTATAGACTACAAGTTCTCCCTCGAGAATGCAGCCTTTCTGGATGGGGCAGGAGGGCTGGCCAAGCTGTAAGGACTGTCGGATCGAACTGTAGGGTCGTAAGCGTGAGCTCTTTCGGCTGAGATGGTGTCACATACTTATGTAAGGCTATACGATCCATTGTACTGTCTTTGCCGCTTTTTGAAAAGATCTGGATACAATTTCTGCCTTTGCTGAGATCGATGTGGATTTGGCAATACTCCCCGTCCATTTTATCCTCGCAGCTCATTCGACCGTGGCTCATATCTAGACAATGCTTGATGCTTCGGCCCTTGTGCCACGGCTGACGGCCGATCTTCACACCAAGAGCCGGCTTAAGGAACTCTGCCAGGTCGGCTTTCCCGGTCCGCTTGCGCCGAACGTTAGCCAGAACCCTCCCAGCAACGACAAGATCATCTTGGACCTTGATGATTGCTGGAAGAAACGGATGATAGCTGCGATAAATGAGCTGTGGGTCAAAAACGACTGGTTCAAAGTTCTTTAGGATCAGTCTAGTAAACCATTTCGCATCGCGCGCTGAAAGGCGTTTGTATATGTCGCCGAGCTCAGCCTCCCGCTCGGTCAGCAGGATCCCAGAGCTGGAGCCTCGCACAGCAGGCGAGCTGAAGCGGCATGCTGCAGCTATCTCATGAAGAACCCCGTCGATCTCTTCCACTGTTACGTCTCCCTGAGTCGGAGATACGGGATTTGGCTTGCCCACAATTAGCCTTCATGTCTGATCCGGCACACCGTGCTGCCATCGTCTCATATCCACTCACCGTCTCCTTCAGGATGCTCTCAACGCATCCACCCAAGTCCACACCCGAGCCCGGTTCTAGCCATCGACTTAGTTGCTGGATGCGATACCTTCCCAGCCCCAAGCCGCGCCCAATGATCGTCTGGAGCCTCTTTTCTTTCAGAAAATAAACCCGATCGCTCCGTTTCTCAGGCAACAATGTTGACAAGAGAGCCGTCGGGTCCTGGTCATCCCGAGAGATCAGGGGGTGGTGCGTCCTGAACCACTCCCTGATGATGTCGGCCGTGGTTCTAACTCCCGAGCGCGCGCCCTGGTTATCCTCCAGGCGCTGTAGCAGATCGCAGACAAAGGAAAAACGGAAAGGCATCGCTAGTACGGTGCATTTGAAGCCAAGCACCAATTGGCTATGGCGAATTGATAAGTCGGGGAAACGACGTGAGAAAGAGATGGCGATCGAGTCAATATGAATGTCGCGCAAGCTGGTAGGCAGCCAAGTTGTCCGATCAGGCTTCATCTGACGTGGAGCTGTGTTTTGTGCGAGGATACCCCGCCTGGGTCGCCAATCCTGACACATTTTTTTTTTCGAAGGAGGGACAAAGGGAGCTGCAACCTAATCGTCGAAGCGAGGATACCTTCGCGATCGTGGGCGCGGGATCCACGGTGGGGCTTGGCGAAAGCGGCGCGTGAGCACGTGCAGCGGAGCCAATTTCATTTTATTAGCCACTTCAAAAGTTCAGACGGACAGAATTCAGAGTCACCGGAAGGCAACAACGATGGCGGCCGCGGTTTCACTTTGGCACGCTTTGATCAGGACCCACCACATCACGTCCCGCAAGAAGGTTGCCCATCTTCGCAAGGCGGCAGACAAATATGCCTGCTGGGCGCTGCTCCGCAGCGGTGGCAGCCCCGGCATTATGTACTGCAAAGGGAGCGAGGAGGGGGTGAGAGAATGGGTGGCTACCGTCCAAGTCAGTCATTGCGTTTTCGATGAAAATGGAACTCACGGACTAACTTCCGGGCTACTAAGAGACTAAGATATAAAGATTTCCAGCTGGTGGCAAAGCCAACACTAATCGAACCCTCGCCTTCCCTGACGGACCAATCAGGTCTCGTGGAACTTGCCACTGTGAGCGAGTTCGCCCAGGCCATGACAGAAAGGGGCCAAGCATCTTTGTTTCGCCGAGCCATGGGGTTTTCATAAGAATCCCATGTCAGAAAGCGCGAGTTATCAATGAGCCTAAGTTTCGGCACTGGAGGACCAGGATGCCCATGAAGCACACAACCGGTCCTCGAGGTGTATCACCAAGTCCAGAACTCGGCACTCGCTTCGCCCAATTATCAGCCCCGAATCCGTTAACATTGCATTCACAACGATGCAATGAAGACAGGGTGGCATATAAGATGCGGGAGGTGCGGGATCCATGATGTCTCCCACATTACATATCCTACCGACCTAACTGTCTTACATAAATTGTGATAATTCAAAAGGAAATCAAACCCTTGGACAGGACGAAGTCGTTTCTTGGGTCCTGTTTTCATAAGGTCAAGCCTACGCAATCAAGGTGTCAGAACTGCTCCACTTGGGATGACACCCCTTGAGACGAGAGAGAGCTTGATACGTAGGTAGTACGTGCCAGCTCAAAGCAGGTGGTTCTTATTCCGAAACCAACCTATTCATATGTGATTATCAAACATATATCTCATTGGCAGTGAGCCCGATCGTCTTGTCATCCCGAAATCATTCGTTTAGAACGCCAAAGACCAGTTAATGCATGAAAAGCCCCCATGAACCAAGTACATGTAAAAGCAAACTCCCTGAAAATGCATGTCGCAAATAATATTTATGTAAGTCCCCTTGAATAACTTCATCGAACCCACCTTAGGCTAGCTCTCTGAGCTGGCCGTCACTCCGCCCAACTGGGAGTTCATGCGCCACGGGCTGTTGCGGTTGGTATGGCTGTGGCTGGTATGGCTGTGGTTGGAACTGTTGAGGTCGATACGGCTGTGACTGGAGATTTGCGGGCTGTACATAAGGTGTGTAGGGTGGTTGCGGAGATTCCAAGCCTGAGTGCGGTTGCTGATACCCAAGCGACGGGCTACCGAGGGCCGAGCCGGCCAGGGAATGGTCGTATGGAGAAACGCTACCGCTGCCGCGATAAGGCGGCTTGATGAGGCTGGCTCGTTCATGACCCATGGCCGTTTCTTGTGGCGGGGGATACTGTGAAACGGCTGCGTACGCTGTGCTGCCTGGGACGATAGCTCCCGGAGGCGGTTGGTCGTCTTGGGACTTCCGCCTCCAGAGGAAAATGAAACCCAGTACAATCAAGCCGACTGCAGCAATCCCGCCTACTACTCCACCAGCAATGGCGCCTGCAGAAGATGGCGACGATGTCGGGGCCGGGGCCGGGGTTTGGGATGGCGTGGGTGTTGTTGTTGGAGTTGTCGGCGAAGTAGACCTCGTTGAACGTTTAGACGACGACGACGAGGAGGAGGAGGGCTTTGTAATCGCTTGTGGCGGCAGATATGATAGGGAATAGGTACGTGAGGAGCTGGCATCGCAAAAAAGTAACTCGTAGCCGCTGTAAGAACTACCAGTAAAGATCCCTTTCGCGCAGTACGGAGCTTTACTGTTAGAGCTATTCGACTGTTAGCAAGCCGTCAGGATAAGAGTGGGCATCAGGATGTTCCATACCACAACCGAATTCGTCCTCCGCCATCACCACTATACGACTTCGATTGATCACTATTCCAGCACCGGGTTATTACAGCACAGTTATTTCCTTTTGAGCAACATCCCCTATTGGTAAACATTAGCACACGTCCATCAAGACCCTTTCACGAACGCCCGGTCAATAATCGACTCACATTACTCCGAGCCGTTGATCAGGGTAGCAATCCCATCCCGCATTACACATGACCGCAGACTCTGGATGAGATGTTAGCCAACAAGAATAGGGCGCTGCGGGGTGCAGGCGTAGGTACCGGAGACGACCTTGCCCCCTATGTAGCCGCACGTGTTGTTTCCACCGCTTTGTCGCTTCAGGAGGTCGAAATTCGGGGTCGGCATGTACGTCGGTTCAGGGGCCGCAGGCACAATGCCAATCTGCTTCGGCTCTCCGGTTTCTCTCGGCGGAACCCAGCTCGGCGAGTCGTCCGCCCACTTGAGTACCTTCGCTTTGACCGACGCCAGCAGAATGGCCGAGGCCACCCACCATAGATTGGACCGCATGCCGCACGGTTGAGATTCACGCTGGGTTGAAATTTGGTGGTAGGTCGTGCGAGAAAACCGCGAAAACAGGAGTCTCGGAGAGAGAGAGGGGGGCGGAGTGGGAAACGGCCATCGCGTGAGCCAGGCTGTTATGTGCTCGCAGTTCGCAATGAATGCGATCCATGCTCAGGATTGAGGTAGGTGTCGGCCGCTGCCCTGCTGATGGCTGAGGCGGACTTGCAGGCCACTCCCTCATCGAGGCGCTGCCTAAGGTCCCGTTTTGGAAACACTGCTGACATGGCCACGATGCGGCCCGGTTGAGTGGACAGACGGGCGGTCAGATTGCCCGCGCCTAAATCACCTCGGGCATGCGCCAGGTTCGTCCTAAAAACAGGGGCATGGCGAAGCCAAGAGTTTTGGTAGCGTGCGTGATCCGTTGCTCGCATTGCAGCCCGAATTCCAGGTTCAGCAGCCAGAGAGTTTGTTCTCTGCGTTCTCAGGGTGCGCTGCGCAATCGTCTCGCCCGGAGGACTGAACCCGGTAACAAAACAAACCAGAGCGACGGGATCCTGGAAGTCACGACCGAAGTCCGAAGCCCCACCCGTCATCGTCAAACCGGGGGGACCAACAGCATTGTCCCAGTCCCACGGGCACCTGAAGGATTGCTGATGGCTGCGAGTTCTGGGTCAACCCTCCACCACATGTGGCCGACCAATCAACTACATCAGTGTTTATGGATGCCTGGAGAACTCGATTTCCTCATCACTTCAACTTCTGACAACACTGAAGCATGTCATTGAATGCGTCCGGGTTGTCTCTCAAATAATTTTCAACGGAAGTTGCGAACTCAGGGCCTCAAGAGTCTTCACGATCTCTACACCCAGGTAATCAGATCTCTCATGCTTTTTAGTGCTCCCACTTGCTTAAAACAAAAGACAAGAGTTAATGGCAGCTGGGATATACGACTCTAAATGTCTCAAAGCCAAGCCAGCCTGAGGGCAGTGCTGAGACGGTTGCCGCCAGGGCATGGGACCAACCTACTCGGATGTCTTGGAAACAAACAGCCATTCTTTGCCAGAGTCCCCCACAATCTTGGATTTTCAAAGCAAAATGGCCCAGTAACAATCAACCGTTTGATAACAAGAGGACGCCAGCATAACCGTTTGAATTTCTTCACATTTGATTTCACATCGAAATGACCCCTTTCCAACAAGCCACCCACCCCTCTCCCTTCGCCCTCAGGCTCACGAACCCCCCGACAGCCGCTTACAACCCAACCCATCATCCCCCACCACCGCACACTCCGTAATCCTCCCCCCCTGATCCCCCAACAAAACATCCACTAACTTTACCCCCTTC